>CEQE01086802.1_pt1 | contig 12047 bp, 10 predicted proteins | sample 356201 | NCBI WGS metagenome assembly CEQE01 (sample SAMEA2619970, study PRJEB7988) | marine metagenome | biome: marine biome (ENVO:00000447); feature: mesopelagic zone (ENVO:00000213) & marine oxygen minimum zone (ENVO:01000065); material: "saline water (ENVO:00002010), including plankton...
AGGCATTGACTGCGACACTGAGCGCCTATGGCATGAACGTCAAAGCCATTGGCGAGACGATCGGCAACGCATCCTCGGTCAAAATGGTACGGAGCGTCTTTATGAAAGGCTTCTCGGCGATCCTACTGGAAAGTCTGGTGGCGGCCGACAAGTTAAACGCTGCCGATGCAGTGCTTGAGTCTCTGCAAGTAACTTACCCGGATATGAATTGGAAGACGCTCGCGAGTAAATCAATGAGCCGCCTGATCCAGCATTCAAAACGCCAGTCAGAAGAAATGAGTTCGGTCGCGGCAACTTTGGAAGAATTGGGAGTTGAGCCGATTACCGCCACGGCGACCGGTGCCCGTCTCGGCTGGCTCGCCGATTTAGAATTGGTTGAAGTCTTGGACACCCTGCCGGAAACATATAATGAATTTTTGAAAATTCTCGAACAACACAGTCAAAACGCGTGACCAACGAGCAAATTAAATCCACCAAAAGCAACATTCTAATCGGCATTCTTTTGACGATTGCCGCCGGTAGCTCAATGGCCATTATGGATGCCATCAGTAAACATTTGACCGGCTCGTTTAACGTTGTGCAGGTGCTCTGGAGCCGCTACTTTTTCCATGCGATTATTGTTGTTATTTATCTCTTGGCGACCCGATCACGGTCAGTTTTTAAATCAAACCGTCCGGTGATCCAACTGCAACGTTCTTTTGCCCTATTTGCGGCGACGGCAGCAATGTATACGTCCCTGGTATATCTTCCTTTAGCTGATGCGGCAGCGGTTCAACATGCGGCACCCGTTTTGGTGACCATAATTTCCGGCGTATTTTTAGGCGAGAAAATTGGGCTTCGCCGCTATAGCGCCGTCTTTGCCGCCTTTATTGGCGTGTTGATTATTGTTCAGCCGGGCGCAGAGTTTAAATGGCCGATTTTGTTACCGTTGATCACCGCGTTTATGTTGGCGATATTTCTTATTCAAACCCGGACGTTGCAAGATCACGATGATGCCTATACCACGCTGTTTTATTCGACGGTCGTTGGCGTGGTTGTTTTTATCCTGATCGTGCCATTGGTGTGGCGGCAGCCGACGCTTAATGAATTTTTGCTGATGTGTGTCCAAGGCAGTCTCGGCGCGATTGGTCATTTGGCGCTGATCAAGGGCTTTAAATATGCGACGGCCTCGGTGTTGGCGCCGTTCCTCTACTCGCAATTGTTGGTGTCGGTAATCCTGAGTGTGACCTATTTGGGCGATCCGTTAACCGTCGTAATGCTCGCCGGCGCCAGCCTCATCGTCGCCAGCGGCATCTACATCTGGCACCGCGAAGTTTATTTAGCGGAGCATCCTACTTAAAATAAATTGCCTTGGCGGTTGGATCAAAGCCCACAACCGCAATTTCACCCGGTTTTAAATCAATTTTTTGGCTGAATTTATAGTGCGACCCCTTGGCGGTCTCGGCCTCGAATAATTTCACCAATATTTCGTGGCTACCAGCCGGTACGGGAAAGCGCTCGTAAAACAAGGATCGGCCATCACTGGATAGACCAGACGGCGCCGCGGCGGCGTTAAAGACCGTTTTACCATCGATCTTAAGCTCAATTGTGACCGGGTGACGTTCGCGCGGACAATCCATTAATTTTCGCGCGGTTTTTGGAATATTGCGCTGATGGTCAACGGCGCGGGCCGTGCAGGCTTGTTTGCGTTGGCCAGGATGGCTGATGGCGAGCTTAACCAGTGCCTGATCATCAGCAAATGGGTGATAGGTTGGCTGACTGGCGAAATAGCCAATCCCCAAAGCGAAAAGGAAATAGGCAAAACCCTGGCCGAGAATATCGAGCACGCGTTTCATTCCGCTGCCTCCTGCCCGGGCTGTTTAATAGCCTGGGGCAGTTGCCTAAGATGCTCGGTAAAGGCCGCAATTTCATCGCTTAATTTCGCGCCATCGGTAACCGCTCCCCAACAGGTCCAAACCCGTTCCCGTGGCACGCGCTCACGCAGATACGGGTCACGCTCACCGGTCAATCGCTGCTCAGTCCAGTTGATGCCGAAGCGATGGTAACAATCACCTTCCCGGCACCCGGTGAGCAGTACACCATCGGCTTTATCGCGCAACAGTATATAGTCAATAAAGGAAGGCGGCAGCATGCCGATACAGGGCAGGCGGGTGACGACGACATTGGCGTCTTTGATTTGCTCGACATCGATACCAAAATCGCAGCCATAGATAATAATCCGGGGTGAACCTGGAGGCAGAATTTCCGGCAGTTTTGCCAGTGATGCATCGGTATCTGCTCTGAGCTCGGTCAGGCGGAAATGCGGCAAATCAATCCCCGTTACCAACATGTCAGCGCTTCTAAACGGTGTTGACGTGGGGCAGGCACCAACGCAAATACCGCAGGAAGTGCAAATATCAGGGTCAACTTGGGCGATTTTTGGATAAGGCCGGCCATCTGTTCTTGGCTGCATAGTGACCGCACCGAACGGGCAATCGGCATAACATCTCGAACAGCCATTACAGTTGAGATTATCAACCTCGGCCGCTTCTTTGATTTTGAGACTTGGCATCCATGGCAGCCAGCAGATGAAGACGGAAAGAGTTATGGCGATGAGCCACAGCGCGCCGGCGCCCCACATATCGAATAGTGGGTAGGCGAGAGCGTAATACCAATCTAGTTCGACTGCAGTGATGACTTTGTCTAGATTGGCCGGACCGTGACTAATAGCGGGCTTAACAAGTGATAGTGCTAATAGCATAAGCACTGTGCCGATGGCTAAGCCGCGCGGTGGATTGATGCGGGGCCGGCTGATTTTGACGACATGAACAAAGCAAGCGATCAGGAGAAATAGTGGAATCGCGATATGCAAAAATAGCAATAGCGAGAACATGCGGTCGCTAAAGCTCGCCGGTGTCAGGAAATTGTTGGCGAGCGGCTCACCAAAGATACTGAGCCAATCCAGCCACTCTGCCGAGGCGATCATGAGATATTGCGCCAGCTCATCCCAGACCAGCCAATAACCGCCAATTCCCGACGCATAAAGCAGCCAAATGATCGGCACACCGGTAACCCAGGTAAACCAGCGGACACCACGATAGCGGTCCATAATGAACTCGCGGCCCATATGAATAAAAGTTGTCACCACCATGGCGTCAGAAGCGTAGCGGTGAAAGCTGCGCATGATGCCACCGGCATACCACTGATCATGGGTCATGCTTTCAACCGATTGGAAGGCGCCGGTAACGCTGGTTTCAAAAAAGATATAGACATAGATGCCACTGACCGCGACGATCCAGAAAAAGTAAAACGACAATGCACCAAGATGGCGCAGAGGGTTCCACTCCGGACCAAAAGGGCGATCGAACCAACCTTCAAACTTCAGCAGAACTGCTTGAAGGGGGCGCTGAATATTATTGAGCATGTTATTTTAAATCTTTAAATCGTCGAGCCGTTCGAAGTCTCAGGATGATTTTCATCAGGCTTAAACCACAAGCGCCAGATATTTTTGACCAGGAAACTACCTATTAGCAAAAGGACAATAGCGCTCAGGAACATCCCGATAAAGAACGAATAATCGAACCGGTATTTACCAGCGTACGGATCGTAAATAGTGCAAAATAATTTTACTTGGTTGAGCAGAGAATCAAAGCTCGACAAAGATTTAGCGGTGCCGAGCAGCAGCTGTTTAAGTGGTTCAGTGAGCCGGGTTGCTTCGAAATCCTGGCCGTAAATTTGCGCATAGACCTCGCCTTTGGCATCGATCAGCGTGGTTTGGGTGAGGTGATCAAAGCCTTTGGGTGAGGTGAAATAAATAAAACCGGTATCGGCAGAGAGACGCTCGACAACATCTGGTTTGCCGCTAAGCACCTGCCAGTTTGCATCACCGACATCTTGCTGCTTGGCAAAAGATTTCATCGCGCGCGGCGTGTCCCGGAGCGTGTCAAAGCCAACGGAAATTACGTTAAAATCATCATTACCGAGTACCTCGCGGGCGTCTTTGACAGCGTCGGCTAGATTTTGCGTCATCATCGGACAGGTATGAGCACAGCTTGAATAGACCATGCTGAGGATTAACGGTTTGCCGCGATACTGATCGAGATTGACGACTTTATTTTCAGTACTGATGAATTTGTAATTTCCGACTGTCTTGCCGATGGCTGCTTGACTGTATTTGTAGGCTGTTTGGGGCTCGAACTTGGCCGCACCGGGGAAAGATTCCTTGGTGACGGTTCGCGCTGATAGCTTTGTTTCTTGGTGAGGGGTTTTTGCGCTATCGTCATGAGCTCGGACAGGCATTGCCGCGACATGGCTCATTACAATTAGAATAATGATAACCAGTGAGCCGCTTAATTTATTAGCCTGTAAAATCATGTGTGTTCCCAATTTTTATTGTTTTATTAGAAAGAATTCCGGCGGACGGGTAGGATCGCCCGCCGGATTTCTAGGCGGAGTCTATTAACTGAGACCCCAAGTTGACGCTAGGAACTTCCAGTTAACAAAGAAGTACAGCACAAACACGGCCAGGAATATGAGGGCCAAGGTGAATGTACCAGGTACTTCGGCAACGCCTGCGCTGCCATGTGCCGTCATTGCAGATGGCGTTGCAGCAGGGGTTGGTTCTGGTGCGGCTTCTGCTACCGGAGCCTCGTCACGGTTTTTACCCCATAACAAAGAGCCGACAATCACGACCACAAACATCACGCCGCCGATCGTAGCGATCGTCGCAAAGACGCCGTTGATGCCCATCATCAGATGCGCTAGAGCCGGATGATCAAACTTTATCGCCGCATCGGCATAGGTGATATCCCAGTGACGGCGGGAAATACCCAAGGTACCGGCACCCATTAAGGCGAGTGAAAGACCACCAACACCAAGGCCAAAGAAGTAAGGCTGCCATTTAGCCCAACCCGGCAGGATGAGTTCACGCCGGAACAGGACTGGCACCAGCCAGTAAGTGATCGCCATAAAGGCCAAGGTCGTGCCCGCGGCAACGGTGCCGTGGAAGTGACCCGGTACATAGAGCGTATTATGGACGATGATATTGACCTGTTCTTGGCCCATGATTACGCCGGTGATACCACCCAGCACACCAAACAGCACCAAGGAGATGAACATGCCCGAAAACACCGGGTTGCTCCAAGGTGCTTTACGGAGCCATTCAAACAGCCCGTTGGTAAAGCCTTTCTTGCGTTGAGCAGCTTCGATAGAACCTGGAACTGTCAAACCGTGGATCATACTCGCCATCACTGCGAGATAGAGCAGATAGCTGGTATTGACGATCTTCCATTCCGAACTTAGTGCCGGTTCCACCAGAAGATGGTGAGCCGAAGCCAATTGCAGGAACAAGATGTACATCAAAAACGCAAAGCGGCTGACTTTTTCTGACAGTGGCTTGGCGCCAAACAGAATAGCCGCAATGGCGTACCACACCGCGATATGTGCGGCGACGTTGATTTGCTGGGATGAATGACCCATCGCCCACCAAATAACTTTGTACATCAGCGGATCGATATAGGCGATCAAGCCGACCGACCAGAGGAAAGTTGGGATCAATATCACGGCACCTGAAGCGATGGTGAAAACAGCGATAATGGCTGCCGTCATTGCACCAAAGGTAACCAGTGGGATTGAGCCTTCATAGGTCTTTTCAGCTTTGGCAATCACCAGCGTGGCAAAGAAAACCGCACAGCCGCACAAGGCACCGACAGCAAATAAAATAATGCCGACGTAAAATAGCGGATCGGCCTGCATTGGCACATAAGACGTGAACATGACGTTCGATTCGCCTTGCAATACAATGACAACTGTCAGCAAAGCGCCGATCGTCATCAGCCAATAGCCAAGCCACGCCAGTTTCGGCAGCGCCAATCTCACGTTCAGCAATATTGATGAAGCAAAATACAGCAGGGCCATCTCAAAATAGATGAGCCAGACCAGCAAAATGACGATGCCATGGGCGGTGAGCGCCATGTAAAAGGTATCGGCATCCAAAAGATGGATTTCAGGCCATCTGGTTAAGGCAACAAGAAAGCCGAGCAAACCACCGATTGCCAGGAAGATGATACTGGTAACGGCATTCCACTTAATTAGTTTTTCGCCAGCGAGATCGACTTTAAAGCCGGTGTCGGGGCAAATACGATAAGGACTAGTCATAATCTTTTTCCCCTACTTGCTGTCTTTGACATACATTTTGCCAACCATGGTGTGGTGACCAGAGCCGCAAAATTCGTTACAGATAATGCCAAATTCACCAGAACTGGTTGGTGTAATGGTTACCACCATGTCGTAGCCCGGATGAACTTGCAGGTTGATGTTCTCTGGTTGCAGGGAAAAGCCATGCTGGTAATCCAAAGAGGAAAGATGCAATCGATAGCTCTTACCTTTTTCGAGTTCCAGGATTGGCCACCAGTCCCACAGACGGGCCAACATATAAATGTCGCTGCCGGCTGGTGGTTTAACTACCGGGACATCGTTGCTGCCTTCGACCCTTACCTGATATTTCTTGGTAAAAGCTTCGGTTTTTTCGGCATATTTATCGGCGTTTATTTTATACGCCTCGTTTGACACATTCTGGTCGCCTGTCAGATGCCAATACGGCATCATGAAAAACATGATCAGGCCCCAGATAAACGCAATAGTAACCCAAAGCACCTCGGTTTTTTCGACCGGCTTGGACCACCATATGCGATCTTCAGGAGGAAAAATTGACATAGTTATTACCTCTTAAATGTAAATCGGATATTTAATTAAATTGAACATGAAGCCCCACAGCTCTACTTGGCGAGGGGGACGGCGGTGATTTCGATAATTCCCCAGATGATGTAAACCACCGTCGGAATAGCTACGCCCAAAAACAAAAGCAAAAAATGATTATCTAATAGCCGCTGCATGAACGGAATGTCCGCATCTGATGCAGGCGGTGATGGTTGGTCTGATGGTGTCATAATTGGTCCCCTTAAAACGAGATTTCTCCAACGAACCGCCTGGGTAAACTTGGTAAAACGGATAGGCGAATCGCGCACCTGACCAGGAAACCATAGCTAGGGCCGACTGTCCTTAACCGTGGTTAGTTTCGAAAAAACCTTGAAAACAGGGCTTTGTTGCTAGATATAAATAAATTGAATTCCGTTTTGACGCAGATCAAAAGTAATTTGATAATTTGCGTATATCATATCGGAGTTAGGAATAGTAATTTCTGGAGAATGTGTGGCAATGCGCGATAGTGATCGACACTATTTTAACCAGCATCCTTTGTTCAGCCAGATCGATGAGGCAACGTTGGATCGGATCCTTGCCGGTAGCTCTGCAACTAATTATGCCAAAGGTCAGACCATCTTTCATCGGGGTGACCCGGCAGATGTATTCTATTTCGTGCTGGAAGGTTGGGTGAAAGTTTTTCGCATTACTGCCGAAGGCGATGAAGCAATTGTTCACATTTTCAGTGCCGGTGACACCATTGCCGAAGCGGTTGCCTTTGCCGGTAAAAATTATCCGGTCAGTGCGCAAGCGGTGGAGAATTCCCGGGTTGTGCCAATCCTAACCAAACGACTGGTTGCTGAATTGTCGCGGGCGCCGGAACTCGCCTTGTCAATTATGGCATCTCTGTCGCTTCAGCTCCACAGCCTGGTGGCTGAGATTGAACAATTAAAAACCCGCACGGCAACCCAACGGGTCTGCGATTTCTTCATTCGGCGGTGTGCAGTTGACGAGGGGTCAGCCGTTATTTCTCTACCCTATGATAAAGTTATCATTGCATCGCGCCTGGGTATGAAACCTGAAAGCTTATCCCGCATTCTGAATCGTCTCAGAAAAATCGGCGTAAAAACTGAAAACGGCCGGGTTGCCATTGCTGATGTCGAAGCTCTTATTCGTTTTAGCGACGGCGAATCGCCAATTTCTCTGACCGGCTAGATTAGCCTAACTATTTTTCTCCGATATTTTTCAAGCGAGCTTGATTGATGCCAAATTGGGCCGCACAATCAGTTATACGTATGGGGCAGTGAGTCTGCCTCCAGAAGAATAATATTTCACCAGGAGTTTCAGGGATGGGAAAAGGTAAACCGCATTTAGAATTTGCGCCTTTGGATATGGCCGACGGCTGGGAAGTGCCGCCCGGCTACCCGGAGGGCATGGAGCAGAAAGTGCTGACATCTGACTTGGATGAGGTGGGTAAAACCGGCAGCCGGTCCCGCTTTCTGCGCATCAAGTCCGGCGTTTATTCGACCGAGCCATTTGTTCACGAACATTGGGAAGAAGTGTATCTCTGTGAAGGCGACATGATTGTCGGCAACGATGAAAACGGTGAAGGCGGTGAAAAATTTCAGGCGCCGACTTATGCCTGCCGCCCGCCGGGGGTCTATCACGGACCGTTCAAATCTGAGGGCGGCTGCATCATGTTCGAGCTACATTACTTCTACGAACCCGATTCCGAGTAGCGATAGCTTTCCAGAATTTCTTAACAAGAATGGTCGATACGACCTCATCTAATCAGGGAACAGGAATATGCTTAAGACAGGGAAAGAACATCTTGAGGGTCTAAAAGATGGCCGGACGGTTTATATCGGCAAAGAAAAAGTCGATGACGTTACCACACACCCGGCGTTTAAGAACGCAGCGCAAACGGTAGCTAAATTGTATGACATCAAACACGAACCTGAGCATCGGGATACCATGTCGTTTGAGGAAGACGGAGAGCGCTATTCGATGTGGTTCTTACGCGCCAAAAGTCAGGATGATCTTCGCAAACGTATGCAGGTTCATAAAAAAATTGCCGATCAGACCTGTGGCTTATTTGGCCGCTCACCTGATCATGTGTCGAGTTTCGTCACCGGCATGTCGACCAATCCATCGGCTTTCGATTCAGATGAAAACAAGTTTGGCGATAATTTGATGAACTACTACGAGCACATGCGCAAAAACGATATTTTTGCGACCTATGCCGTATTGCCGCCGCAAGCCGCCCGCAATCCTGATTTTTATGAATCGCAGAATTTGCCGGTGCCGACACTACGCGTCGTCCGCGAGGATGATGATGGCGTCGTCATGTCGGGGATGAAAATGCTGGCCACCAGTGCCGTCTTTTGTGACGAGATTTGGGTCGGTAACCTGCTGCCCTTGGCGCCTAGTCAGTTAAAAGAATCGATCACTTGTGCGATCCCGTGTAACGCCGAAGGCCTGTCGCTGTGGATGCGCCAGCCGATCTCGTTAAACGCTGCCAATGAATTTGATAGTCCGTTGACTTGGAAATATGACGAGACCGATGTGCTGGTGATGTGTGACGAAGTTAAAGTGCCGTGGGAGAAAATATTTGTCATGGATGACACCGTTCGATCACGCGGGGTCTATACCGAAACGCCTGGGCATTGTTACGGCAACCATCAATCGAATGTCCGATTCTGGTCTAAAATGCAATTAATCCTGGGGCTTTGTTCAAAAGTAACCCAGGCCAGCGGTGCCGATGAAATACCAGTTGTGCGTGAGACCATCGGTCGTATGGCAGCGCTTGAGGCGACCCTCGCTGGTATGATCCACGGCCAGATTGAAGCTGCCGAGGAATGGCCGGAAGGCTATAAAACCCCTAACCGCCGGATGATGTATGCAGCGCTCAATTGGTGTACGGAAAGCCATTCTCAGATCGTTGACGTCTTGCGCGAGCTTTGCGGTGGCGGAGTTTTCCAGATGCCGGCCAGCGTTGATGTCATGCATGACGCCGATCTTAAGGCAGATTTCGAAAAATATTTTCAAACGCCGCAATTGGCTGCACTAGATCGCATGAAACTGTTTCGATTGGCCTGGGATTTTGTTGGTTCAGAATTTGCCGGACGGCAACAGCAATATGAAAAATTTTATGCCGGCGCATCCTTTATCGTGCGCAGCCATTCTCACCGCGAAGCCGATTGGGATTTCTTTGATGGCGTAGTTGACAATGTCCTGGCGGATTATGACGTGCCTGAACCGGTTTAGATTGCTGCGAAAAAATCATTTAAATTGTGGGTTTTAAAGCCTTTTCAATTGGTTCTCACCTTTGTATCGTATTTCCGTTAAGGGAACATATAAAACGGTATGGAAAGATCATTCCATAAGGAAATAGAACAGCTGCGCCAAGGTGACAACGGTAAGTTCCAGGGCGAGGGCATTCTCGCTGTCACCAAGGCAATCTTACAGTCTGGTGTCGGCTATGTCGGCGGCTATCAGGGCGCGCCGGTCTCTCATCTGTTGGATGTGCTGTTCCAGGCTAAAGATCTTATGGCCGAGCTTGGCGTTCATGTCGAAGCGAATTCCAACGAAGCTTCTGCCGCTGCCATGCTCGGAGCATCGATCAATTATCCGGTGCGCGGCGCGGTGACCTGGAAATCCATTGTCGGCACCAATGTTGCCTCGGACGCGCTGTCCCACCTGGTAAGCCCCGGCGTCAAAGGCGGCGCGATGATTATCTCGGGCGAGGATACCGGCGAAGGCTCCAGCGTTATCCAAGAGCGCACCCACGCTTTTGCCATGAAGTCGTCTTTATGGCTGCTTGATCCCCGGCCTAATTTACAAAGTATGGTCAATATGGTGGAAAATGGCTTTCAATTGTCGGAGGCTACCAACACCCCAGTGATCTTGGGCCTCCGCATCCGGGCGTGTCATGTGCAAGGTGAATTCACCACCAAAAACAATAAAAAATCACCGATTAACTCGATTGATAAAGCCGATGATCCGGCGCCGTTTGAATATGATCGTTTAGCCCATCCGCCGGCGATTTACGCTCAGGAAAAGATAAAAGTTGAAAAACGTCTGCCGGCGGCGCAAAAATTTATTGTCGACCGCGGGCTCAATGAGTTCTTTGACGGTCGTTATGATAATCTTGGCATTATCTTGCAGGGTGGACTTTATAACACACTGGTTAATCGTCTAAACGTTTTGGGTTTGGGTGATCAGTTCGGCAATTCCGATATTCCGCTGATGGTGCTCAACGTCCCGCATCCCTTAGTGCCGGACCAAATTACGGAGTTTTGCGCCGGCAAGGATGCGGTTATGGTGATGGAGGAGGGCAATCCTGAATTTATCGAACACCAGATTCACACCCTGCTCAGGAAAGCCGATATTCAAACACGCATTTTCGGCAAAGACATCTTTCCGACCGGCGGCGAATACAACGCCGAGGTGATCACCAAAGGCTTGGTGGATTTCTTAGGCGAAGTTGAGCCCTTGGCCATTGATCAGGAGGCTTTGCGCGATAAGGCGGCGCAATTGTTCAATGACAAAGAAGCCGGCCATGGGGTGATGGACGGTGCTCTCGACAAACCCTTGCCGCCACGCCCACCGGGATTTTGCACCGGCTGTCCTGAACGTCCGGTTTTTACCGCGATCAAAATGCTCAAAGAGGAAATTGGCGACATTCATATTGCTGCCGATATTGGCTGTCACGCTTTTGCAACCTATGCACCGTTTAGCATGGGCAATTCAATCTTGGGCTATGGCATGGGGCTCGCGAGCGCCTCGGCCGTTGGTCCGATGCTCAAAAAGCGCACCATCAGCATCATGGGTGATGGAGGTTTCTGGCATAACGGCTTGCAATCGGGCGTGCTGTCAAATTTGTTCAACCAAGGTGATGGCATTTTGATCATCATGCAAAATGGCTATGCCTCGGCAACCGGCCAGCAATATATCCCGTCCTCGACGGCGGGCTCCGATACGACGCCGATGACCAGCGAGATTGAGCAGACCCTCAAGGCGCTCGGTGTTAAATGGCTGCGGACCGTGCGCACCTACGGGGTGAGCCGCATGCTTGATACCTTGCGGGAAGCCATGACGACCGAACAAACAGGCCTTAAAGTTATCATTGCCGACAGTGAATGTATGCTCGCCCGGCAACGCCGGATAAAGGCCGAAAACGTTGAAAAACTAAAACGTGGTGCTGAAGTCATCGTGCCGCGGTTTGGCATCGACGAGGAAATTTGTACCGGCGATCATTCGTGCATTCGTCTTTCCGGCTGCCCGTCCTTAAGCATCAAAGACAATTCAGACCCGCTTAGGGATGAGCCAGTAACCGAGGTGATCGATAGCTGTGTTGGTTGTGGTCT
>CEQE01044402.1_pt1 | contig 12028 bp, 11 predicted proteins | sample 356201 | NCBI WGS metagenome assembly CEQE01 (sample SAMEA2619970, study PRJEB7988) | marine metagenome | biome: marine biome (ENVO:00000447); feature: mesopelagic zone (ENVO:00000213) & marine oxygen minimum zone (ENVO:01000065); material: "saline water (ENVO:00002010), including plankton...
TGATATGTATGACAGTAATCCTAATAGATTTTTAGACGCATTTGGTGTTGTTCCAGGCGCACGTAGCCAAATACTTAACTGGTTTGATGGAGATCTTGCTAATGCAGAAGCAGTAACTATTGATGGTGTGGCTATGGTAATTAATGGTGTTGATAACATATCAAAGATTTATTTAAGTGAACAAGGAAGAGGAGCTGAATTTTCTGATGTTGTAGCACAAACTGCTAAGAACTTCACATTAGATTTTATGAGAGACAATCCAGAAAGAATTGAGGACGTTGTTGTAATTGAAGCAGGTAATTAAAGGTGAGTTTTAAAAATGAGATTTTTCCTAATAATTTTTCTTTCAGCATTCTTGTTGACAGTTTTATCTACTTCTGTTAGTGCTTTTTGCGGAGATAACAAATGTATTGATAGTGAGCAAAGCTGGTGTAATCTTGATTGTTCTGATCCTGATCCAGTTGCTGAGTGTGGTAATGATGAATGTGAAGTTGGAGAAGAATCTTGGTGCACGTTGGATTGTCATGTGATTGATACTCCAGAACAAAAATCATGCACTACAAATACAAACACTTATGCTCCAAGTGATGAGCCTTACGAATTTAATGCTGATAAATATGAAACAGAGTTTAGCGGAAGTGTTAAAACTGTATGCCCTGCTCTTAATAGCAAAGCTTTTTTGATTTGTAATGATGAAGGTGAATTTGTTCTTGACGATTGCACTACTCCTTTTTACAGATGCACAACTCTTGGTTTTACTGAAGTAGCTCAAGTTTGTAATGTACCAGGCACTGCAAGCAATGATGCAGGCAGTGTTGTTAGCGAATATAGTGATTTGAATATAATTCCTCTTTACTGCAGTGATGAAGGTAAATTTGACGATATTATATTAACTTGTGGTGAAGGAGAAAACATACATCGTACTTTTTGCGAAATGGAAAAATCTTCTGTGCACGAACCTATTGTGACTTCAGAGCCTGAATGCAAAGATACAAGAATCACAATTATAGATGCTCCACCTGCTCCTGCGCCAAGTCCTGCTCCTGATCCTAGTCCAACTCCGACTCCAGATCCAACTCCTGTTCCAAACAGCAATCCAACTATAACTGATTTTAATGTTCCTCTTACCGCTGATAAAGGTAGTCAGATAACAATCTCTGTTACTGCTACTGATTCAGACGGTACTATTGATAGGATAGAAATCTTGCAGGACTCTGATATTATAAAGAGTGAATCATGCGGCAATATTGCTACGTGCGCAAAATCGTTTGTAGTTCAAGTTCCGAATGCTTTCAGCACTGCTTACAAGTTCATTGCAAGAGCTTTTGACAATTTAGGCGCTTCTGCAACTAGAGAATCAGAAGAAGGTACAACAAACCCAGAGGTAATCCCTGATACTCCAGAAACACCTGAACCAGAGCCTGATGAAGCTTTGGATGATGTTAAAGTAAAGCACTCAGGAGATTTGTTTGTTTCAACTGTTGCTCCTGGTGAAAGTTGTGTTTCTCCTGGTGCTGAGACTTTCTTATACGCGTCATTAAAGAATAACGGAGATAAAACAGTCAAGAATGTTAAGATAATTGCAGTAGTCTACGACCTTTCTTTAAGGGCTGTTTCAAACAATTTTAATATAAGAAGAGATGAGTCTGTTTCAAGATTCCTTAACTTTGATGTTCCTGAAGATGCAGAGGAAGGTCTTTACTACATGAAAATTTCTGTAAATTCCCAGAAAGACTCTATTGTTAAGTACAGAGTTTTCGAAGTTAATAACGTATGCTAAGTTATCTTTCTTATTGTAATCATTTTAAAATAGCGACAAAATAATAAACTTTAAATAAACAGGCTGTTACTCGAATTTTCTGGTGAGTTGATGAAAAAACTATTTATTTTCGCTATTGCTTTAATGATGTTATTTTCACTTTCTTCAGTTGCTTTTGCTGAAAAGCAGCACAAAAACATTCTTTTTAACAGTGTTTTTATCATGGAAGAAAAGCCATTAATCACTTCTTTATCACTGGAAAACCGTAATAAAGATACTGATTTAAGGAATGGCAGAGTTGTTGTTTCAATCCCTGAGCTTGGCTTAAGAGCATCAGGAAGCGTTGATATTGACGAAGATAGCAGAAAAACAAAGAGAGTAACCTTACCAATTCCTGAAGACGTTGTTGAAGGCGAGTATTATGTGCGCATTGTAGTGTCTAATAAAGACGGAAAACAAGTAAAGTACAGATTAATCACAATATAATGGCTAAAGATAGTTACTACTATAGTATACTAAATAATCGAAAAGTTTATATATGAGTCGTATCTAACATAAATGAACTCAAAAATTAAAATTTTAACACTTGGGGTGGATAAAAAATGAAAAGATTAATGATTGTAATGTTCGGTTTGATTATGTCTGTATTGATGGCAGTTTCTGCCTCTGCAGCTTTGCTTGATCTAGATGACACTAAAACCACAGTTAAGGTTGATGGTGAATTGCTTGAAGAAGGCGCTACAAATGCAATAACGCAGCTTGAGCGTGGTGAAGAGTTTGATTTGAATGTTAAGCTACAAGCTTCTAACCCAGTAGGTGCTGAAGGAGACGTAGTAGAAGATGTTGAAATAAACGTATTTATTACAGGTTTTGAACACAGTAGTTCTGAAAAGATTTCTGATTCAGTAAGACCTTTTAATCTTGGAGCAAATGAAAATGTTGTTAAGACTTTGACATTAAAGCTTCCTGACAGAGCTGATGAAGGTAAATATCAGGTTCGTGTTATAATTTCTGACAAGAACAATGAACCTATAGTAAAGAATTACAATATTAAGGTTGAGCCTGCTGACACAAACGTTGTTATTAAGAGCTTTGAATTAAGCCCAGAATCAGAAGTTCAGGCTGGTAGACCTGTTATATCTAATGTAAGAGTTAAGAATTTGGGAGACTCAGATGAAGATGATGTACAGGTTAAGGTTAGCATCCCTGAATTGGGTGTTTCTTCATTCGGAGGTTCTATTTTCATAGATGAACTTGAAGAAGACAAATCCACTACTGCAGGTGAGTTTTTCCTTCACATTAACAAATGTACAAGACCAGGAATTTACGAAGCAGTTGCTCAGGTAACATTTGATGATGGAGATGAGACAGTTACTGCTACAAAAGAAATTACTGTTACAAAAGGTAACTGTGATGTTGTAACAGCAGAATCTGGACAGGTTGTTACTGGACAAATAACAATAACTCCTAGCCCAGAAACTCAAACAATAGTTGCTGGTAGTTCAGCAGTTTCATACCCTATTACAATAACAAACTCAGGTACTTCAACAAAGGCTTTCACACTTTCTGTTGACAGTGCTGACTGGGCTAACTTTAGAGTAAGCCCAAGCAATTTGGTTACAGTAAAGGCAGGTCAAACACAGACTGTGTTTGTATTTGCTTCTGCTAATGCAGGAACAAGCGCTGGTGATAGAGTCTTTACAGTAAGTGTAAAGAACTCAGCTGGTGACGTCTTGAAAAACCTAGCATTAAAGGCTGATGTTGCTTCTTCAGGACGCGCAGGTGTTGGAGACTTATCAAGTCTTAGAAACGCACTTACAGCTGGCCTAATCTTTGTAGTAGCAATTTTAGTTGTTATCGGCTTATTGCTTGCTTTCCGCCGTGTAAAGGGCGGAGACGAAGGCGAAAGCCAAACTTACTACTAAAACTTTTTTTTGTTTAATTGTTTTTTTCTTATTTTTCGTTTTGTCATCTTATTTTTACATTGTAGAATTATACGCCGGGGACGGGACTTTCACCCGTGAGATGATTTGAACCCGCGTGAGAGCGGGTACTCTCATCTGGATCTTAAGTCCAGCGCTTTAAGCCGAACTCAGCCACCCCGGCAATGTTTGGAAAAAATTTATATATTGGTCCTAATACACATTAATCTGAGCGGGTGCTTTCAATTGGAGTATTCAGCCACTCCGTTTTTCTTTATTTTTCATTTTCTTGTAAAGAACTAGTGGTTTAAATACCCTATCCCTGTATGTCCAATGCTAATGGTCAAAAAGGCTTAAACCTTTATTTTTGAAGACTTCAGGGCTTGAAAGCTTATTGCGCAAATCTTCCGGATTGTCCAGTGGTTTATTCGGAAACTTTTACCATAAAGTTTAAATAAAAGAATCTATTTTAAAGTAGTAACTGGGGATGTTACATGCCGGATTTTGCTTTTATTGCTATCATTGGACTTTTGTTGCTTGTTCCTTTGGAACTCTTTTTCATTATAATTCTTGCTGCTTTAACGCGCAAGCCTGAGACGCCAAAGATTGTTGTTCCTGAGCAGAAACCGCAGGAGCGTTATGGATGGGAAGATTACCTTAAAATTCCTTCTGAAAGAAAAAAGAAGCCTTTTCCTTTGCATATCTTTTTAGGTGTTGTAATCTTAGGAGTGCTGTCAATAGCATTGATAGCTCCTGTTTTCTTTTTTGGTGTTCCTTCATTTCAGCTTAACTTAACTAAAAACGAGACTATAAGCGAAATTCAAATAAATGAGTCGATTAGTGTTTCTGAACCTGCTCCAATTGCAAATATTAGCGCTCCTAAGCTTAATATTTCTTTTCCAACACTTAACGTATCTTTTCCAGAACTTGATATTTCCAAATTTTTCTCTGAAAAAATTAGTCCAAATAAAAAGTATATTTACGCTATTCTTGCAGCAGTTGTAATTGTTATTCTTGCTTTGGCAGTTTTCATATTCTTTGTCAACAGGCGCAAGTTAGCAGTGATTAAGAAAGCGAAAAAAACCGCTGATAAGCTGATGAAGAAAGCAGATAAGGAAACTCCAAAGCTTTCTGGCATTAGGCAATATATTGCTCCTCTTGTCATTTTATTCTTGCTTACAGTAATTGCTTTACTTGTTTATTTTCTCCGAGATAAGGTAAGAACAGAGCTTGCTGATTTTGTTCTTAAATATTTAACAATAACAAAGACTTTTGCGCTTAATTACAGGCTTTACATTGCTGCTGGAATAGTAATCCTGCTTATTGCAATAATTTTATTGAGGCGTCTAAGAAAATCTAGCTCTTAAGCTGCTCATAAATTACTTCTGATACTATCTTATTCCCTTTTTCATTAAAGTGCCTGTCAAAATCATAATAAACTTTTTCTTCTGCTTCCCTTAGTTGCGGAAGCGGGTCTATTACTGTTATGCTGCTTTCTTCTCCAAACTCTTTTATTAGCCTGTTTAGCTTTTCCATGTCAAAGTCTTTGCTTGTAATGCCATAACGTTCTGTTAGTGGTTTCCAGCTGTCTTCTTCCACTTGAAATTTATCAGGTATTATTAAGATGATGAATTCTGAACCGCTTTCTTTGACAACTTCTGCAGTTTCTTTGAGCAGGCGTTTTGTTGTGTTCCAGTTTTCAGCGGTTTTTCCTTTATACGGCTCTTTGGTGAAATATGTTAGCAGGCTTCCTTGTATTGCAGGCTCTAGCTCGCGTTTTGTCAAGCGAGATTTTATGTTAAGGGCATTGTCTTTTAGCATGCAATAACTTTCTGCTTTTGTATTCAGAAAAATCCTTAAATTAAACAGTGGAAGTGGCATGTTTGCATAGTTGTCATTAACTAAGTACCCTTTTCTTACGTTTGACATACAAATGTTTTCATTTTCGTTTCCGTTAATGTCATTATGGAAAAAAGCAAGGATTACAATATCAGGCTCTAATTTATTGTTTTGCAGATAAACTTTTTCTCTCCATGTTTCGTAGCTTGGAACACCAACATTTATCACTTCATAATCAACCAGTTGTTTTCCCAGTAAAGCGCTGAATGTTTCTTCCTGCTCAACCCCTACTCCTAATGCAAAAGAATCTCCTGCTATGAGTATCCTGTCTTTTTCTTTTTCTCCTATTTCTTCATTACGAAATCCCATGCTGTTTGTATTAACAGTTATCCTGTACTCAGCAGGGCTTGCCAGTTCTCCTTCAAAATTAGGAACTAATTTATAGCAAAGTTGTTCGTCTTGCTCAAACATTCCTTCAGAATAGATGTAACAGGCGCTGTGTGGCCCTGCCCTAACTGCGAATTCTAAAATGGCAAGCAACACTAGAAAAGTTAATGAAATCAATAGTATGTTTTTTATTAATCCTTTCATTTTTCTAAGTTTTATCTTCTAATATATAATTACTGCTGTTTTTTTCTGGAATAGTTTATTTTTTATATGAAATAAACTGCGCTTTTTATATGAGCAATATCAAAAACCTGCAGAAAAACTGGGAAGGCTTTGCAAAAATAGATCCTTTATGGGCGATTTGTACGCATCCAGGTAAAATAAAAAATAAATGGTCTAAGGAAGATTTTTTTTTAACAGGAAAAATAGAAGTTGAAACAGTATGGAAGCATATCAAATCTTTAGGAACGCCTGTTGATACCAAACGCGCGCTTGATTTTGGCTGCGGAGTGGGAAGGCTTACGCAAGCTTTTGCAAAACATTTCACTTCCTGCTACGGAGTGGATATTTCTCCAACTATGATTGAACTTGCTAACAAATATAATCGCTATCCCAAAAAATGCCAGTATTTAGTTAACGATTCACCAGATCTTTCATTGTTCAAAGATAATTATTTTTCTTTTATCTATTCAAGCATTGTTTTTCAGCACATGCAGCCTCGCTATGCAAAACAGTACTTGAAAGAATTTGTTCGCATACTAAAGCCAGGAGGTTTAATGGTGTTTCAAATCCCTGACCATTGCAAAAGCAAAAGCTTTGAATTAAAAAACTTAAGCTTAAGAACGCTAATTGGAAAGCTGCTTGTTCCTTTAGGAATTGGATACAAGATGGAAATGCACTGCATACCTGAAAATGTTGTAAAACAATTCTTAAGTTCTGAGCTCGTTATTGACGTTAAATTAGTTAATTCTGATATAAGTGAAAACTTTTGTTTTTTGAAAAGCGAGCCAGAAACAGGTTATGTTTTCAAGCAATATTATGTTAAGAAGCGTTAAAGTTCTTGATAAACTTTTATTATTTTTTTTGCGCTTTCTGCCCAGCTGAACCTGTTAGCGTTTTGCAGTCCTTTTCTTTTCATTTCAGTTGCTAATTTTTTGCTTTCCAAAATGTTTTCAATGGAGTCAGCGTAACTTTGCACATCAAACACTTTAACTAGCATTCCGGCTTTTCCAACAACTTCTGGCAGTGAGCCAGAGTTTGAAGCCACTACAGGACATCCGCATTTCATTGCTTCTACTGCTGGCATTCCAAAGCCTTCGTAAAGTGCAGGAAGCACAAAAACATCTGCTGCATTGTAAAACAATGGAAGATCTTTTAAAGGAACATAGCCAGGCAGTATAACATCCTGTTCAAGGCCTAGCTTTTTTATGGTTTCAAATATTTTTTCGTGTCCATAACCTTTTCTGCCTACAAGTACAAACTTGTGTTTGATTCTTTTTTTCTTAAGCAATGCATAAGCTTTCAAAGCTGTTGGAATGTTTTTCTTAGCTTCCAGTGTGCTTACGCAAAGTATGAAATTGTCTTTTATTCCATACCGTTTAAGAGATTCTTTGCATTTATTTTTATTAAGAAGCTTGAATATTGGGTTGATAGCATCATAAGCTACTTCTATCTTTTCAGAAGGAATTTTGAAATGCTTGCTTATGTCATTTTTTGAGTGCTCGCTTACTGCAAGTATTTTGTCAACATTCTTAACTATTCTGGGTATTAAGTATTTGAATGCAATCCTTACAGTTGTCTCAAAGCTTTCCGGATAGAATATTGGCGTGATGTCATGTAATGTTTGTATTGTTTTTCCTTTCTTGGTTGGCCAGATTTGCTTGAATGCAAAAGGCCCTACACTGCTGGTGTGATGCACTATGTCTAGGTCATATTTTTTCAGCTTTAGAGGCAGTGTAACAAAATTTCTTACAGTTGACAGCGGAAATGGTCCAGAAGGAATTATGATTTCGTTTGCCTGCGAATAAATCTTATGGTTTTCTTTTTTTCTATGAACTAAAAAGTATTCGTTTTCTTTGTCCAGGTTTAAAATGTTTTTAACAATGTTCAGTGTATACGTTCCAAACCCCACCAGCTCAGTGTCAGTTTCGTCTGTTATTATCCCTATTCTCATGTTATAAAGCAACTGGAAAGCGTTTAAAATTGTTTTGTTACAAAATTATCTCATATGCCATCCCGGCAACAAACATTAGAACCAGAAGAATGCTTATTATTTTGTTGTCTCCGATGCTGAACTCTGGCTTTCTTTGGCCAAGCTTTTTTGCATTATGGTGCATGAGTACTATCATTATGCCTTGCAAGCCACCTGCTACTCCTCCTGCTATTGCAAGCACCGGTATGAATTCTTTTATTCCAATAAGAAACGCAGCTATTGGGATAATTACTGCAAGCCCCCATGAAATGTTCTTATTAATATTATAGTCAAAATTGTACATTTGCTTCAAAGCAAGCCCTATTGCCAGGAAAGAAGTTGCCATTGCAAAGATTGCAAACAAGTTTGCTGCCAGCAATACTTGCGGCCCTAAAACTTCTCCAAGTTTTATTGTTGCTACCTGGCTTGTATCTGCGCCTGTTATCCCCACAACAGCTAATGCAAACAAAGCGTAAATTGTTAGAGGTATTATTCCTCCAATTATTATTGCTTTTTTTAGCAATTTTTTATTTTTCCCAAGCTCCTGGCTCATTTCAGGTATTGCAAGTGCTCCTGCAAATGCAAAAAGAACAACTCCGTAAGGAATAGCAATCTTGCTAAGGTCAAAAGACGATAAGTTTACTGGTTCAAAGCTTCCTGAAAAGAAAGCAATGAATGTTATTACTGCAACTATTGCTATAACAAAAAATGTGAGCACCATTTCAGATTCTTCCACTGCTTTCAATCCAAAGTAAACTATTGCTGCTGCTATTATGAAGAACAAAATGCTTGATGTAAAAGTGCTTAATGCTGTAATGCTTGACAACGCAATTCCAACGCCTATTATATAAGCTGTTAGCGCACCATAGTTTAACAGAACCATGGAGAAAGCCATAACTCTTTTTCCGTTATTTCCAAGATAGCGTTCTGCATAGCCAGTGAGCTGGTGCTTGTCTTTAGTGCGCAGTACAACTTCTCCCAGGTAAAGATTAAGCAGGATGATAGCAACGCCTATTATTATAATGTGGCCGACTCCAATAAATGAGCCTGCCTGAGCAACAACAAACGGTATTCCAAGAACACCTGCCCCAATAGTTGTTCCAACCAAGGTTGCTATTGCTCCAAAGAAATTCTTTTCCATAACACTGCCACTATTATTATAATATAAAAACTTACCCTTATCACAATCTTTAAATAAAGCTGTAAAAGTAACTTTGTAGTAAGGGAGCGTAGTACAATCTGGCTAGTATAGGGGCCTCCAGAAATTGGAGGGCTGAGTCGCAAGACGATGACTGAAGAAAGCCCTAGATCTGAGTTCAAATCTCAGCGCTCCCACTTTTCTTTTAAAATGAAATACAACGAAATTGTCAAACAATTGGAATCTTTGTCAAGCCCTGAAAATCGGCAAGGCATGGCTCGCTTTGGTATTAACATAGAAAAAGCGTATGGAGTTTCAGTTGCTGATTTGAGAAAGCTTGCTCGCAAAATAAAGCACAATCATCTTCTTGCACAGCAGTTGTGGTCTTCAGAAATGCATGAAGCGCGTATCCTTGCAAGCATGGTTGATAAGCCTGAGCTTGTTACAGAAAAGCAGATTGAGCAATGGGCAAAAGACTTTAATTCATGGGATTTAACAGACCAGTGCTGCCTTAACCTTTTCTCAAAAACTAAGTTTGCATACAAAAAATGCTTTGAACTAAGCATAAGAAAAGAAGAGTTTGTCAAGAGAACAGCTTTTGCCTTGATGGCATGCCTTTCTTGGCAAAACAAGCAAATGCCTGACAGCAAGTTTGAAAAATTCTTCCCTATTATAATAAGAGAAGCAACTGATGAAAGAAATTTTGTTAAGAAAGCAGTTAACTGGGCTCTGAGGCAAATTGGAAAGAGAAACATCAGCTTAAACAAAAAAGCAATTGCTGCTGCCAAGAAAATCGAAAAGATAGATGATAAAACTGCAAAGTGGATTGCTAAGGATGCTCTCAAAGAATTAACTAGTGTTTCTGTTCAGAAACGACTTTCTGACGCTCATTAGAGAATTTTAAAAAACATCAAAACTTATAAATAGTTCTAATTCCATGAATGTAGTTGATGGCGAAGAATATGTTTCTTTACAGTATGATTGTTGTGGTGATAATTGCAGTTATATCTGTGACTTTTTTTATTCAAGGAAATTTTCAGCAGGAGTCTACGCCCAAATTTAATGATGAGGAGAGTTGTGATTCAACTAATCCTTGCCCTGAAGGAGAGCAATGTTATGCTTTCCCAGGAGATGATGCTCCTGTTTGTTTGAGTGGAGATCCTTGTGAGGAATGTGATTCAAAGAATTGTGTGCTGGCAGAGTCAGACCCTCCTTTAGTAATCTGCCAGATAGTTTAGGATTATTTTCTTGCTTTTGTTATTATTATGCTTTTTCCATTTAGATGGTGAGTTTCTTTAACTCTGAGAAAAGTTATTTTATGCCCTACTTTTGTTTTTGTACTTCTTATCGTGCCTATTGGCAGCTCAATTGCATAGAGCGCTTTTCTCGTCGAAGAGTATGTGTCAAAAGGCCTTAAGTTTTCTTTTACATCCACAACTTGTTTTCTTTTGTTTACAAAAATTACGTCGATAGGGTAAAAAACAAACATCATGTGCAGGCTTATTTTTTCTTCTTTGTTAAACCTCAAAATTAAAGCTGCTTGCTCTGATTTTGAAAACATTAAGCCTATCGACCTGGTCAGCATAGAATTTGCAGTTTTTGAGCTGGTTGCTATGACTTTGTTTGTGGTCTCATTCTTTATAGGCATTTTTTTCACAGAAAGCATTAGATTCTTTTAAAGTTTATAACTTTATGAACTTGTTATTAAACTTTTACATTTTTTATTACTATCTTCGAGTTGTTACAATGATTTAAATAGTAATTGTATCTTTTGTTTTTTCCTAAGCAAATGGGGCTGGCAGCATATACTAATTCGAAACATTTAAATATCAGCAAATTACAGAACTGTTGCATACATGATGGTATATCCCAGTATTCGACTGTTCATAGCGTATTGAGGTGTTCATTTTAATGTTGAATAAAAAAAGAAGTGAGCTTTTACGTTTATTTGTTATTGTAGCCTTACTCGCTATGAGTGTTGGTGTAGTTCTAGTTTATTCCGCAAAAGTCGATTCCAGTTCTCAGCAAAGCAACCCTATATTTGTAAAAGGAGCTGACAATTCCAGTGTTAATTTCACTATAACTGTTTCTTCTGGAAGCAATACTGTTAGGTATGTTGGCGTAAACAGGCCTGCAAGTTACTCAACCATAAACTGTCCTGACAGTAACCCTCCTAGTTGGACATGCAATAAAGCAAGTGCCAATCTTATAGCATTTACGAATAATGATGGTATAACTGCTGGAAATTCTGCACAATTCATGCTTAATGCAACTTCTGGTGCTACTTCAGGCAATGTTAGCTTCACAATAAACACTTTTGAAAACACTGCTGGAACAACTGCCCAAAACAACACCATAATGAACGTAACTGTTGACGATGAAGCTCCAACAATAAGCATAGTTAACGTTACTTCAGGCACATTCCTTGTTACTAACTTTTCAAATAATAATACTTTCCTTCCAAAAAATGCTCTGATTATTAATGCAACTGTGCTAAGCAGTATTGGTCCTGTTGCACAAGGAGGAGTTGCTCTTTATGTAAACATCACTAATGCATCCAGCCATGTAAAGTTCCAACCAGTACTTCCGCACCCAACCCTTGCTGAAACATTCCTTCATCAAGTCCAAATGGAGAATACTACTGTAATTACCACTGTTGCAGGCAGGTTTAATGCTACTATTCCAAGCAATCTCATTGAAAACGGCAGTATTGTTGCATTTGTTATAGTTGCAAATGACACTGCCGGAAATCTAAACGTAACTAACTATAGTCTTTCAGGTTACACTGAAAG
>CEQE01040331.1_pt1 | contig 12010 bp, 19 predicted proteins | sample 356201 | NCBI WGS metagenome assembly CEQE01 (sample SAMEA2619970, study PRJEB7988) | marine metagenome | biome: marine biome (ENVO:00000447); feature: mesopelagic zone (ENVO:00000213) & marine oxygen minimum zone (ENVO:01000065); material: "saline water (ENVO:00002010), including plankton...
ACGTTCATAAGGGGTATTTTTAACTATATTTTCAAGAAAACTTCTAATGTCTTACCTTTTTTTACTCTTTTAACTAGATTTCTCTTTTCTAATTCTTGCAAGACATAACTTAATTTAGCTTTTGACATATCTGTTCTTAATCTTAAAATATTTTGAGTAATTCCATCATGTTCCTTTACAGCTTTTAAGACTTTTCTTTCATAAGAATCAAGAGCTTTTAGAATTGTATCAAACTTTGAATCATTTATTTTTTTATTTTTATCTTCTTCTAATTTTTTTAATATCTTATCTTCTGTTCTATTAAAGAATAATAAATAAAATCCTAATCCAAACATAAAACCAAAAAATCCAAATCCAACATTAGTTGCATTTAAAAAATTCTCAACTTTCACACATTCGCTACTCACAAAACATCCTAATTCATTTGCTTTTTGAGACATATTAATATTAAAATAAAATAAAAACGCTAAAAAAACAATACTAAATACAATAAATAATGTCCCGAGTTTTTTGTTGTCCATAAAATATAGCCTCTAATTTAGTATAAAAATGTTACTCTTATAATTTACATCCGCTTATTTGAGATAATTTTTCAAAATCTTGAACCTGCTCATACATTTTTCCATTTATCTCCCATGTGGGGGTAATTTCAATTCCTTTTTCATTACACAATTTTTTATTATCAAAACATTTTATATAATTTAAATTTTCTTTTGATTTGCCAAAAAAATTTAATTGTTCATTTGTAAATCTGCAAAAATCATTTCCATAGACTACTACTCCAATATCACTCAAACAATTTGCAAAATCATCATAACCTCCAGGTTTATTCATATAAGAATAAACAGTAAATGATGAAAGAATAATTATTAAACCAACTATACCAAAAACAAAATATTTCCTAGAATTTATCTTTTCTTTTTTTTCATTATTTGTATGTTTAGCAAGATTGTGTTGTTTTAAACTCTCTTCTGAATTAAAATCTCTGTTACAAGGGTTGCATTTAAAACTCATTTTAAAATATTATAGTCCACATCCACCACCAGAATATTGTGCAGGATACGAATTTGCAACAGCACTTCCTGTTGCTCCACCATTTCCACCCATTATAGTAATTGCAAATATTCCTAAAACAACAACTAGAATTATAATTAATATCATTACTGTCTTATCCATCCTAATTTAGACTAATTAGAGAATATAAATCTTTTGGTAAGCTATTTTCTATCCCTAATTTTTTTGATAATAACTCCGGATATTATAATTATAATTGCAATTAAAAAAGCAACAATTTGATAATAAAAAGGCATCTGCCCTAAATAAGAAAGTATAAAAGCAAATGGAGCAACCCCAATTAATGTTGCAAGTAAATAACTTCTTATGCTAATTTTACTAAAAATTCCTAGAGCATAACTCAAAATATCAACTGGGATAACCATTCTTAAAAACACAACACTCCAGAAAATATTTTTCTTAGGAATCATCTTTTCAAATTTAGTTATTTTGTCGATTGATACAAATTTTTTAACAATTCTTACTCCATAAATTCTTGCAAGAATAAATGCAATAATTGCGCCGATTGTCCAAGCAATAATACTTAAAATTGCAACAAAAACCCAATTCCATAAATTAGCAGCAATAGGTAATAAAAAAGGCATTGCAGTAACAGGCGCAACAACAACTGCAATAATTGTAATTAATACATAAAAAAACATCCCAACAAAACCATCTCCAATTATGTCTTTAAAATATTCTAAATTTGTCTGAACAATATAAGAAAGAACAATAAATATCAAAATAATAAAGAATACTTCAATAATTGATTTTGTTTTTTGGTCCATTTAATACAAAAATCTCATGATTTTTTTAATAGAAAGCGTTAATTTATTTCCTATGTAGTTTGATATTATTCTTTTATTTATTCTAGATGCAGTAGGATAAGGATAAATTTTATTAAATATGTGTTTTATTTCTAAATTACTAGTTTTTGCTAAAACTAATTCCTGAAATAATTCTCCTGCATTAGAACTTACAAGACTTCCCCCAAGTAGTTTTCCAGATGATATATATAAAATAATTTTTCCTTCTCTATAATCTTCAACAATTGCTCTATCATCATAAGAAAGATTCAAAATTAATTTTTTATATCTAATATTTCTCTTTTTAATTTCTCCTTCATTTAGACCAAATGTTGCAATTTCGGGAGTTGTATATGTAACCCATGAAAAATCATCATAATTTAGTTTTTTCTTAAATAGTGAAAAAAAATTATTTAATATAATTTTTGCATGTAATTCTGCTGCATGAGTAAACTGATATGAACCCGCTATATCCCCGCATAAAAAAACATTTTTATTTGTTGTTTGTAAACATGAATTTACTATTATCTTCTTTCCAGATTCGTCTAACTTAATTCCTGCTTTTCCTAAATCTAAATTCTCAATATTTAATTCTCTTCCTACACTAATAAGAACAGAATCAAAATTAATCTTTGTTTTGTTTCCTATAATAACTTTATTATAAGATACAAACTTCTTAGGTGTTGAATTAAAATAAAACTTCATTCCTTCTTTTTTTAGTTTTTTTAATAGAACATCTGTTATTTCTTTATCTTCTTTTGGTAAAAAACAAGGTCCTCTTTGAATGACAGAAACATTTGACCCTAATCTATTAAATGCCTGTCCTAATTCAATTCCAATCGGACCTCCTCCAATAACTAATAATACTATATAAATAATTATTTTAGTTTTCATTATCTTTTTTCAAACTCCTTAATAATTAATAAACACTTTTTTTTATCTTTAGACCTTATCTTCTCTGCTTTAGAAAACCTATCTAATATACTTTGCTCTGTTTTTTTATCCAGAGCTTCATCAGACATTGGATAAAGAATATTATCTTCTTTATAGATATGCTCTCTAATTAGATTAACATAACCTTGCATATTTTCTATAATTTTCTTATTATTACTCTGCATAATTCCAATTTCAGTTTCTTTTACAAAATTACGACCCTGTTCATGTTCATGCAACATTTGGTCAATTGGATTACAATGCAGTTGAACTTCATCCTTACTTAGTTCTACAAAGAGTATATCTTCTTCTTTTGCATGATGAAATTTATCAGCGTAATTTCTTATAAAATAAACAACTTTAATAAAAAAATCTTTATCTATATCTTTTTCAGATTCACATTCTTTTTCAATAAACTCTGTTAATTTTAATATATTTTTATGTTCATCAACAAGTATCTTTGTTATTTTTCCCATTTTATGTTAATACTACTTTCACTAGGGTATTCTATCACTTTATTTTTTTATTTTTATAGTCTTCTATTGCCTTTTTCAAAGCATCACTTGCAAGACTTGAACAATGCATCTTAATTGGTGGGAGTCCTTTAAGCGACTTTGCAATATCTTTTGTTGTTATCTTTTGTGCCTTTTCAAAAGTTTTCCCTTTTGCAAGTTGTGTAATCATTGACGAAGTTGCAATAGCAGCAGTACATCCAAAAGTTTTAAACCTAACATCTTTTAAAAATTCTTTTCCATCTCTTTTTTCTACTTTTATGTAAACCCACATTACATCTCCACAAGTAGGATTTCCAACCTTTCCAATTCCATCAGCATTTTTAATTTCACCCATATTCTTGGGATTCATAAAGTTCTGCATTACTTTTTTTGAATAATCTAGTGCCATTTTATTTTTTATTTAATTTTTCAACCAATTTATCAATGTCTTTTTTATCCATCCCATGAGCTAAACAACCTTGTTCAATTGTTTCTTCAGTTGCCATAGAACAACCAATACAACTCATTCCAGATTCAAATAAAATTTCTGATGCTTTTTCATTTGTTTTTAATAAACTTCCTAACTTCGTTTTTCTTGTTATTTTTTTTGCCATTTTTTCCTCCTTAAATTTAATTTACTCTCCTTCTGTTAATTTACCACAATCAACAGGACTACATAAGCCTGTTTCATCATCACATTCTACACATTCTTCTTTTATCTTTTTATTTTCTGGGTATTTCATTTTATCCTCCTTTTATTTAATTAACTAAGGGACTAATACTTCTTAATCTTTCAACAATTTCTGGAAGTTTTTTTAAAATATAATCTACTTCTTCATCTGTTGTATACTTACTTATACTTATCCTTAATGAACTATTTGATTCTAATGGAGAAAGTCCTAAGGCTTTTAAAACATGACTAGTCTCAAGAGTATTCGACATGCAAGCTGAACCAGTTGATGCATAAACTCCAATATTCTCTAAATGCCCTCCAATTGCTTCTCCTTCAATATTATTAAAGGAAATATTAATATTATTACATAATCTTTTATTTATTGGACCATTAAGTTTAGTGTTCGGAATCTTTAAGATTCCATTAATTAATCTATCTCTTAGTTTTTCCATATTTTGAATATCTTTTGAGTTTATAATTTCTACTGCTTTTGAAAAACCAGTAATTCCAGATATGTTTTCTGTACCACTTCTTAATTTTCTTTCATGTCCTCCTCCATGAAATAAAGGAGTTATTTTTATTCCATTTTTAATAAATAATCCTCCAACTCCTTTTGGTCCATGAATTTTATGAGAGTTTAGTGTTACTAGATCTATATTTTGTTTTTTTACATCAATTTTAGTTTTTGTAAAACTCTGACATGCATCTGTATGAAATAAAACTCCTTTTTTTTGACATATCTCTCCAATTTTTTCTAGATCTTGAATAGTTCCAACTTCATTATTTCCATGAATAATTGATACAACAATTGTTTTTTCAGTTATTGTTTTCTTTAAATCTTCTAAATCGATAAATCCTTCATTATCAACATCTAAATAAGTAATTTTAACACCTTGTTTTTCTAAAAATTTACATACATTTAATATAGAGTCGTGTTCTATTTTTGTTGTTATAATATGATTCTTTTGAGGATAGTTTGAAAAAAATAATCCTTTTAATACTAGATTATTAGATTCTGTCCCTCCCGATGTGAATATAACTTCGTCAGATTTTGAATTTATTGCTTTTGCAATTACTTTTCTACTTTGTTCTAATGCTTCTTTTGCTTCTTTTCCTTTAAAATGTTGGGATGAGGCATTCCCAAATTCATCTTCAAAATAAGGAAGCATTGCATCTATTACTTTAGAATCAACCAAAGTTGTTGCAGCATTATCTAAATATATTTGTTTCATTTTATTTTTTCACAACATTCTGATTTACAATAAGTATGTGCATGATTATCAATTAATTTTAGAATTTTAGTAATAGTATCTTTATTTAAATAATAAATTCTTTGTTTACCAGATTGCTTAACTTTTACAATATTACAGCATTTTAGTGAAGATAAAGCATGAGAAATTTTACTTTGTTCAACACCTAAATATTTAGTTAATTCTGTTACATTTTTCTCTTTTTTTCTAAGAGATAATATTATATTCATCTTTAATGGATTTGCAAGATTTGTAAAGAATGGATAATATGAGTTTTTAATCATATGAAATATATTTCATATATGTTTTTAAATGTTTTGTATTTAAAATAGTCTTTTTATATCTTTATTAATAATTATTAAAATCTTCACTTCTTGTAACTCTTTTAGGAGAGTTCAAAAAGTTTAAATACCATTATTTTCTTTATCTAATTGAAATACAATTGATAGTATAAATTATAATTTACTATACAATATATTGTATGTCATGAGGTATTAAATGAATTGTCCATATTGTTCAAATAATAAATTAAAAGTAACTGATAAAAGAGAATCTCCTCTGGGAATAAGAAGGAGAAGAGAGTGTTTAACATGTAAAAATAGATTTACAACCTATGAAAAGGTAAGTCAACATGACTTTTACATCATAAAAAAAGATAAAAAGAGAGAAAAATTTATCAAAGAGAAACTTGAGAAAGGAATTGAGAAAGCTTTTGAAAAACGTCCTATTTCAAAGGAAAAAATAGAGAAGATGATAAATGAAATTGAGGAACAATTAAGAAAAAAAGGGAAAAAAGAAATTAAAAGTACAATTGTTGGTGAAATAATTATGAAAAAAATAAAAAAATTAGATAATGTTGCATATATTAGATTTGCATCTGTTTATCGTGATTTTCAAGATGTAAAAGATTTTAAAAAGGAGTTAAAGGGTTTGTAAGATGAAATTGCCAAGTTATGTTAATTCTAAGAATTTGGAAACAAGATTAGGAGAAAATGGAATGTCTATAATGAGAAAAAAATATCTTCAAAAAGATAAAGATGAAAATCTTATAGAAACCCCTATAGAAAGATTCTATACTATTGCATCAAAAGTTGCAGGAGTTGAAAAGAAATATGGGAAATCTAAAAAAGAAATATCTCAATTAACAAGAGAATTTTATGAAATCATTAGTCATTTAGATTTTCTTCCAGGAGGGAGGGTAATTTCAAATGTTGGAACAGAATTAAAAGCTTTAGCAAATTGTTATGTTTTACCTATTAAAGATGATTTAATAGAAATTTATAAAAGGGTTACAGATGCTGCAATTATTCATAAAAACGGAGGGGGAACAGGATATAATTTTTCACAATTAAGACCAAGAGGATATAAGGTAAAAAATGGTGTTGCATCTGGACCTGTTTCATTTGCAGGGCAATTTGATAAGGAAACAGAAGTAATAAATTCAGGAAATAGAAGAGGAGCAAATATGGGCATATTAAATATTGATCATCCGGGAATTTTTGATTTTATTAGAGCAAAATTTGAAGAAGAAAAATTAACTAATTTTAATGTTTCTATTGGAATAACAGATGAATTTATGGAAGCTTACAAAAAAAGAGAATTTTATTCATTGAAATTTAATGAGAAGGAAATTACTAAAAAAGATATTGAAAGAATGCAAAATAATATTGAAAAAGGTAAGGCTGGTGCAGAAGTTGGAAAAAACGCAATTCCTTCTTCATTAATGGTTGAAGGAAATAAAGTTTATAATGTATATCCAGAACTTGATGAATCTAATAGAATATTTTATGAAGGGAAAAAAATAAAAGTTAGAAAAGAACTTATTGGAAAAATTGATAAAAATAAAATTGTCAAAATTAATGCAAAAAAAACTTTAGAAACTATTGCAAAATATGCCCATGCAAATGGAGACCCAGGAGTTATATTTTTAGATAGACTTGAAGAAGGTAATTTATTAAAAGTAGCTGGAAAATTAGATTCTACTAATCCTTGTGGTGAACAACCATTGCACCCTTTTGATGCATGTAATCTAGGAAGTCTTAATTTGGCAAATATGATCATCGATAATAATGGAATTATAGAAGTGAATTATGAAAAAATAGAAAAAATAACAAAAAAAGTAGTGAGATTTATGGATAATATTAATGATTTAAATAAAGGTCCGATTCAAAAAATTGAAGAAACTATATTAAATCATAGAAGAATTGGACTTGGAATAATGGGTTTTGCAGATATGTTAGTAAAACTTAAAATTCCATATGATTCAAAAGAAGGTTTAAATTTAGCTGAAGAAATAATGGACAAAATAAATAATTTTGCAAAAGAAGAGTCATATACTCTTGCTAAAGAAAAGGGAGCTTTTCCTTTTTTTGAAAAAAGTAATTATCCAAAAAACAAACCAATTAGAAATCTAGCTAGAACAACAATTGCTCCAACAGGTTCAATAGCTATGTTAGCAGGAATTAACGGAGGAATTGAGCCATTATTTGCATTAATTTATACTAAAAAAATGAGAGGTGGTGATTCTGCAGATACATTAAATCAAGATTTTTTAGAGTCTATTAAAAAAGAAGGATTAAATCAAGAGGAAATTCTTAAGAAAGTTAAAGAAAATAATGGGAGTTGTCAAAATATAAAGGAAGTACCTCAACATATTAAAAAAATCTTTAGAACAGCTCATGATATAAATTATAAAAGTCATGTAGAAATGCAATCTGCTTTTCAAAGACATACTGATAATGCAATAAGTAAAACAATTAATTTTAGTGAGAATGCTACTATTAAAGACATATTAAATTCATATGTTTTAGGATATAATTCAGGAATTAAAGGTATGACAGTTTATGTAGATGGAAGTAGAGAAAATCAGGTTTTAGAAACTGGTTCTAGAAAAAAGAATTTGGAAGAAGTTGCTCTTCCAGCACCAAGAGAAATTCCTGCAATTATGCCATCAATTAAATTAAGACAATCAACATCAGAAGGAAATATTCATATGGAATTAGTTGTTGATCCTAAAAAAAATTACAAACCTATTGAAGTTTTTGTTCAACTTGGAAATGCAGGAAGTGAAGAAAATGCAATTATGGAAGCTTTAGGAAGAACAACATCTCTTCATTTAAGAAGAAACTTGCCTCTTAATGAACTTATTGCTCAGTATAAAGATATTGGATCTGGAGCAGGTGTTGTCACAAGAGATGGAGGAGTACATTCTTTACCAATGGGATTTGCAAGAGGACTAATGAAATTCGAAATAATGAATAAAGATTATGGTATAGAAAATATTCTTGTTGGAAAAGTTAATTATGATCAAATGGATAAAGAAATTTCTGACAAATTAAGAAAAAGTAGTGGTGAAGAATGGGAAAAGAATAGACTTCCAGAAGAAAAAAAGGATGAAAATAATGTTAAAACAAAATTAGTTAGAAAAAAATGTCCTGAATGCAAAAAGGGTTATATAATTCATAGAAGTGGTTGTGAGGAATGTAGTGCTCAATGTGGACATTCAAAATGTTAAATAATTAATATAAAATGATAAAAACTAATAGAACAAGACCATCTTGGGATCAATTTTTTATGTTTTCTGCTTTATGGACTGCAACTAGATCTAGTTGTTTACATCTTCAAACAGGTGCTGTTATTGTAAAAGACAAAAGAATTATTGCATCTGGATATAATGGTGCACCTCCAGGAATAAAAAGTTCTCTTGAACTTAATTCATGCAGGAAAGATGAACATGGAGTAGATTTTAAGGATAAAGGAAAGAGTGTATGTAGAGGATTGCATGCAGAAATGAATGCAATAGATCAAATTGCAAGAGAAGATTTAAAAGAAACTTCAATTTATAGCCTATATTTTCCATGTTCTAGTTGTGCAAAAGAAATAGTTGGAAATGGAATAACTGAAGTTATTTATTCTAGAATTTATGCTGAACCAGACTCATTAACAAAAGAATTATTTGAGGAAGGTGGAATACAATTAAGAAAGCTTGAATTAGATACTACAAAATATTTTGATATAATTAAAAATATCATAAAATAACAATTTTGATTATAACAATCTATTTAAACAAACTTATTATAGAGAAATATGGTGAAAATAAAAATAAAAAAGATTCATTCAGATGCAATTATTCCTAAATATGCTCATAAAGGAGATTCTGGAATGGATGTTTATTCAATTGAAGAATTTAAATTAAAAACTTTGGAAAGAAAATTAGTAAAAACAGGTTTATCTTTTGAGATTCCAATAGGTTATGAAATACAAACAAGGCCTAAATCAGGACTTGCAATAAAATATGGAATAACAATTGTAAATGCCCCAGGAACAATTGATTCATGTTATAGGGGAGAATTAGGAATTATTTTAATGAATACTGATAAAGAAACTTATCTTATCAAAAAAGGGGAGAAAATAGCACAAATAGTTTTACAAAAAGTTGAAGAAATGGAATTTATAGAAACTGAAAATTTAGATTCTACTTCTCGTGGAGATAAGGGATTTGGAAGTACTGGACAAAAATAACAATAAAATATATTCTCTATGATATATTTATTTATAAAAGAAGTTTATTTTTTTAATATATGGAAATTCAATTAATTGCTTCTACAAATAAACTAAAAGATACTAAAGATATGAAAAAATTTTCTAGAGATTGTGCAAGAGTTTGTTATACCTCAAAAGACTTTGAACAACTAAGAGAAGAGGTAGCAGATACTAAGTTAACTGACAGACTTCTTAGATCAGGACACCATAGTGTGTTTGAACATATTAATTTAACTTTTTATATGAAAAATATTCCAAAGATATTTGCAATGATTTTAAATAATGAAAAACAATATGCAACTTCTGAAAAATCTGCTAGATACACCCAAATGAAGACTACAATTCCATTACAAAAAGAAAAATATAATAAATGGATGAAAATTTTAATCCCAAAGATTAATGAAGTTTTTCCTAAAATAAAAAAAGGAAGAGATGAAGTAATTAAAAAACTTGCTCAAGAAAATGCAAGATATATGACAAGTGTATTTACTCCTACAAAAATGGTGCATACAGTTAACTTAAGACAACTTAATTTTATAATGCAAGGATTTGAAGAAAATATTATAAAATATAGAGAAAATAAGAATCCTTTTTTTAATAGACTTCCTGAAAGCCTAGGTCAATTTTAGTGCAAGTAAAACCTTTTAGAATAGAAGGTTTAGATAATCAAACAGATAGACATCTTTCACTATTTAGCAAAAAGAAAGTTGAAGAATATTTTGGAGATGTTTATGCAACATCTTATAAATTAAGTTTTGCAGGACTTGCACAAGCTCATAGACATAGGACAATTGATTATGGTATTTTTGGAGGAAATGAACTTGGCTCTCCAGAAGGTTTTTTTATTCCAAAGATAGTTCCAGGGTGGGAAATAGGAGAATGGTTAAATGATTTAAGAAAAATAGCAAAAGATGATTTTCCTCAAGCACAATTATTAAATATAAATGAAAGAGGAATAAAAGAAGATTCTAAATCAAAGATGATGTTAAGATTATGTGGACATGCACAATATGAAATAATGGAAAATACAAAAGAAACTACTAAAAAATATGCAGAACATGATTCTGAAATTTATGTTGGAAAAAAACCTCTTTGTACTCCAACAGGATGCAAGGGATGTAATTGGGGAAATAAATATGGAATAAATAGAATTGTCTAAAATGACTTACGGAAAATTTATTGTTTTTGAGGGAATTGATGGTTGTGGAAAAGCAACTCAATTAAAATTAGCTCATGCTTATTTATGGAATCTAAATAAGGAAATAGATATGTTAACAACTAGAGAGCCAACAAGAGATTTTAAAGAAATTAGAGAAAAAATGGAAAGAGGAACAGATGTAAAAGATGATAAAGAGTGGTATGCAAAACAATTTATTTCAGATAGACTAAATCATTGTGAAAGTTATATTGATCCTGCACTAGGAAATGGAACTCATGTTCTTTGTGATAGATATAAACATTCAACTTTAACTTATCAACATACACAAGGAATGGATTTTAAAAAATTAGTTGACATGCATAAATACTGCCCTCAAATATTAACTCCAGATTTAACATTAATTTATGACTGCCCTGCAAAAATAGCTTTCAAAAGAAGACAAGATGAAGGTGCAATAGATGTTTTTGATAAAAATTTAAAATTTCAAGAAAAATTAAGAAAAAATTACCTAAAATTACCAAAAAAATTATCCAAAGAAAAAATAATAATTATTAATGCCACTCCTTCTAAAGAAAATGTTTTTAAAGAAACTAAAAAACATCTAGATTATTTATTAACATAAACAAAAACTTTTATAAATCTCATTCATTCTTAAACAAAATGGTAAATAAGGATAAAGTTACTGAATTAAGTAAATCAGGATTTGATAAATTCATTAAAGATCGAAATGTCTTAATTGACTTTTTTGCAGAATGGTGTATGCCATGCTTAATGATGGAGCCAATAATAGATGAATTAAGTGAAGAATTCAAAGGAAAGATAAAATTTGCTAAAGTTAATATAGATGATAATCCGGAACTTGCAGGTAAATTCAATGTTAGTTCTATTCCAAATTTTGTTTTATTTAAAAATGGGAAACAAATTGAACAATTTATAGGCTCAATGTCAAGCGAGGAATTTGAAGAGAAATTGAATAAGTTTATAAAATAATATTTCTAAGTAGAATTATGGCTCCGTAGCTCAGCTTGGCAGAGCACTAGACTTTTAATCTAGGTGTCGAGGGTTCAAATCCCTTCGGGGCCATTTACTCATAAAAACCG
>CEQE01040578.1_pt1 | contig 12009 bp, 10 predicted proteins | sample 356201 | NCBI WGS metagenome assembly CEQE01 (sample SAMEA2619970, study PRJEB7988) | marine metagenome | biome: marine biome (ENVO:00000447); feature: mesopelagic zone (ENVO:00000213) & marine oxygen minimum zone (ENVO:01000065); material: "saline water (ENVO:00002010), including plankton...
ACCCCCAAGCCAACTCCCACCCCCAGGCCAACTCCCGTCGCCTCGTTGCCGGTTTCGGGGGACCCTGCCGTTGCCCAACTGCCTAAGATAGCGTTGATGGCCGGTGTGGTGGCGGTGCTGCTCGGAGCTTCTCTTCTGCTGGCGTCCAGGCGCATACTAGCCTAACCCTCCGGACCCATCGGCGACCTCGTCCGTCCCTGCTGATCACTGCCCCGGCACATTTCTTCAATACGCCGTTACCCACTAGAACGTTGGGCAAGTTACTGATGGGTCGTCTGGTGGATTGATATTAGGCGAGAAGAAGCTAAGGGCACGCGAAAAAAGGATGGACCCCTGGTTGCTACCTAGGTCTTCCTTGGCTGGTCATAACGACGACCCGCATGTCGGTGCCTAGGTTGGCTGAGGTGACCACCAGGCGTGGCGAGGGCTGCACATCGTCCAACCCCATACGCCTTACGAAGTTATCGATCGGGTCCACTTCAACAGTGATTCCATCAGTCATATAATGCATCGGAATCACGATCTTGGCGTCCAAGTCCTGCAGGGTCTGGAAGACCTGGTCCATGTCCAGCGTACAGTGGCCGCCCGTGGGCACCAAAACAACGTCGATAGGCTTGAGTTCGTCGATCATTCGGGTTGTCATCGGCATCGAGAGGTCGCCCAGATGGCAGATGTTGATGCCACCAATCTCAAGGGTGAAGGCGACGTTGCGCTCTTCCTGGGATTGTCCCTCAGCGAGAGGCGTCATGACACCGCGGGCACTAACGCCATTGAACTCATACTCTCCGGGGTTGTTGAATAGCTTAGGATCCCCGTCGATGCCTTCGGAGTTGCAGTGATTGGGATGAGGGTTGCTTACGGTGACGATCTCCGCCGGCCGGTTATCGACTCTGAGGCCCACCGAAGCAGGATATGGGTCGGTCACCACGGTCATGTCGGCGTCGTGGAGTCGAAAGCAGGAATGTCCTAGCCAAGTTATATCCATGGTTCATCACGGCGCAGTCTTAGATTTTGCAGGCTCCAAGGGACGGAGACAGAGACGTGTCCGAACTGAGTGGTCGGCAGAACGGGGAGGTCTAAAGAGGGAAGTTCCCTGGCGTTGAGGGCGGTGTGCCCGCCAACCGGGATTACAACATCGGTATCTAGGGCGGTGCGCCCGTCAACCAGGACTATATCGTCTATGAAGGAGCGAGTCTCAGTTTGAGCTATCACGTCTATCCCAACCCACCTGTCTTAACGATTCAAACTTCGGAGGTTCTCCGTTAAAACTCTGGCTGAGTATAATTGTAACGGCTCAACGGGTCAACGTTTGACACTGCCCAGAAAGCTATGTTAACGTCCGAAAATGGCCTTTTCAGCCTCAAAGTGAAGAGTTGACAGAGGTGCTGGTGGGAGACTGATGCTAAGCGAACGAGCGGCAACAGTACTGAACGTTCTGGTCGATGAGTACCTTCAATCCGCTACCCCGGTAGCGTCGGATGAGATTGCCCGGAACCTCGACCAAAAGATAAGTTCGGCCACTATTAGAAACACCATGGCCCAGCTTACTGAAAACGGCTACATCTCCCGGCCCCACGTGTCCTCCGGCGGCGTGCCTTCCGACCTGGGCTATCGGTATTACGTAGAGTCCCTGCCCGGGGCACCTCAACTCCCGATGGACTTGCGGGAGAGAGTGGACCGCGACCTGGCACAAACAGAACCCGACATCGGCGCCTGGAGTAAACGTTGCGCGGCCATCCTGTCCAAGCTCACTGAAAACCTGGCCATCGTCACCGCTCCCAGAGCCCAATTCCCCCGCCTTAAGCGGATTCAGTTGGTCTTTCTTCAGGAGTCCACCGCCCTGCTCGTGCTGGTGCTTGAGGAGGCGCGTCTGCTCAGAAAGATCCTGCCCTTCGGAAATAAAGTGGACCAAGTACAGCTAGACCTGGCTGCCAGCAGGTTGAACGATTCCTTGGGCGGCCTCGACCGGTCTCAGATGCAGTCCAACCGCCTCGAACTCAACTCCTTGGAAGAACAGGTCAAAGAGGGCTCGGTTAGCCTCATGCGCGATGCGGAAACCACCGAAGACCAAGAGCATTACACTGACGGCCTGCGATTGCTCCTCAGTCAACCGGAATTCTCCCGGGGAGAACTGGCGCGGAATCTGGTGCAATTGGTGGAAGAAAGAGTCCTGTTGGGAAAAGTTTTGAACGGCGCCCCTGAGTCAGAAAACCCCGCAGTGGTCATCGGATCCGAAAACAGGGACGAATTTTTGAACCCCTTCGGCGTCATCCTGTGCCAGTATGGTGCTCCCCAAGGCGTGGGCGGCACCATCTGTGTCATCGGCCCCAAGCGCATGGAATACGTCGCGGCCATCGGTGGCGTCCGGCATCTCTCAGTCTTCATGAGCCAAATGGTCCACGGCATCCAGAGCAAGTCCGCCGAGTAGCCCCTTATGGCCCCTACCAACGAACAGATAGCCGAACTCTTTGAAAACATGGGCTCCCTTTTGGAAATGAAGGGAGACACCATCTTCAAGATTCGAGCCTACCAAAGGGCTGCCCGCACCATCGAGCAACTGTCCTCACCCCTGTCACAAGCCCTGGAGAACGGCGAAGACCTCACCAAAATACCGGGCGTGGGCAAGGCCATCAGCGAGAAGATCGCCGAGTTCATCGGGCACGGACAGGTCTCAGCCTACGAGAAGCTGCTGGAAGAACTTCCCCCCGGCGTGCTCGACCTCAAAGACATCCCAGGCATCGGTCCCAAGACTGCCATGGCCATCGGTCAAGAGTTGGGCATCAGTACAGTGGAAGGAGTGGCTGAAGCCGCCGCCGACGGCCGACTTGCCGGGCTGCCTAGGATGGGCCAGAAAGCCGCTGACAGCATCCTACGCCACATCCAAGCTTTCCAGGCCATGGGCAGCCGCACGCCCATCGGCCAGGCCCTGCCGATCGCGGAAGAGGTGATTGCCGCCCTGCGAGAGCAATGCCCAGACATCGGCCCCATGTTCCCTGCTGGTAGCCTCAGGCGCTGGGAAGAAACCATCGGCGATATCGACCTGATCGGCACCGCGCCCAATCCGGAAGCAGTTGGAGACGCATTGGTGAAACTGCCGATGGTCAAAGACGTGCTGGTCCACGGCCCCAAGAAGACCAGCGTGGTGGTTGAGTCCGGGATGCAAATCGACCTCCGTATCGGCGAACCCGGCTCCTTCGGCGCGCTGCTCCAGTACTTCACCGGCAGTCAGCAGCACAACATCCGCCTGCGCGACTTCGCCCAACGGCAGGGGCTCTCCCTAAATGAATACGGCATAACCAACACCGAGACCGGGAAGGTGGAAGAGTTCGCCGACGAAGAGAGTTTCTACGCTCGGCTGGGCTTGCCCTGGATGCCGCCTGAGATACGCACCGGCCTGTATGAACTAGACGCCAGCCTGGAGGAACGGCTGCCGGGCTTAGTGGGAGAAGCCGACCTGAAAGGCGACCTGCACCTCCACAGCGAATGGAGCGACGGAAACGACCCCATTGAGTTGATGATCGAAGCCACCGCCGCCCAAGGCTACGAATACATGGCCCTCACCGACCACTCGGCCGGCCTGGGCGTCGCCAACGGTCTCACCAACGAAAGACTGGAGTCGCAGATCGCGCTGCTTCGTTCCCTACAGGAGAACTACGACATCACGGTCCTGTGCGGGTCCGAGTGCGACATCCGCGCCAACGGCGAGATGGACTATCCAGACGAGCTACTGGCCCAGTTGGACGTGGTCGTAGCCTCCGTACACTCGGCCATGGGACAAGACCAAGCCACCATGACCGCCCGCATGATCAAGGCTATGGAACACCCTTCTGTGACCATCATCGGGCATCTGACCACCAGGCTCCTGGGCCAGCGCGAGCCGGTGGAGTTCGACCTAGAGGCGGTATTACAGGCCGCCCGCGACACAGGAACGGCCCTCGAGATAAATGCGTCTCCAGAGCGGCTGGACTTGAGAGACACTCACGCCTACCGGGCCAGAGAACTCGGCGTACCCCTGGCCATCAACACCGATTCCCACCATCACACCCACCTGGATAAGCGGCGCTTCGGCGTTGCGGTTGCCCGCCGGGCGTGGTGCCAGCCTGAAGATATCTTGAACACAATGTCCAGAGAGGACTTCTTGGAGTTCATCCGGATGCCCAAACCCAAACGCCTCGAGATCTTCGACCGCCGGCGAAACGGCACGGCCCCGGCATGACCCAGATCCCAAACACAGAACAGCCCGACGGTTGGAGCCAAATTCCTAGCATGGAAGAGCCCAACGGCTGGGGGCAGATAATTGGACCGTCTGGCGAGACCTCAATCGCCCAAGCCGTCCCCGAAGCCCTCTTGCATCTGCGGACCGCCTTGGCCACCGGAGCGCCCTGGCAGCGGGCCATCCTTGAAACGATGGGCGAATGGACCACACCCGAAGAGATGCTGGACGGCCGCCGGTACCGTTACCTGCTCCTGGGGGAGGCTTTCGACTGGCTACTGCTGGCGGAACGGCTCTGCGCCGACGTCGATGGGGCCATCCCGGTAGAAGAGAAAGAACGGTTCCTGTTCAGCGGGCAGATACCCGACACCGTGGATGAGGACCAGTTCCGGGACTACCTCGGCCCTAGCAAGTTCCGGGCCTACATGAACTTCCGCTACGGTGTTGTTCTGGAGGAGGCGTTGCAATTGGTCGCGGAAGAAGAGGTCCGCAAGCAACACCTGTCCCGGAGTTACTCCGACACCGATGAATTGACCGAAGAGTCCTACACCCACCTCTACCAAAAGCCCCGGTCCGAACTACTCAAGACTTTTCAGAAAGAGACCAAGAAGGACCGACGCCGCAACCTCTCCCTTTCCGACATCAAGGAGTTCACCTACTGGCTTCACAAACGCCGCATCAACCTATGGGACCCGGCCCGCGTCGCCAGTGACACCCGCAAAGCCATCCGCCGGTTGGAACTGCTTGAAAAGGACAATGGACTTCCTGGGGGACACCACGGCGCTAAAACCCTGGATTCTCGTTGAAAACCCCACTCATAATCCCACCTCAACCAGACCCAACCACCCTATTTAGCCCGTTAACCCCCGTAAATCGTCTTAGAGCGCGATTTGATGGTTTCTAGGCGTGGGGCCGCTGTTGATAAGATGTCGGTTTCAGCAAGTTGTTGAGTAGCCCTTCGATAGACGCTCATTAGCGGTGAATGATATATTTGCTCATAACCGGTTGAAGCACTTTTCGCCCCGGCTCTCTTATAGAGGACCAATAACCCCGCTCACTATTAATGGAGAACGATTCGGGCAATGATTTCCGCCCAGATGCCCAGCGCCTACAACGCCTCCGACGTTGAACAGCGCATCTATCAGAACTGGCAGTCTAAAGGCTACTTCAACGCCAAGATCGAAAAGGGCAAAGACCCTTATGTGATCATCATGCCGCCCCCCAACGTGACCGGGGATCTGCACCTTGGTCATGCCCTGGAAAAGGCCATCGAAGACGCCTTGGTCCGGTGGCGCCGCATGAGCGGAGTCCCAACCCTCTGGCTGCCCGGAACGGACCACGCCGGCATCGCCACCCAATGGGCGGTGGAGCGCCAACTGGCGACCGAAGGCATCAGCCGCCACGACCTGGGCCGCAAGAGGTTTCTTGAAAAAGTCTGGGAACACGTCGACAAGTCCGGCAGCATGATCCATGAGCAATCGCGTCGCTTGGGAATATCGGCCGACTGGGACCGGCTAACCTTCACCCTCGACCCGGGTCCTTCCAAGGCGGTTCGCACCACCTTCGTCAACCTTTACAAGAAGAACCGCATCTACCGCCACGAGCGTATCATCAACTGGTGCACCCGCTGCGCCACGGCCCTTAGCGATCTGGAAGTCGATTACCAAGACGTCGACGGCAAGCTCTATTACATCCGCTATCCTATGGAAGACGACTCCAAGGCGTTCATCACCGTGGCCACCACCCGGCCCGAGACCATGCTGGGCGACACCGGCGTGGCCGTGCATCCCGCGGATGAGCGCTACGCCAAGATGATTGGGAAGAACGCCTTTCTGCCCATCATGGACCGGCCCATTCCGGTTGTCGGCGACGAGGCCATCGACCGCGATTTCGGCTCCGGCGCCTTGAAAGTCACCCCGGCCCACGACCCCATCGACTTCGAGATCGGTGAGCGACACGGCCTAGAGGTCTTCAACGTCATCGGCCTGGCCGGCAACCTAACAGAAGCCGCCGGCAAGTACGCGGGCGTCGAGCGCACCGAGGCTAGGCAGAAAGTAGTCGAAGAACTAGACCAACTGGGCCTGCTGGAAAAGGTGGAGGGACACCGTCATTCGGTCGGGCACTGCCAGCGTTGCAGCTCAGTGGTCGAGCCCCTAGTTAGCCTCCAGTGGTTCGTCAACCTGGGCGGCCCGGACCAGCCCGAAAGCATCGCAGGCAAGGCCCATGCTGCCGTGGCCGGCGGCGACATCAAGGTCGTTCCAGAGCGTTTCACCCGGGTCTACCTCAACTGGCTGGAGAATATCCGGGACTGGTGCATCAGCCGCCAACTCTGGTGGGGACACCGTATCCCGGTCTGGTACTGCGCCTTATGCCAGCATATGACCGTGGCCGTTGAAGACCCCGACAAGTGCGAGGAATGCGACGCTACCGACATCGAACAAGACGCCGACGTGCTGGACACCTGGTTCAGTTCCGGCCTCTGGCCCCATTCGACGCTGGGCTGGCCGGAAGAAACGGAAGACCTGGACTATTTCTATCCCACGGCCGTGCTGGAAACGGGTTACGACATCCTGTTCTTCTGGGTGGCCCGCATGATCATGCTGGGCATCGAGAACACGGGGGAGGTGCCCTTCCGCACCGTGTTTCTCCACGGCCTGATTCGCGATGCCACCGGTGCCAAGATGAGCAAGACCCGGGGCAACACCCTGGACCCCTTGGAACTGATCGAGAAATACGGCACCGACGCCCTCCGGTTCGCCCTGACCACCGGCACCGCGCCAGGCAACGACCTGCGCTTCGGCGAGAACCGGCTGGAAGCGGCTCGAAACTTTGCCAACAAGGTCTGGAACGCCTCCCGGTTCGTGATTTCAGGACTCGATGGCAAGTCTGGTCTCGAAGGCTGGCATGACCTTTCTAAAGTCGAGCACCGCGAAGACCGATGGATAGTCAGCCGCCTGGACCGCGTGACTGCCGAGGTCAATGAATCGTTGCGCAACTTCGAGCTCGGCGACGCCCAACAGAAGCTCTATGACTTCTTCTGGAACGACTACTGCGATTGGTACATCGAGATGGCCAAACTTCGGCTGCGCTCTGGGGAAGGGCCGTCCCCTTTGCAGACCCTGGCCCACGTTCTGGAACGGACTCTACGCCTGCTGCATCCCTTCATGCCTTTCATCACCGAAGAGATCTGGCAGAACCTGCGCTCCAAGCTCCCTCAGGAGGGCGGGGACGCGGAATCCATCATGGTGGCCGACTATCCGTCTGCCGACAGCCCGCGCGACGACGCCCAAGCCGAAGAAGAGATCGGCCTGGTGATGCAGGCCATCCGCGCCGTGCGGAACACCCGCGCCCAACTCCGCATACCGGCCGGCCAACGCCTGGAAGCCCAGATCGAGGCCAACGGCATGCAGGGCCCGATAGAAGAAGAAGCCGAAGTCATCCGCGCCCTATCGCGGGTTGACCCGCTGCACATCGTGGCCGACGGCTCTTCCGGCAACGACCTGCCCAAGGGCGTCACCCTAGTGGTCAATCCGCTAATCGTCCATCTGCCTCTAGAAGGCGTGGTCGACCTCTCCGCCGAGCAAGAACGCCTACGCGCCGAGCTGAACGATTGCCTCAAGAACATGGACCGCGTGGAAAAACTAGTCTCAAACCCCAACTTCCGCGAGAAGGCCAAACCTGAGGTTGTGGAGACCGAACAGGCCCGCCTACAAGACCTCAAAGAACGCCAACAACACCTGAACGAAATTCTCGAGCAGTTGGCCAGCTAGGCGTATATGACCCAACGCCTAGGCATAATCGGCTACCCCATCGGCCACTCCATCTCGCCCATCTTCCAGCAGGCGGCGCTGGACCATCTGGGCATCGACGCCACCTACGAAAAGTGGGAGGTTACCCCGGAGGGCGTCGGCGATTTTGTGAATGGACTGCGCGTTCCAGATTCCCTGGGCATCAACATCACCGTGCCCCACAAGCAGGCGGTCATTCCCTTCTTGGATGAAGTCGACGAGTGGGCCACCGCCGCTGGGGCAGTGAACACCATCGTGAACCATGACGGCCATCTGAGCGGCCACAACACCGACGGTCCGGGATTTCTCCGGGCATTGCTGGTTGAGACCGGCTACGACCCCAAGGGCACCCGCGCGCTGGTGCTGGGCGCAGGCGGCGCCGCCCGGGGCATCCTGCTGGCCTTGGCCAGGGGCGGAGTGGACTCCATGGTCATCGCCAACCGGACCCTCGAACGGGCGGAAACACTGGCCAAACTTGCCAAAGACAACGGCGTTAAGTCGGAAGCAATTTCGCTCTCGGGCGATGCTCTGACCGATGCCGCCTCAGATGCAGATCTCATCGTCAACTGCACCACCGTGGGCATGTCTCACGGGCCCGACGAGCACGGTTCTCCCGTCGCTGCGGCCCAGATTCCAGCCACGGCCATCGTCAATGACGTAGTGTATACTCCACTCATAACCCCCATCCTGAAAGAGGCTGCGGCCGCGGGTGCCACCGCTTTGGGGGGCCTCCATATGCTGGTCTATCAGGGGGTGCTGTCCTTCCAGATGTGGACGGGAGTCGATGCCCCGGTTGATGTGATGCTGGCAGCTGCTACCGCTGAAATGACCTCCAGAGGCGCATAGGCCAACGCACCACTTTTCACCCGGTAACTTCAAACAGGATTTCCATGGTCAGATTTTCCACCGCAGGCGAGTCCCACGGACAAGGCCTGGTAATAATATTGGAGGGCGTCCCTGCTGGACTCCCAATCAGTGAAGACTATATCGGCGTCCACCTGGGCCGCCGCCAGAAGGGCTACGGCCGCGGCGGACGCATGCTCATCGAGCAGGACCGCGCCAAGATCATCTCGGGCGTGCGCCACGGTCACACTCTGGGCAGCCCAATCGGCATGACCCTCGAGAACAAGGACTGGGCCAACTGGGAAGAGGCCATGGCTGTCGACCCGCTGGAAGGCGAGCCTCAGAGCCCTCGTACCCAACGCATCACCCGCCTTCGTCCCGGCCACGCCGACCTGCCGGGCGCCATGAAATATGGCTTTGAAGACGTGCGAAACGTGCTGGAACGAGCCAGCGCCCGGGAGACCGCCGCCCGTGTTGCCGCCGGGGCCATCGCCATCAAGTTGCTGGAAGAATTTGGAATCCAGATCCATAGCCACGTCCTGTCCATTGGCTCGGTGATAGCTGAGCCTCCGAATGACATCGACTGGGCAGCCGTTGAAGACTCGCCCGTGCGCTGCGCCGACCCCGATGCCGCCCTCAAGATGGCCGCCGAGATCGACGCCACCAAAGAGGCCGGAGACACCATCGGCGGAGTCTGCGAGATCACCGTCGAGAACGTGCCCATCGGCCTGGGCTCCCACGTCAGTTGGGACAAGAAGATCGATGCCCTGATATCCCAAGCGCTGATGTCCATCAACGCCGTGAAAGCGGTTTCCATCGGACCCGGCTGGGAGACCGCCAGCCAAAAGGGCTCCGAAGTGCAGGATGTAATACTACCCGTGACCGACCCAGACCACCCCTGGCAGCGGAGTACCAACAAGCTGGGCGGCACCGAAGGCGGAATGACCAACGGCATGCCCCTAGTCGCTCGCTTCGGGATCAAGCCGATTCCCACCATGGTCACTCCCCTCCCTTCCGTTGACCTGGACACTGGAGAAGAGGTGCTGTCCCACTTCGAGCGCTCCGACGTCTGTCAGGCGCCCCCGGCCTGTGTGGTCGGCGAGGCAATGGTTGCCCTGGTGTTGGCCGACGCTTTCATGGAGAAGTTTGGCGGAGATTCCATACCGGAGACCAAGCACAACCTCGAAGGCTATCTCAAAACGGTTGGACCCCGCAAGGCCTACCAGTAACCCCGCCAACCGGTTGACCATGCCCCCCAACCGCCAGATTCCCAACATCTTCCATGCGTCCACTCTCTGGACGACCATGGGTCTTTTTGGCCTTGTTTTAGGCCTGATACTGCTCCTCTTCGACGGCACAGTTTTCGCGGTTTCCGATTGGTTTGTTGATCTATCCCACTCCGGCCCCAACACCCTTTCCTAGGAGACCGCGGCCTTGGTGCGGGATGAAATCGATACCTGGGCTTGGGCTGGGTTCGCCGTCGCAGCCATAGGGCTTACGCTGGGCAATGGAAGAGTGCGGGCGAGACTGACCAGCCTCCTCTGGCCCATCGTCTCTCGGGACAACAGCGATAGCCTGCCCCAGACCGTTACGGACCAATCTTTTTTACAGCCCTGTTCGCTGTGTTGGTCTTTGCCGGACTAGGTCATTGGGCGCTGCGCACGCACCTGGACAGCGACTGGCTTGAAGGCGAAGACGGCCTCAGTGAGTGGTGGTCGGTGGCCACCTACATAGTTGCCGCCGGGCTCGCCGGGGCCACCTTCTGGACGCTTCGGACCACACGCAACACCAAGCTGCGATATCTCTACCCGGCCCTGGCCGTGGGCTTCTTTTTGGGGGCTATGGAAGAGATCAGTTGGGGGCAGCGGCTGTTCGGCTGGGGAACGCATCCGCCTTTGAGGGGATCAATTTCTAATATGAAACGACCACCCACCACGTGAACCTCGCCAACAATGTGATATTCGAGGTGCTCTTCTGGGGTAGCGCCCCAGGCATGGCCGCCGGACTCTCGCGGTTGACCGCCAACCTAAGTGGATTGAGCGACCGCATGCGGCAGCTCCAGGCGTCTTTGACAATGGCCCCTGCGCTGCTGATGATACTGGTCTGGCGCACCGGCGACATCTGGGAAAGCGCCAACATCGTCAGGTTGATCATGGACTATTACAACCACGTCCCCCGGGAGTCGGAGGTGCCGGAGGCGATGCTGGGCCTCTGCATCATCATGTACACTTTTACCAATCTGTAGAAAGCGCGGATGCTGAAACGTCAGGCCGCTACCACCAACAAGGAATTAGCCAAGGAGAGCGCATGAAATTCGGAGTCGGCATCGTCCCTCACGACCTGACAAAGACTGCGGTCAGCGCCAGGTTGGCCGAAGACCTGGGGTTCGACTACATCGGGATCCCCGACTCCCAGTCGTTGTGGCGGGAGCTATATCTCAGCCTGAGTGTGGTTGCCAACGCCACCAGCAAGGTGCGCATCGGCCCCACGGTCACCAACGCCCTGACTCGGCACCCAGCCGTGGCCGCATCAGCCATCGCCACGCTGAACGAGATCTCCGGCGGGCGGGCGTTCTTGGGGATCGGCAGCGGGGACAGCGCCATCCTGAATCTAGGATTGCGACCGGCGCGCTTGAGTGAGATGAAGGAATATATCGAGGCATTGCGTGCCTTGCTCTCTGGCCAGTCCCACGACTATAGAGGCCGGTCGATCCATGTGCAATGGTCAGAGAACCCGGTGCCTATAGTCATGTCTGCGGAGGGACCCAAGACCCTGGCTTTGGCCGGGGGAATCGCCGACGCCGTGATCATCCACTCAGGCCTGACCACCGACGTCCTGGCCGACACCATCGCCCGCATCAAGGAGGGAGAACGTGCCGCGGGCAGGCCTGGAGGCTCGGCCGAGGTGTGGGCCTTCGCCAAATGCAACATATCCGACCGGCGCGAAGACGCCATCAACGAGATAAAGATGGCTCTGGCGGCATCTGGCCATCACGCTTTCCGGTTTACCCTCGAGGGCAAGAACGTTCCTGAGGAGCTCCAGGAATCGGTCATGGCCCTCCAGGGAGAGTATGTTCCATCTGAGCACGAGCAACTGGGCGAAACCCGCAACGCGGCCTTGAGCGACGAACTGGGCCTAACCGACTTCCTGGCAGACCGGTTCGCC
>CEQE01141733.1_pt1 | contig 11997 bp, 10 predicted proteins | sample 356201 | NCBI WGS metagenome assembly CEQE01 (sample SAMEA2619970, study PRJEB7988) | marine metagenome | biome: marine biome (ENVO:00000447); feature: mesopelagic zone (ENVO:00000213) & marine oxygen minimum zone (ENVO:01000065); material: "saline water (ENVO:00002010), including plankton...
GTGCCGCCGAGAAACGCCGCCGCCGTAAACGCGGGCTCTATCCCGATCCAGCGCGCCGGGTCTTTATCAATGAGGCGGTCTGTGAAGGCTGTGGAGATTGTAATACGGCATCCAATTGTGTCGCCATTCGTCCGCTCGAAACCCCGCTTGGCCGCAAACGCGTTGTCGATCAGTCATCGTGTAATAAGGATTTTTCTTGCCTCGACGGTTTCTGCCCGAGCTTTGTTACCATCGAAGGCGGGGCTTTAAGAATATCGGAACCACCAGTGGTGGATAGTGCCAATCCTGCCGCTGGCCTTCCAGACCCAACGCCAGCGAAAATTGATGGTTCCTATAATATTTTGCTAACCGGGATTGGCGGCACCGGCGTCATCACCGTTGGCGCGACATTGGGCATGGCCGCGCATATCGAAGGCAAAGGTTGTGCCGTGCTGGATCAAACCGGGCTCGCCCAAAAGAATGGCGCGGTGATGAGCCATGTCTCGATATCGAACGATCCGGATAGCGTTTTAGGCACACGGATCGGCACCGGTATGAGCGATCTGATTATCGGTTTCGATATGGTCGTTGCGGCGGGCAAGGCTGCCATCAATACGATGAGCTCGACGCGAACGCGGGCCATTGTTAATGATCATTTGGTGCCGCTTGCGGCCTTCGCTGAACGGCCTGATATGCCGCTGGAATCCGGCGGCTATACCAATGTGATCGAAACTGTGCTCGGTGACGGTAAGACAGATTTTTTTGATGCCACGCAGTTGGTGGCAAAATTGCTCGGCGATCATATTTCTACGAATGTATTCCTGCTCGGCTTCGCCTACCAAAAAGGCTATCTGCCGCTAAAAGACGCATCGATTGAAGAGGCCATTCGTCTCAACAATGTCGCGGTTGAGATGAATTTGCGCGCTTTTGCCTGGGGCCGGGTAGCGGCGGTAGAGCCGGATCGGCTATCTGAACTGGTGGGGCTGCAAAATATCAATGATGCTCCGGCATTTAATCTCGACCAGTTTATTGAAGCCCGCATCCAGGATTTAACCGACTACCAAAATGCCGCATATGCCGGGCGTTATCGCAAGATTATCGAAAGCGTTGTCACGGCTGAAAATAAAGTCGACCCGGGTCGCATTAATTTAACCGCAGCGGCGGCCCGCTCACTTTACAAATTGATGGCTTACAAAGATGAGTATGAGGTCGCGCGGCTTTATACCGATGGAAGTTATATGGAAAAACTGCGGGCGCAATTTGACGGCGATTACCAGCTTAAATTTCATTTCGCGCCGCCCTTGTTTGCCGCCAAGGACCGGGTTTCCGGCGAGCCCAAAAAGAAAGAATATGGCGCAATCATGTGGCGGGCGTTGAAATTCCTGGCGCCGCTTAAAGTGCTGCGTGGTACGCCGCTCGATCCGTTCGGGTATTTGGCCGAACGCCGGGAAGAGCGTGCTTTGATCAGGGATTATGAGAAGGTATTGGATGAAATTGCCACCGGCCTGGCGCCGGACAATTACGATATCGCTGTTGAGCTGGTGTCCGTGCCTCTGCAAATTCGGGGTTTCGGCCATGTTAAATCCCGCGCCATTGAGGAGGCTAAGGCCGAAGAACTTCGCTTGTTGGCGGCATTTCGAAATTTAGGCGAGATATCGGTACAGGCGGCGGAGTAATTAACCCTAAACACCCAGTTTCTTCACCAGATCCCAAGTTGCTTGCGGGTCTTCGACGTGGGTGTTGTGACCAACATTTGGTATCGTGACGGCGTTTTTATCGACCGCCCGATAATCCTTGATATCAACCATTTTATCATGCTCGCCGACGGCCAGTACAATCGGGCAAGTTGGCACGGGCAGTAACACACCCATCCACGAACCACCAACAGTCGCAACGGCGTTGTCGGCAGCGAGCCGGAATTTATCGCCTTCTTGATAAATACCCGCGGCAGCCATGGGATCGTCGGGTGATATGATCCCAAAAAGGCCCGACACTTTGAGATAGCGCTCTATGGCTTCGTCGCGTGTTTCAAACCACCGCGTTGGTTTGCCGCCGATGGCGTTCATGCCGGCAGTGTGCTCTTCCGTCCAGTCGAGGATAGTGCCGATCACGACGACGCCGGCAATATCTACACCAAACCAGCCCGTCGCCAGCGCCAGCCCGATAATGCCGCCCATCGAATGGCCAAGTATAACCACCCGCTCGCAATCGCGGATTAAATTGGCAATATCGTTGGCATGTTCGCCAAAGCCATAAGATTGAGACCAATCGGAACGACCATGACCGCGCATATCGGGAATTACCCACTGGCCGGCTTTCTCTTTTTCAATGATTTCGCGGACATTGTGCCAGGTGGCGCCGGTGGCGCCCTGACCATGCAGCAATAGATAGGTGGTCTCACCTTCACCGCCGGTTTCGACATAAATATTTGGTGAGTTGGTGGGTGGCATCAAGAATTTATCCGTGCGGCAATGGCGAGAGTTCGGTAGAGCCGCTCGACAATTGGTTTTTCCATCAACACACCATCGATCTCGACAAAGGCTTTATCCTGCGCCTCATATTTGGCGATGAGGTCTTTGGCTTTGGCAATCTCTTCGGCGCTCGGGCTGAACACGTCATTGATGATATCGATCTGCTTGGGATGGATGGCGCATTTACCGGTGAAACCGATCTCAGCAGCGTTTTGGCTCTCTTCTTTGAGGCCGTCCGGATCATCTAGCCCGAAATACGGCATGTCCAGGAGATCAACTTTGGCATTGGCGGCGGCCAGAACCAATTGCTGGCGGGCGTACAAAAGTGCCGCCCAACCAGGCTCAACTCGCAATTCAGCTGACATATCAAAGCCCCCCAGTAACAGGGAGCCGATCTTATGGCTCGATTTGGCAATCTCGTAGGCCCATTTGAGGCCTTCGGTGGTTTCGATCAAAGGATGGAATTTGAGCTCAGAATGTTTGGCGCTGAGGACGTCCCGCAAAATACGAATTTCTTCCGGTGACGAGATTTTCGGCAGCATCAACCCGTCCGGTGCCGTATCGGCCTCGGCAAGCGCGATTATATCCGCCATGCCCTCGGCACTGCGAATAGAGTTTATCCGTAGCCAAATCTCTGTTTTGTCATCCGACAGGTGTTCAGCCACAGCGGCAATCGCTTCGGCCCGGACAGCGTCTTTCGCGTCATCGGCGACAGCGTCTTCCAGATCGATGCAAATGATATCCGTGCCACTTGCCTGCGCTTTCGGTAAAATCTCCAGCCGTGCTCCGGGCACGAATAACAAGCTGCGTCTCGGATTCGCTGGGGGGTTTGTATTTTGCGACATTGCTAAGTCTCACTTTCTTAGATAGACCATTTACATACATTTCAAACTTAGAGATGGCTATAGTCTTTAAAAATATTGTTGAGAATATTAAATGTCCAAACCGCTTAAAGATATCCTTGTTGTTGCCGTCGAGCAGGCCGTGGCGGCGCCCTATTGCACGTCGCGTCTGGCGGATGCCGGGGCGCGGGTGATCAAGATTGAACGGTCCGGCGGCGATTTTGCCCGTGGCTACGACGATGTCGTCAATGGCGAAAGCGCCTATTTCGTCTGGCTCAATCGCGGCAAAGAATCCATCGAGCTTGATATCAAACAGCAAGACGATGCTGAGATTTTACAGCGGATGATCGCCAAGGCGGATGTGTTTATTCAAAATCTCGCTCCTGGTGCGGCTGAACGCGGCGGCTTTGGCTCGAAAGAATTGCGCCAGAGGTTTCCCCATCTGATCACCTGCGATATCTCCGGCTATGCCAGCGATGGGCCGTCACGCGACATGAAAGCTTATGACATGCTGGTACAGGCCGAAACCGGCATGGCTTCGGTTACCGGCTCACCGGACGAGCCGGGACGGGTTGGTGTCTCGGTCTGCGATATTGCCGCCGGGATGTATGCTCATGCAGCCATTTTACTGGCGCTTATGGAACGGGAGCAAACCGGCCAAGGCAAGGCGATTGAAACTTCGTTATTCGATGGTATGGCGGATTGGATGGCGGTGCCGCTCTTGCATCAGGATTATGGCGGTAAGGCGCCCGAGCGCATGGGCCTGCGCCATCCCTCTGTTGCGCCCTACGCGTCGTTTGAAACTAAAAATGGCGGGCTGATTGTCATTTCTATCCAAAACAATCGGGAATGGGCGCAGTTTGCCCGCGAAGTCTTGGAACGGCCTGATCTGGCGGAAGAGGGCCCCTATAAAGACAACATTTCCCGGGTTGCCAATCGTGCGGCCTTAGAGGCTGATATCAGTGCGGTGTTCAAGCGCTATACGAGAGAGGAATTGTCGGCAAAACTGTTGGCCGCCCGCGTTGCTTTTGGCCGGGTAAATTCAGTTGAGGATTTATCAAATCATGATGATCTGCGCCGCATGGAGCTCGATACGCCGCACGGTAAAGCGCACATACCGGCACCACCGGCCCGCATTGCCGGTGAAGCGGTTGAGCCCATGACCGTGCCGGGATTAGGAGAGCACAGCCAAGCGCTGCGTGATGAATTTAAAGCTGACGGATCCAAGTGATATAGAAACCACTTAGCGTTCAGTTATCCTGCAAATGCTCGATGTCGAGAAGTCGCAATTTTGAAAATAAACAGGACGACAGCACACAGAACCATTATCGCTCCGCCGAACAGAAAAATCCCGGCGGGATTTCCGGTGATGTCACGAACGAGACCTCCAACGAACGGTAAAGCTGCCATCCCGACATAATACCAAGTGAAGTATATGCCCATTCCGATGCCGCGGTTACTGGGTTGCAGGACTTTAGCGGCGGCAGCCATAATCGCACCTGCCGGTGGACCGGCGGCAATTCCAATTACCAAGACCGCGACATTGGCGGAGGTAAACGGTAGGGCAAACATCGCCGCTGCCATTATAATGAACCCCCACAGCATCCACGTCTGGGGATCGCCATATCGAGACACTAAATATCCGCTGAATGGGATGATGGCGATAAGCGTCCACGTTGCCAGGCTTGTTACAATGCCCGCTGTCGAGGGTGATGCGCCGGTCTCAGATAGAAAAATGGGTGTAAAACTAACGACAAAAATATAACCGACATTATACAGCATCCAGATAATGCCCACGAGTGATACCAAGTAAAACTCGCGCCACGACAAGGTGGATTTTTCTCCGGTATTGTTGGAAATCATCTCGGGTTTGGGAGGATCACGATAAAACAGCCACAACAAAACCAGCGAAATTGCACAAAAAACAGAAGCGGCCATCATGGCAATCTGCCAGGTTGCAGCTTCCGCTATGATGGGTTCCACTATTAAGGCTAATCCAATCCCCAAGGGCCAGCTGGTGACGAGCAATGACATGGCTAAAATTTGCTGCCTCTCGGCGAACCAGTCAGCAACCATTTTGGTTAGAACGACATTGAGTAGTACGGCACCGATCCCGCTTATTAAACGGCCAATGATTGCTTCATTTAAACCGCTGGAAACGCCGAGAATAGCTCCTCCCGCAACCATACCAACTAGACCCAGCACGGCGATGGTCTTATCGGTTAAGTGACGGCTCAGAATGCCGCTTGGTATCGCAACGACGATCCCGGGTAGCATAAATAGTCCAATCAAAGTTCCCAGCGTCGCAAACGCAATATCAAGCTCGTTCATGATGAACGGCGAAAGTGATCCAACGGATTGAAATTGAAACCCCATTGAAGTCCGGGTTAAAACCAATATTGCCAGATACAGGTAAGGGCGTGAGTTTGCTGTCATAAAATCCAGCCAAATAAAATTAAACGGGGGATGGTAATGTGAGACAGTAGAACACCAAACAGTATTCTATAACGCTTCCAAATTGCAAGCTATCTGTATTGGACTATTGTCTTATCAGCCTCCACTCATCCGATGCGGAGTCTCGATGTAGGCCAAAATTTCGCTTGGCGGAATAACGCAGGTGCAATCTAAATAGATTATCAATATAGTTATATTGGTAATCGACACAGCATTTCATAAATGCATCCTGGCCGGGAGAAAATCATGAGACACCATAGCACCGTGGGTAAAAAAGAACGCATGAATGCAATGGGCTTGGATCGCGAAGACACAGCAGAAAAATTCAATGACCTTGATGATGTTATGGCGTCGCCCGCGGCGGAATGGAAGCGGCCATGGTGGGTGCGTGAAGTCGCTAAACCAACCATGGATATCGACTGGGACGTAACGGAGCGCTTTGATGCGCGAAAAATCCAACAGGTATCATGGAAGAAATATGTCGGCGAGGAGAAGGCAAAGGAACTTGGCAAGCGCCGCGAAGAAAAGGTGCGACAATGGATGATCGATCAAAAATCTGGCTATAGCTTGCGCGACCGTGCCTTGGATATTGCCGGTGCCCAGGCCGGATCGGTGGGCACCAGCTTTTTAGGCTCTTGGGCTAAAACCGCCGAAGCGACTAAGGGTGAAGGCGAGATGTTTGCCAGTGATGCGTCGCGGTCCAGGCTGACTGACCCAGCGCGGCCTAAACCGCTAAGCCCGGAAGAATTGGGCGTTCCCCGATATGAAGGAACCCCGGCAGAGAATTCACGCATGATCCGCTCGGCGTTAAGGCATTTTGGCGCCACTCAGGTCGGCTATGTCGAATTGACCGAGCGCAATAGGAAGCTGATCTATGCCGAGGACGCAATGGACGGCAAGCGGATCGAATTTGAAAATGTTGAAAAAGCCTATGAGACAAATGAAAAACGGGTCATCCCGGAGAAAGCCAGATGGGTGATCGTTTTCTCTATACAGATGTCCGAAGAGCTCATTAAACGAAAATCCGGACTGATGCCCTCGGCGCTTTCTGCCGCCGCCACGGGTGCTGCTTACGGGCAGGCCCGCAATGCCATCGACCAGCTGCAATGCTTTTTGCATGTGCTTGGTTATCAAGGCTTGATGGGGACTTGGTTTAACGGTCTCGGCATTGCGCCGGCCTTTGCCGTCCTGGCTGGCCTCGGTGAAATCGGCCGCATCAACCGCATGATAAGTCCGGAGCACGGGCCGCTGCAACGGGTCTTCAAGGTCGTCACCGATTTGCCGCTGGAGCCGACCAAACCCATCGATGCCGGCATCATGAATTTTTGCCGGACTTGTAAAGTATGCGCCGAAGAATGCCCGGCCGATTGTTTGAGCAAGGAAACCGAACCCTACTGGGAGCCGAAGGGGCCCTGGAATAATCCCGGACATAAAACATGGTATGAAGATTCGCCAACCTGCCGGACTTGGTGGGCGGTCTCAACGGCCGGCTGTTCAACCTGTTTCGCCGTCTGCGCCTTTAGTAAGAAAAATCTTTCCGTGATCCATGATCTGGTAAAAATTGCCATCGCCAAGAACCGCATTATGCCCGACAAAGTTAATGCATTCTTTGCCAAAATGGATGGCGTTTTTGGCTATCAGGATCAACGTAATATTGATGATTGGTGGGGCATGGAATTACCGCCCCGCGGCACCAAAAACGTAAAAGGGACACAATTGGATTAAATTGAGGAGCCCCTAAATATGTGGCGGTTTGTATATGGTGTGGTCCTCGGAGCCGGTGGTATGGCGCTCTGGGACTGGCTAAAAACGGAGAATAATACGCTCGATTGGTATGTCTGGCCCCTCATGCTGCTGGCCTTGGCGCTCGGCACCTTGGCCGTCCATCATTTCTTTGCTTCAAGAGCGGAACTGGAAACCAAGGCCGCCTGGATTGGCCTTGTTATATTCGGCCTACCAGCACTGCTTCTTTCCGGCTTGGTGGTCTCATTTTTCCAATAATTTGAGTTAAGATTAAGCGCTAATTTCCAAAGACTTCACGATAATAACCATTTTTTTTGTATTTTTCTCGAAATAGAGTTGCGATTTATTTTCAACGGGTGAATACTCGATTTCATTAATATATGGAACTCTGAATTAAAAAGCAGAGGCCGTATAACAGGTAATTAAAACTTACAGGGCCAATAACTAGGGAGATACAAAATGTCCTTCTACAGGAAACTATCGTTTATGGCGCTCAGCACAGCTGCTGTTGCGCTGTTAGCCGCGACACCCGCTGATGCGCGTGTTGACGGCGATATCATTACTTTGGGTGCAGCTTTATCGCTGACCGGCAAATACACGACGGCTGGTAACCACACCAAAAAAGGTTATGAACTTGCCATTAAATCGATCAATGCCAAAGGCGGCGTTAAAGTCGGTGGTAAAAGCTACAAGCTTAAAATGAAATTTTATGACGATGAGTCTAATCCAGCGCGTGGCGCTCAACTCGCCGAACGTTTGATTAAGCAAGACGGCATCAAATTTATGCTCGGGCCATACAGTTCAGGATTGACCAAGGCTATTGCACCGGTCACTGAGAAACATAAAATTCCGATGGTTGAAGGTAACGGCTCATCCCGTTCGCTTTTCAACAAAGGCTATAAATATCTCTTTGCGGTGCTTTCAACGGCCAACCAATATTTGGAAGAAGCAATTCCAATGGCGGCTGAGTATGCCAAAATGAAAGGCAAGAAACCAAGCTCCGTCAAAATTGCGATGGCCTTTGAAAATGATCCGTTCTCACAAGACGTGCGTCTTGGCGTTATTGAAAAAGCCAAAAAATTCGGCATGAAAGTCATCATTGATGACAAATTGCCACCGGAAATTAATGATATGGCCTCAACGCTTAATAAAGTGCGTGCGTTGAAACCGGACCTTTTGGTTGTCTCCGGTCACTCCAAAGGTGCTGCCTTGGTTATTCGTCAGCGCAAGCAGATGAAAGTAAAAGTACCCCTGCTGGCGATCACGCATTGTGAATCGGCTAAAGTAAATGATGCCAAGAAATATGGCAAAGGGGCTGCCGAAGGTACTTTATGCGCGACCCAATGGGCACCGGATATGAGCTATAAAGATCGGGTATTTGGTGATGCGCCGAACTACACGTCGAATTTCAAAAAAGCTTATGGCTATGTGCCACCATACCAAGCCGCTGAATCTTCAGCAGCTGTGTATGTCTATGCACGGGCTTTTGAAATCGCGAACTCTTTCGACAGCGCGAAAATTCGCCAAGCTTTGGCTGATTTCAATGAAGAAACCTTCTATGGCCGGGTAAAATTTGCCCCTGAAGGTAACAACATTGCGAAGCCAATGGTGCTGCGTCAAATTCAAAACAACAAATATGTTCCGGTTGCGCCGCTTAATGCTGCAGTAGGTAAGCTGCAAATTAATTAAGTGCAATTTGAAGATATTTAACATTAAACCAGAGCGTCCGCGCCGTTTCACGACGGTGCGGACGTATTCTCGATATGATTGATAATTTTTTACTTTTATTTCAGGCGCCCACGGTTGCCGTTCAGACTTTGATCGACGGCATCCTGATTGGCGCGATCCTGGCCCTCGCCGCTTACGGTATGGCCCTGGTTTGGGGCGTCATGAACATCATCAATATCGTCCAGGGTGAACTGGTTATTCTGGGCGGCTACATCACGTTGACGCTGGCCAATATGACCGGCATTCATCCGCTTTGGACCGTGCCGATTGCGGCCGTGGTGATGTATTTTATTGGTTATGGCATTTATAAGATCGTCATCCACCGCGTTGTTGATGAGGACATGTTTATCTCCATTCTGGCGACATTTGGTATCAGTATTATTCTCCAGCAATTGATGGATCAGGTGTTTGGCGCCGATATTCAAAGTGCTGATACAGGCTTTGATTCCTGGGGATATCTTGATGATGCGATCACGCTGTCGCAAATTCATGTCATCTCTTTGGTTATTGTTATTGTTTTGGCAACATTCCTGGTGCTGTATTTGAAGCGCTCAAAAATGGGCCGCGCTATTCGGGCGACAGCGCAGGATGCCCGTGCCGCCCGCATCATGGGTGTTGATACAGATCACGTCTATGCTACGACTTATGCCTTAAATGCCGCCATATGTGGTGCCGCCGGGTCCTTAGTGGTCATGACCTGGATCATTCACCCGTTCCTTGGTCTGGCCTATACGGTCAGGTCATTCCTGATCGTCATTGTTGCCGGGCTTGGTAATATGGTCGGTGTGATTATTGCCGGCTTAGGTTTAGGCGCAGCTGAGCAATATGCCTCCTTCCTGATTGGTATTGAATTTAGAGTCGCCTTTGTCTTCCTCCTCATGGTCGTCATTTTGATATGGCGAAATATCCTTTTGAGTAAGGAGAGGAGATACCTCAAATGAACAATAGTATGATTAAATACGGCCTCATCGGGATTGCTGGAATTTTGGCGCCAATTGTGTTTGCCAACTTTCAAGTCCAATTGGGTTTTCTGTGGCTGATGATCTTATTTGCGCTCACCTGGGATACCCAGGGCGGACAGATGGGCTACAATTCCTTCGGTAATATCCTGTTTTTTGGCCTCGGCATGTATGTCTGCGCCATGGTTCAAGTCGGACTTGTGTACGATGTTGGTGTATACACCGCGGCTGCGGGACTGGATTCCGGCAAATTGAATGGCGAGCAATATTTAACTGGACTTGCTCTGGGTATGGGGGCTGCGGCAGTGGTCGGCGTTGCCGTGGCAGCGCTTATCGGGTCCGGTATTTTGGGGCTACGCGGCCATTATTTTGCCATCGGCACACTTGGTCTTGGAATTGCATTCGGTGAAATTTTTGCCGGCTGGGATTATGTTGGTGCCGGCTCGGGTTTGGCGCCGCCGCCGTTTCCGGATGAATTGGATTTTCTCGGCGGTCGGAACTTATTTTTCTACTACATATTTTTCGCCCTTGCCGTTATCGCGTTCTTTACCCTGAAAAAAATCTATGCGTCGCGCTTTGGCTTGGCCTTAAATGCGATCAGGGATGATGAAGACAAAGCCGAGGCCATGGGGCTTAGGACAGTGCGCATTAAAACCATTTCCTGGTGCGTTTCAGCTTTCTTCCTGGCGCTGGCCGGTGGACCTTTAGGGATGCTGGTTGGCTTCATTGACCCCCGGGAAACCGCCTTTGCCGGTGTCACCTTTGGCATTTGGATGGTCTTGATGGCTATTTTGGGCGGCAAAGGAACGATTTGGGGGCCGGTAATCGGCGCCGCTATTTTCCATGTCACTCAAGAATTTTTCTGGAGTTTCCTGCTCGGTTGGCAGCGCGTCGCCATGGGTGTTTTGATTGTTGTTATCGTCGTCTTCTTCCCGCGCGGCATCATGGGTTGGCTCAGAGATACCTGGCCGGATCGATTTGGTGAGAAAGTAGATGAAAGTGTGCCTCAAGAAGGAGCAGCGCAATGAGCACTCCGATGCTTGAGATTACCGGCGTCAGCAAAGCCTTCGGTGGCGTCATCGCCAATGAGGATATCAGTATAAATGTGCCGGAGGGCAGTATCACTGGGCTCATTGGCCCCAATGGTTCGGGCAAGACCACATTATTTAACTCGGTTGTCGGCTATCATCCGATTGATGCGGGCACAATCAAATTTGAAGGCCAGGAGATTTCCAAGCTACGGGTACCGGAAATCGCCCGCCTCGGCATGCTGAGAACGTTTCAGCAGACGCGCATCTATGGCGAAATGGATTGCGTGAAAAACATGCTGATCTCAATGCCGCACCGAGACGAAAGCCTGATGAACATATTTACGAATTTTCCACCTGAGGCAACTGAGAAAGCGGAATCCCTGCTGGAGTTTGTCGGGCTCTTTTCGAAGCGTTATTTATTAGCCGGGGAACTTTCCTTTGGTCAGCAAAAACTGTTGGAATTTGCCATGGCGCTAATGAACGAGCCGAAGATATTGCTGCTTGATGAGCCGACCGCGGGCATCAACCCGACATTGATCAACGGTATTATCGATCGATTGAAGCGCGCCAATGAGCAGCTCGGCATTACGCTTTTTGTCATTGAGCACAATATGCGGGTGATCATGAATTTGGCCGAGCACATCTATTGTTTGGCCCATGGCCAATTGCTCGCCGACGGTCCGCCGGAAGAACTCCAAGATAATCAGCTCGTTATTGACGCTTATTTGGGGGCGCACTAATGGCTGAACAAGACAACAGGGTTTCCGGCTATGGATTGGGAAATGTCGAC
>CEQE01324426.1_pt1 | contig 11991 bp, 8 predicted proteins | sample 356201 | NCBI WGS metagenome assembly CEQE01 (sample SAMEA2619970, study PRJEB7988) | marine metagenome | biome: marine biome (ENVO:00000447); feature: mesopelagic zone (ENVO:00000213) & marine oxygen minimum zone (ENVO:01000065); material: "saline water (ENVO:00002010), including plankton...
CAGAAAGGAGTTTTCAAAGTTAGAAAAGATGAATTTAGGGATGCTCGAGATGAACTTAGAGAATGTGATGCAGATTGTGAAGCTAAAGAACAAGAAGTTTTAGAGAAAGCAAAAGAATTTGTTGTTAATAGAGGAGAAGCTTTAACTTCTTATCTTGAAAAACTTATTGCAAAGGTTCAAGGATCTGAACAATTAACTGAAAATCAGGCAGATACTATGGTGGCTGATCTTAAGGATACTCTTGGAAGAGTAGATGCAGAGATTGAAAAAGCTCAAAACGCTCAAAATAAAAAAGAACTGAAAGAAGCGGCTAAAGAAATATCTGCAATTTGGGGCAAAGTTAAACATTTTACTCAAAGAGTGACTCAAAGATTGATTAATGGAAGACTTCATAGCTTAATTGTAAGGTCTGATCAGTTAGAGAAAAAGTTGGATCGTGTTTTAGAACAAATTGAAAGCAAAGGCATTGTTATTAGTGACTTAGATGCAAAAGTAGATGCTTTCAGTGAGTTTATTGAAAACGCAAAAGTTTTTTATGAAAAATCTGAAGTAAAGCTAGATGAGGCTAAAAATAGTGATGATCGAGATGAGAGGAATAGGCTTATTAAAGAAGCTAAGAGTCTTGCAAAACAAGGTCAAGATGCATTAAAAAGTGCACATGAAATTTTAGTTGAATTAATTCGACAAATAAAATCAGTAGATGCGAATGCAGATTTGGAGGTGTAATGAAAATGAAAATCATAGCACTTTTTATAATTTGCTTAGCACTTTTTGGATGTAGCCAAACAGCAACACAAACATCAGATCTTAGTGGAGAAGCACCATCTAGTATTGATTTGAGTGAAATTGAGGATATAGCTTCTGAGTTAGATGATAGTGACTTAGCAAACTTAGAATCTGATTTAGCTGATTTGGATTGGTAAACCTTATATAATTTCTTTTTTTTCTTTATTAGTATGATTAACATAAATGGGGCTCATTTGGAAGGTGGCGGTCAAATTATTAGAACAGCGTTAGCACTTTCTACAATAACTGGAAAACCTTTTACAGTTACAGATATTAGAAAGGGTCGTAAAAGAGCAGGATTAAAAGCACAGCACTTGCATTGTATAAAAGGATTGCAAGAGTTGTGTGGTGCTAAAGTAACAGATGCACATATTGGAAGTGAATCCTTAACTTTTGTTCCTGGAGAGATTATGCCTAAAACAATTAAGATTGATATTGGAACAGCAGGGAGTATTACTTTGTTAACTCAAGCTTTGATTTTACCTTGTTTGTTTGCTGAAAAAGAAACTAGATTAAAAATAATTGGAGGGACAGATGTGCAATGGAGTCCTCTTTTTGATTATTTTAATAGTGTTCTTGTTCCTCAATTAAGAAAATATGCAAATATTGAGGTTATTCTTGAAAAACGAGGATATTATCCAAAAGGACAAGGTAAGGTAGATATCAAGATTAAGCCTAAATTTTTAATTGATGATAAAGATATTCCAAAGATTGATTTAATGGATCAAGGTACTATAGTAAAAATAAATGGTAATATAAATGCTTCTAAACAGCTTAGCGAGAATAAAGTAGCTGAGAGAATAGCTCAAAGTGCTAAACTCAATTTAGGTGCTATAGAAGCGCTTAAAGAGGTTACTGTTGAGTATGTAGATACTTTATCAGTTGGGGTTGGTGTTACCTTAAATGCTCGTTATAGTAGTGGAGATTCCTTTAAAGATGAGTTTAATCCTGTTATTTTGGGTGCTGATCTTTTAGGAGAGAAAAGTAAAGTTTCTGAAGATTTAGGAAAAGAATGTGCTTTAGCTTTATTAGATGAGATTAATTCCCAAGCAGCAGTTGATAAACACTTAGCAGATCATCTTATCCCTTATTTAGGATTATTTGGAGGCTCAATGCGAGTTTCAGAGATTACAAACCATACTTTAACTAATATTTATGTTACAGAGTTATTTTTAGGGAAGAAGTTTAGTGTTAATGAAAAAGATAAGATAATAAGTGTTTAAACAGTTAATTCAGCTAATTTTAAATCAGTTTTTAATTCTAGAATTTCATAGCCTAATTGTCTTTTCTCAGTTTCATCCTTTAATTTTTTATAATCTTTTTCTATGCTTTTAATTAAACGCTCTGCTTCTTCAGGATTTTCTCTCATTAATTGTTTTGCTTGACTTACTAATCTAAATACATCTGGTCTGGATTTTTTAATAACTGTTTTAGCTCTAGATGGGGATTTTGAGAGTTCTTTTTTGATATATTCTTCTGTTAATCCTTTTTTTACAGCTCTGCTTACATTTAAGATATCATATTCTTCTTTGATTAATTTGTCTTCTTTAGAAGATAATACAGTTTCTTTATTTTTTAGTTCTTTTTCTAAAGTAAATATTTCTTTTTCAAATTTAATAAGATCAGATTCTTTATCTTTTAAAATTTCTCTTTTAGCTAAAGCTTCTGTATTAATAGATTTCATATCCTTTTGAAGTTTTTTATATGATTTTTCAAGTTTAGGAAGTTGTGATCTAAGGGCTTTAGCTCTATTTAATTTAATAATTTCTTTTCTTGTAAGTTCTTCCCTAGTTTCAAGCTCTTTTTCTTTTTCTTTGATCATTGATCCACGTGCTTTAAACTCATTATTTAATTTTTCAAGTTCATCTAATCTTCCTAAAATTTTATTTTCTTCTTTATCCAAGAGATCTTTGCTTTCTTTTAAACTTTTAATGCTATCAATAATTTCATTTTCTTTTTCATTGAGTAAATGAACATTTTTCTCAATATTAGCTGCTAAAGGATCAATTTCATTTTTATATTGTTTTAAGAAACCTACTTTTTCATCTAGCATTTTCATGTCTTGATCACGTTTTGCTTGAGCTTCATCTAATTTTTTCTTTAATTGTGGAATCATATTAGTGAATAGTTCTTTTTTCTTATCTAACATGCGTACATTATCTTCAATTTCTCTTTGTCTTTCAAGCCAGGATAGTTCTCTATGAACAATTTCTTTTTCTTTGACCTTAGCGTCGTTTTCAGCATCTTCAAGATTTTTTTCTTTAGAGTTTAATTGTTTTTGTTTATCCCATAATTTTGTTTCAAATTGTTTCAGAGAATCTTCTTTTGCAAGAATTTCATTTAATTGTTTAGAAGATCTTTTTAGTTCAATTTGTAATTGTGTTTCTTTTTCATTCATAGCTTTAGTTCTTGAAGCTAATTGTGAATTGGTTTCTTTTACTTTAGCCTCTACATTTAGTTTTTTCTGTTCTAAATTCAATAAGGTCTCTTTAATAGCTTTTAATTTATGATGAAGATGAGCTTCTTTAGCAAGCATTTCTTTTTCTCTTTTGTTATGTAGTTTAATGCTATCTTTTTGAGTTTTTTCTAATTCATTATTCTTAGATGCGAGTTCTTGTTTAACAGCTTGCAGAGCTTCTTCAAATTTGTTTAATTCAAGTTCACGTTCTTCGAAATTTTTAGCTTTTTTATTAATTTGCTCTTCAAATTTATTCAGAATAGAATCTTTTTCATTGAGAGCACGTTTAGTTTGAGATAAGTCAGAGTTTCTTGATGAGATAGTATTTTCAAGTACTTTTAATTTTGAATTATTCTGTTCAATTTTGGTAGTTAGTTCTTTATTTTCATCAAAAAGTGAATCTTTTTTTCTTTGCAGGCCTTTTAGGTGGGAAATCCACCATTTCATTTTTTGAGAAACTTGTTTATCTTTTTCAGTGAGATCTTTTTCTAAAATTTGATGATCAGAAACTTTAGAATCAAATTCTTTTTCTCTTTGTAATAGTTTTTTATGTTTATTATCAACTTGTTTTCCTTGCTCAATTTTTCTCAATAAATCATCTTCGCGCTTACGAAGCTCTTGTTCTCTTCCATCAAGTCCTTTTTCTCGAGCACTCATATGCTCTATAATAGTTCCTTTTTTAGCTTGTAGCTCTTCTATTTCTTCTTTTATTTTTATTATTCTTCCATCCCACCATCTTTCTTTATTATTGATAGGTTTTTCTCTTTTATTGAGTTCTTTTTCTTTTATATGAAGTTCTCGTTCTTTTTCTTCAATTTGAATATTTTTTTCATTCAGTTCTTGTTCTAAGGTATCTATTTTTGAACTTTTAGAATCAATATTCTTGAGTTTGTCTAGTTTTCTTGATATTTCAGTTTCACGTTCTCTAATATTATCATTTTTTGACCTAATAGTTTCATCAACATTGATCTTTTTTTGTTCAAGTTCTTCAACTTCTGCTTTTAAATTTTCAACACGTTTTTCCCACCATTTTTCTTTTTTTGCTATAGGTTTTTCTCGTTTATAAATTTCTTTTTCTTTTACTCTAATTGCTTCCTCTTTTTCAGCAATTCTCTTTCCTTGTTCTTTTAATGATTCTTCTAGGTTTTGTAGATCAGTTTCTCTTTCGTTTAAAGAAGATCCTATTTTATCTGCTTCTTTCTTTTTAGCTAGTGTTTCTTTAGCCATGGATTGTAGTTCAACTTGTTTTTCTTGCACTAAAGAATTTACTTCATCTTTATTTTTCTCTAAATCTCTTAATGATTCTCTTAATTCTTCTACTTGTTCTTGTAGATTAGATTTTTTCTTAGACCATTTAGATTCATCTTTTTCAATGGAACTTTGTTTAGAAGAAATATCTTTTTCTCTTACATCAAGAAGTCCATGTTTCTCTCTAATTTCTCTTCTTAATTCACGAGGAAGATTTTGTGCTTTCTTTAAGGTTTTATTTGCATCTTTTTCTCTTAGTGTTATTTCACTTTCTTTACTATCAAGATGTTGTTTTCTATCACGTAATTCTGAATCCATACGTCTTTTATGAGAATCAAGCATATGATATTCTCTTCTAATATGATCTCTTTTAGTATCAGTAGAATCTGCTTTTTTAGTTAAGTCTACTTGTTCAGTTTTTTTAGGCTTTTTTTTAAATAAACCTGATAAAAACCCTGATTTTTTCTCTGGAGCAGCCTCGGGCGGCTCTGGTGGCTTAATATCTACATCCATAACTTACCAATCCCCCTAATGTAGTAGATTCTATTGAAGATTGTTTATATATCTTTGTTTTAACTTTTGAGGGATGAAATGGATTTAAAGTTAGATGTTATAAAAAAGAAAGCTTTTTAAGTGAGTTAGAGTTTCTGAATAGTTATGGAAGTTCAAGAAAGATGTATGTCTTGCAGAGAAAGTATAACTAATCAACCAGGTAATGTGAAATTTAATTGTCCTAGTTGTGGTAAAGGAGAAATTATTAGATGTAAACATTGCAGAGAGATTGCAGCACAATTTAAATGTCCAGGTTGTGGATTTACAGGACCAAACTAAAATGGCACAAGTAATTGTTACACTACAAATCATGCCTAATAGTCCTGATGCTAGTCTTGATGATATTTATGAAAATGCTTCTAAATTAATTAAAGAATTTTGTAATGAATCTGAATTTAAAAGAGAAGATTCTCCAGTAGCTTTTGGTTTAAAAGCTTTGAAAATAACGTTTGTTATGGATGAAGAAAAGGGTTCTACTGAAACACTAGAAGAGCAAATTAAAGAAGTAGAGAATGTGCAAAGTGTTGAAGTTGTTGATGTTAGAAGAACTATTGGGTAATTCTAAAATAAAAAATTTAAAAGAAAAAAATAATTATCCATTACACTGTTTTGTTTCTCTATTACAACCGCCTTTAGTGCTGCAATCTTCTAACTTAAACCATCGTTTAGAACAGTGTTGATATTGGTATAATCTTTGAACCATAAAAGGATTTTCAACAACTAATGGATAGCATCTATACTCATCCAAAGGGCCTTCTTCACAAATATCATGAGAAACTTGACCTGTTATGTTAATAACATTATTATCTTGGAGAGCAACAACTGCTACTGCAAGAACGAGAACAACTAATGCAATTTTATGATTTTTATCCATTTTACACCTCAGTTTATGTTAATATTGGTTTTTTGGTGTTTATGGTATATAAATTTATTGATTAAATTATTAACTTAATAAGTGCTACTAGTTGTTTTTCATCGATAGTAGTTTTAAGAGAAACAGAATCAATATGACTAATAGCAACTTTATGTTTTTTTTCTTTAATAGTTTCAAGTAATAATTTGGTCTTAGGAAGCTTAGGCAATTTATATTTTTCAGCTAAGGAATGAATATTTAAGGTTCCTACTTCATTAATTTTAGATTCTTCTTTAATTGTATCTAAAAATTTTTGTAATTCTTTAAATTGGTTATTTTTTGCCATTAAAGAAGTGAGTTTTTTATCCCAAAGCTGGCCTGACCATAAAGGTCCTGCTTTATTGAACATTTTATGTTGCTTTATTATTTTATCTGCTTTTGTTTTTCCTTTTTGAACTTTGAAAAATATTCTATAATAGTGATCTTTGAAGTAGGAAAAAATTGGTGAGAGTGCTTTATCATATTGAGCTGCTACTACTTGGCATTTTTTAATTAAAATTCTTAAACCTGATTCATGTTTGTTATGATCTTTTTTTGGAGTAGCTTGGTATTTTCGTAAGCATGCTGTAGGATATGAACCTGCTAAGGCGCTTGTATCAGTTGCAGTAACTGCTAAAATTCCATTATTGAGAATTCTTTTTAATGATGCGTCTAAAAAATGATTTGGAGATCCAAAGGGATCAATGTCAATATAGTCAAAGCATTTGTTATTGTATAAAAATTGGTTTGCATCTCCTAAATTTACTAATATTTTTTTTGAAGTGATTTTGTTAAGTTTAAGGTTTTCTTTAATTTTTTTAATAGCTTCTGGTTTCATATCATTCATTGATAATGATTTGATTTTATTAGATTTTAATTCTTTAAAGAAGCGAATTCCTCTAATTCCAGATGCAGCTAATGGTAATGCAATTCTCATATTTGTTTTTGATAAAGAGTTTAGTAAGAGGATGGAGAGGTCTCTATTAGCTTTCATAATAGGATTATAGAATGTTTGCATATCTTTTGAAACTATTTTAGGAGTTTCTACTTTAAGTTTTGTTGTGCCTTCTACTATTTGTTTCATAGAGTAGAAAAGTATGGTTTAGTTTAATTAGTTTACTAAAAAAATTAAATAACTGTTATATATCTATGCCTAACCTTCCTAATATCCTCATTAGTCAAAACAACTCTTACCATGTATTCGCCAGGTTGAGTAGTTGATGGGATTGGTAAGTAAAGAAATTTATTTTTAGATTGTTTTCCATCAATGTCAAATCCTCCTCTTGCATCAAAAGTGTCAACATCTAACCCCATTATTCTGAGACGTAAATCTTCTAATTCAAATCCGAATTCGTTTACAATTTTAATAATAACTGGCATATCAGTTCCTGCTCTAGCAGGTTCAAAAATGATTGATCGTAGAGGATTAGCGTTACTAACAGATATAGCAAAGATAATGAACAAAGAAAACAAAATATAGATGTATCTATCACCTCTTTTTTTCCTCTTTTTCATGTTAACCTTTTGGTAAGTGAAGTATATAAATATTATTGTGATGTAAAAATGAGGAAATAAACTATATACTGCAAAGAAAAGATTAGGATTATATTACTCTAATATAACGATGCCTAACTCTTCTATCTTTTTCAGAACTGACTGTTATCCTAACAAGGTACTCGCCAGGAGGAACTTGTTTTGGGATGAGTAATGGAACTTGTTCTAAAATGTCATCATTTTTCCTTATTTTGAATGGGCCAGCTTGTCTTCTTAATCCAAGTTCTGGTATGACAACAGTGAGTCTAGCTGTTTTTGTTGTTTTCTCACCTATATTTGTGATTTCTGTTGAAGTAATCAAATCTTGTCCTGCAGCAATTACTTCATCATTAAAGTGAATTCTATCTAGTTTTAGTTTGTCTTTCTTAGTCTTCTTTACTATAGGAGCTCCTGTTGCAGATCCTGATCCTCCAGATGAGCTTTGCACAACTTGGAATGAAGTAAAGTGAGTTACATCAAATACTACAACACCATTGCTTGTAGGAGCTGGAGTAAAGCTAATGAGTGTACAAAAATCACATAGTTGATTGATAGAGCTGGAATCTGTTGTAAAACCATCAGTATAGAAAATTTGTGGTGTGCTTTGATAAGATAATCCTCTTAATGTAATTCTAGCGGATCTGTTTAATTGAGGGAAGAGTGATGTGTTTATTGCAGCTAGGTTGCCTTGAATTAATACATTAGAATCTAAGTCTGAGACCTCTGTGAGGTTTAATGATTCTGTGAATGAAATACTTCCAAAGGTTGTTATTTCTAGAGTAACATCTGTAGCATTTCCTAAATCTGGAATTTCTGAGAAATTAGTTGTATTTCCATCAAAGGTATCTGCGATTGGGATTGGTGTTACTGTGAGATTCCATTCTTGGCTTACCGATACCTGATCATCAATTACGCTTGCTTTTATTACAAAGTTAGACTCAGTAAAATTATTTGGATCGAACGTATAGGTATTATTAATAGATGTAGAATCCACAAGAGTATTATTTACAAACCATCTGATGAATAATTCACCATTTTCAATGTCATTCACTGTTAACCCAAATTCTTGCACTTGACTTGTGGTAATTACTACATTAGTATTGGATGGTTGAATACTTGATATGGTTGGAGGATTGTTTATAGTTTCATTCACGATGATTGTAATATTGTTTGAAACATTTGTTCTTGAAAGGTTATCTCTCATATTGCAATAGACATTAAATGTACCGTTACCATAAACATTAGTTGCTATAACAGATGTAACGTTTATAGGTCCTTGTTGACTAAATTCTGTATTATCATCAAAAAAAACGCTAATCTCATCTAATGGTAAGGCTGCATTTTGCACAGAGCAGTTAAATGCTACTGACAATGGAGCAAAGCCTTGAGTAACATTTGCTGAAAGAGTTACAATTGGAGCATCTGGTGGGACAATATTTTCTAAGGTTCTTGAAGTATTTGATACATCAATTGTATTTACATTGCCTGTATTATCCTTTGTGTGAATAGTTAAGGTGTGTGATGAATTTGCAGTAAATTGAGTAGCTGTTATACTTGTTGATGAAATATTTATCAAATTTACATTATCTACATAAATTATGTTTTCATTAAAATCAGTATCTGAAGGGTTTGTCCAGTTCCAGGTAATTGATTCATTTGTTATTGCAATAGATTGTAGGTTTGAGATTGTTCCTGGAGGGGTTGTGTCCATGGGTTCTGTAACATTCACGAAGGTAGATGCAGTATCTGTATCTCCATCAGCATCTTTTATGGTGCATGTAACATTATAGAATCCAGCATTTAAGGACTGGGTAAAGGTGAATGAAAAAGCATTTTGAGGAATGGAGATTGCTCCAACACTTGTCTGTCCATCATCGTGTGTTATTGAGTAATTAATAGGAAGATCTCCATCACTCGTAGAGCAGTTAGTGCTTACAACTAATGGTGCAATACCTTGAGTAACATTTACTTGAATTGAAGCAATAGGTATTTTATCATCTGGTGGATTTGGAAGAGTGGTTGTTTTGTTTGTTACATTGGTTGTGTTAATATTTCCTGAAGTATCCACAGTTTGAATTGTTAATGTGTGTGTTGTGTTTGGTTGTAGTCCAGGAAAGCTTGTGATGTCTTGTGTTTTTGAGGCATTAAAAGTATTTACTCCATCTAAGAATAGTATTGTTTTATTGAAATCTGTATCTGTTGGATTATCCCATGCCCAAGTTATTGAAGTATTTGTTATTGTAATGGATTGTAAGTTTGTTATTGCAGCTGGAGGAGTTGTATCAACAGCTTGAGTTACAAAAACAGTTACATTAACTTCTCCATCATCTCCTACTTCGTCTCCATCAAGATCTTCTACACCGCAAACGAATTGAGTTGTTTCATTATAGAGAACTGTTTCAAAGATTAAAGAAGGGTTTGTTGTATTTTCTACTCTAATAAGTGTTTCAAATTCTTCAGGATCGGTATTATTAGCAGATCCTATTGCAATTTCAAAAGGAGCATTTCCTTGTTCAATTGAGCAATTAATTAATACATGGAGTGGTTCTACTCCAGATGTTACATTAGATGTTATAGTTACTATAGGGACTGTATCATTAAATAATTGTAATGTAGTAAAATTTAAAATTGGTGAAGTGTTGCAGTTTCCTGGTTTGTCACAAAAGTCAATGTTGAAAAAGTATTGAGTACCATTTGTAAGATTAAAGAGGGGAATAGAACGATCATCATCAAATTTTGGTTCACTTTCTGAATTATTAAGATTAGAAGGACTTATTCCAAAATTAATTGTTGCATTAATATTTTCTGAAGCTTCATACACAATACGTGCAGATAAGTTAGTTATCTGAGTTACTGAAACAGTTGTAAGAATTGGAGTCACATTATCATCTGCTATTGTTACTACAATATTGTTTGATATGTTTGTAAGATTATTGTTATCAGTAACTGTGCAGTTTGCTATGAATGTTCCATCACTATAAAAATGAGAAAATTCTTGATTATTAAATGAGCTTGCTTGTGTATCATTTGTATTATCACCAAAATTAATAAAATATGTAAAAGGTGAGGTAGCGTTATCAACTATACAATCAAAATCTGTATCAGTTGTTCCTTCTATTATGTTATTATCATCTGCTTCTAATGTTATTACAATAGGTTTTTTACCTTCATCTGTTTTATTTGTAGTATTTAATGCTTTGATAGCTTTTAAAATGTCAATTCTAGGAAATGAAAGATCATTATCAGGATCTGTTATATTTTTACCAGTGTCTCTTAGGATGGATGTTATTTTACTAGGAGCTATTTGTTTGTTAAATTGAGCTGAATTGAATTGTTGTAATATGGCTGCGGCACCTGCAACATGAGGGGTTGCCATTGATGTTCCTTGGAACTCAACAAAACCTAAACCTTGTTTTGTAGAGTTAATATCAACTCCAGGTGCTAAAAGATCTAAGATTGAAGATGAACTAGAGAAGGATGCATGATTATCATTATCATCTGTTGCACCTACAGATGTAACATTACTTATACAAGCAGGGCTTTCTATTCCATTATTAAAATTGTCATTTCCAGATGCTGCAGATACAAAAATACCAGCTGCAACTGCTGCATTTACAGATTGGGTTTCAGAAGCTGTATCACAAGCAGAGGTATGACTTATTCCATCTCCTAAGCTCATAGTTATAACAGAGATATTAAATTTAGTAGCATTATTAACACACCAATCAATTGCAGCTATAATATCAGATGTAAATCCAGCACCACCTGCATCTAATACCTTCATAGCAATGATATTAGCTTCTGGAGCTACTCCTTTTACTCTTGTATTATCTGAGGCTGCGATGCCTGCAACATGTGTTCCATGTCCATTATCATCAATTGGATCATTATCAGTATTTGCAAAGTCAAAACCTGCTATTGTTTTTTGGCAGTTTCCTGCTAAAAACTGTGAAGTTGAGCAGTTTCCTAAATTATCATGACGATAATCTACTCCAGTGTCAATAACACAAATGCTTTGATATTTTCCAGTTAGGTTTGTGCCATTAATTTGAAGTTTATGAGTAGCTGTTCCATTAATTAATGGGACAGAAGTGTCTAAACGTGCATATTTTTTAGTATCTAAAAAGATTTGAGTGTTAGTTTGCTTTAATTTTTCATATCCTTTTTTTGTTAATGTTCCTGCAAAGCCTTTAAAGCTTGCATACTCATGATCTATTGTGAATTCAGTTGGATAAAGAGATTCTCTTGATTTAGCTGTAAAAGAATTATCATTTCTCTGTTTTGTCCATAGTAAATCGGTTCCACCAAGAATAATCACATCTAATTCTTCTTGGTTTGTAAATGTGGAATCTAAAGAAGCAGAAGCGGTAAATGCAAAAAGGAGAATAAAGACTCCTAATAATACGAATCTATTAATGCGAACACCCCCAGTGTTGTGAGAGTAATTCGTTACTACTTTATAAAGATTTATATCATAGGTAAGTAATAAGTCAGTTTTTTAGCTTTTTTTCTGATATTTTCA
>CEQE01139946.1_pt1 | contig 11990 bp, 12 predicted proteins | sample 356201 | NCBI WGS metagenome assembly CEQE01 (sample SAMEA2619970, study PRJEB7988) | marine metagenome | biome: marine biome (ENVO:00000447); feature: mesopelagic zone (ENVO:00000213) & marine oxygen minimum zone (ENVO:01000065); material: "saline water (ENVO:00002010), including plankton...
TTCCAGTCTCTCTTGCTGTGGTTCCAGATGGAAGAATCTTCTATGCTGAATTATTGACAGGGTCGATTCGTGTACTTAAAGATGGAATGCTTCAACCGGAGCCGTTTACCACGCTTGAGGTTGTGACGTCATTTGATGTTGGAGGTGCTCGAGGCCTAGGACTGCTTGATTTGACGCCTGATCCTGACTTTGTTTCTAATCACTTCCTGTATGCACTATACACGCCAACCTCAGATGAAATTGTAGTATCGCGGTTTCGTGACTTTGAAGGGATTGGAATTGATGAAGTTGAAATTCTTCGGCAGCCGGGAGATGGCAAACACAATGGTGGCCGGATTGTGTTTTTACCCGACAGGACCTTATTAGTAACCAGGGGGGATACCGGATTTCAGAATCTTGCGCAGGACGATGAGGTTGTGCAGGGTAAGATCCTCAGGATGAATGCAGATGGATCGATTCCTGAAAATAATCCTACTCCTGATTCTCCCGTCTTTGCGTCGGGAGTTCGCAATAGTTTTGGTATTGCCGTTCATCCCGTTACTGGAGAGGCGTTTTTTAGTGAGAACGGTAGGAATGATGATGAGATTAACTTGTTAACTGAAGATGGAAATTATGGTTGGCCAATTTGCATGGGGAACTGTGGATTTGAAAACACAAGTTTTATTGATCCTATAGTTAACTTTACTCCATCTATTTGCCCAACTGGAATGGACTTTTATTCTGGCAATACTTTTCCCGAACAATATCGCAATGATCTTTTTTTTGCCGATTGTAATACTGGGCGGGTGCAGCGAATAAAACTTATTCCCCCATCCTATGATCATGTTGCTATCTTGGAAGATTTTGTGTCGGGAAAAGCTGATGGAACATTGGATGTGAAAACTGGATCTGATGGAAATCTCTACTATACGACGTTTAGCGAAATCTTACGGATCGTTCCTCCATCAGGTGATCAGCTAGCAGAATTCAGAGGTAGGGTAACGCGTGTAGATGCTGAAGAAAATGAAAATGCTGTGGTTGGCGCAAACGTAGTACTTAAAAAACGCAATGCTGGAATAACGGTGTTCAAGTACAGGACCTTGACTGAAAAGAATGGGAAATATCGTTTCACTGGACTTCCAGAAGGTGAATATAGGGTTGTGATAAAAATGAAGGGGTTTCAAAAGGAAAAATCATTTGTCATTCTCAATTCGACGGAACCTACAGTGTTGAATATCGTCTTATCTTCCTGCCAGGCTAACACTAGCAGGTGCTTTGAAAAGGTCGGATTTCAAGAAACTATTTTATCTTTTTAATGAGTGAAGTTGCGCAGCAAATCTATTTTCTCCATATTCCGAAAACAGCTGGAACCTCCCTTCGAAAAGTTATTGAATCGCAATTTAGACCTGAAGAAATCTGTCCCTGCTCTGTTATGCAAGAGTTAGCTAATGTGGTACGACGGGATGTTAGTGAGCTTGCTACCTACCCGGTAATTGCTGGACATATGGGATATACCCTGCTCTCTCTCCTTCCAACGCCGCCCCGTGTGATCACTATGCTTCGTGAACCTGTAGCACGCACGATTTCACGATTTAACTATATGAGGCAGCAGTGTGCACGTTCTGGACGCGTTCCGTGGGGACATGCTCGTTTTTTAGATCCTGATGTTAGTATTAACGATTTCTTGTCCTTTGAACCTACACGACGACTTATCACAAATTTTCAAGTTCGCAATCTTGCACAGGATTTTGATTTAACCAAAACCTACACGGATTTTGATGGAAACCCTCTTATGCCGAAGATGAACAAGCTCTTCGCCTATACATCCCCTGGCTTAAGTGATCGAGAGTTGTTGGCTACGGCCAAACGACGATTGGCGTCGTTTGAATTTGTTGGAATTACCGAGAGGTTTAGAGAATCGCTTGAACTTTTGTGTTCTACTTTTGGGTGGGAAATTACGATGAATGCTCCCTTCCTCAATGTTTCGTCTCCGTCATTAGGGCTAAACTCTCTCCTCTCGAAGCAAACCATTGCTGATATACAGGAGTGTACATTGCTTGATGCCGAGTTGTATAAGTTTGCAACTGAAATATTTAAATCTAATTTCTCAAAGCACTTCCCCTTACATCCATGATAGCGTTTTTGTGAGACTTGAATTTTTACATACCTGAAGACACCTCGATGTTTTGCTATTCTCACGTTCTACTATTGGGTAGTATTGCCGTAACCTGTGAAAGTGTATTTGAACAACTCTATCGACCATGCTACAAAGTAGAGTCGCACGGTAGCTTGGAGCCATAAAGACTGATGCACGCTAAAGTTGAAAAAATGCAGACTTACTTTCTTCATATTCCAAAGACGGCTGGGACCTCGTTGCGGTCTATTATTGAGGAACAGTTTCCAAAAGATCATATTGCACCGTTCTCTTACATGCATGAACTTGCCAATGTTGTGCAGCGCGACAAAAATGAACTTTTGACTTACTCATTGTTTGCGGGTCACCTTGGGCATACGCTCATCTCATTGCTTCCGGAGTCACCCCGAGTTATTACGATGATTAGAGAACCGGTTAGTCGAACGATATCACGGTTTAAAAACTTGATGCGGAATCGTCTCAGAAAATCAGTAGGTTATGAACGATTTCTTGATCCCAAAGTGACTATTGATGATTTTCTCTCTTTTCCTCCGACACGGCGTTTGATCACCAACTTTCAAGTACGTAATCTTGCGATGGATTTTGACCTCACAAAAAAATATTACGATGATGATGGCGAAGAAATTCTTCCAAAACAGGCAAAGTTGCTTTCCTATGCACCAACAACCATGAGTGATGATGAATTGCTTGCTAAAGCTAAGCAACGGCTTGCATCATTTGAGTTTGTAGGTATTACAGAGAAATTTGCGGAGTCGATGAAGCTTTTGCTGGCTACGTTTGGATGGACAACTACGATGGATGTCCCCCATCTAAATGCACTGCGGGATCCATCACTTACGGAAGAAACACTTTCTCGCGAGACGATGGCCTTGATTAAATCCTATACATTCCTTGATGCAGAGCTCTATCGATTTGCAACTGAGTTGTTTGAAGAACGGTATGTGGCGATGTTTCATCAGCGATGAGTTCCTCTTTCCGCAGGCCCACTGATTTCGGTATTTTAGAATTCATGTACCTGTATCTTTTCTCAGCATATGGAGGGATGAAGCATCGTGCGAAGTTTAGTAACCTAGAGACCTTTTGTATGTTTCTCGGTTATGCAAGGAGTGGAACATCTTTAGTCGGAGCATTACTTGATGCTCATCCTAATGTCATTTTAGCTCATGAACTTGATGTATTTAAATACCTTCAAGCGGGTTTCACGAGAGATCAGATCTTTCATCTCTTGATGGAAAACTCCAAAGGACATGCGCAACGTGGGAGAAAAGCGACGGGGTACAGTTATGAAATTAAGAATCAATGGCAAGGAAGGCACGAAACTTTGCGTGTTATTGGTGACAAAAAAGGAGGAAAGTCAAGTTTGCGACTTTTAGAGAATCCCGAATTGCTTGAAATTTTACGTACGACTGTCAGGCTTCCTCTAAAGATATTTCATGTTGTGAGAAATCCTTATGACAATATTGCCACCAAATATTGCCGACGTTTACAACGAGGACCCGTAACTCTTAGGCAAGTCATTGAACAACACTTTTCCCAATGTCAAACTGTCTCTGATGCACGGTGTCAATTGAGTGAGGAAGAGTACCTTGAAATTCATCATGAAGCGATGATTGATAATCCAGTTCAATGGTTGCATGTTGTGTGTGAGTTTTTGGGGATTAAGTGTTCGGCAGACTATGCTGAACAGTGTGCACAGATTGTGTTTCGATCTCCGCACAAAACTCGTAATGATATTGAATGGTCACCAGAAGACATTGAAATAGTTTGTAGGAAAATGAAGCCGTTTAGTTTTTTAAACGGCTATTCCTATGATTAAGGCTATGGGATGGCAATAGAATTGTTTCGATTACACTTTGCTGCTTTTGGATTAGATCGATGCAAAGCATCGGTCAATGTGTTGCGCATATAAGATGGAGAATTTAACTATCTTTGATGATATCGCTGCCTATTGTATGTTTGTTGGATATGCGAGAAGTGGCCATTCGCTTATTGGAGCATTGCTTGATGCTCATCCAAACGTGATTATTTCCGATCAGCTCGATGCTCTAAAATATGTGCAGGGTGATGTTGAAAAGCAGCATCTCTTTGAGATGATTCTTCTCAACTCTCAGGAAAGTGTAAAACGAGGGAGGACTCGTGGAGGTCATTCGTACTGTGTCTCAGGTCAATGGCAAGGGCGCTTCACCACGCTTCGTGTGATTGGAGATAAGAAGGGGCAGCAAGCTACTGTGCGTATGAGTGCGGATCCAAAGCTTCTGTGGAAATTGGAGGAGCTGCTTGGTCTTCCTGTAAAATTGTTCCATGTTATTCGTAACCCCTACGACAATATTGCGACGAAGTACTTGAAACGATTGCGGCGCGGGCCGGTAGATCTTCAAACTCTTATTGATGAGCATTTCATGTTGTGTCAGACCGTAGCAGATATTAAACAACAAGTAACGGACGACAACCTGCTTGATATTCCTCACGAAGCAATGATTGAAAACCCGATTCCGTGGTTGCAGTCTATGTGTCGGTTTTTAGGGATCAATTGTCCAGACGACTATACGACAGCATGTTCCAAGATTATATTTTCTTCCCCAAACAAGAGTCGCCGTCATATTGCTTGGAGTCAGAGCAATATAGAGCATGTCCGTGCCAAGATGGCATCCTATGATTTTTTATCCGGTTACTCTTTTGAAATGTAATGCAGATGGACACAAGCTAGGAAACATCCTTTGCCTAACTTTACATTCCTGACCTCTCTCCCTCGTGCGCGAAGTCTTATTTCTGACTTTGTGTATAAAGACTTCATTGGAAAATACAAAGGGACAGCAATGGGGTTTACTTGGTCAGTCATCACGCCGCTTTGCATTATCCTTATTTTTACATTTGTTTTCTCGACGATTCTCAAAGTTCGTTTTGGAGGAGGTCGAAGTGCTGATTTTGTCGTCTACTTTCTGTGTGGCATGATTCCGTGGCTTGCATTCAGTGATGCGCTAAATCGATCAGCGATGTTGATACGAGAAAATGCACATTTTGTGCAACGTGTCATTTTCCCGGTAGAAATCCTGCCTTTATCAGTAGTACTTTCTGGAATGATTCAACTTGGGATTGGCTTGCTATTGTTGCTAGGTGCAGTTGGCGTGTTTTTCACGCCGCTAACATGGACGGTTGTGTTCGTTCCGCTGTTGGTGTGTCTTCAGCTTTTGTTTACAATTGGATTAGCGTGGACCATTGCGTGTCTTGGGGTATTTTTGCGTGATACAGGCCATGCAATTGGCTTAGGTACTCAGATGTGGATGTTCCTCACGCCAATTATTTATCCTGCCGAGTTGGTTCCAGAATCGTTGAAGATATTGCTCATCATTAATCCTATGGCCCATCTTGTCCAAGATTATCGTCTCGTAATCATTGAGGGGACTGTTCCAGACCTTGGGGGATTAGTCATATTGACATGTGTCATGGTGATGGTTGCTGCAGCAGGGTATCTTTTTTTTATGCGATCCAAGTCTGCGTTTGCTGATGTTTTGTAATCAAAAAAACCCTGTGAGCGTTGTAGTGTGTGCTGTGAGAATCAGATGAACGCGGTTTCCGTGCACAATTTATCAAAAGCCTACAACATTTATCGGCGACCAGTGGATCGATTGCGGGAAGTATTTTCGATTCGACGCCGAAGCTATCATGAAGAATATTGGGCGTTACGAGATGTTTCCTTCGAAATCGAACCAGGAAAAATCGTTGGTTTGGTTGGGCAAAACGGAGCAGGAAAAAGTACGTTGCTTCAGGTCCTCGCGGGTATTCTTCAGCCTACAGCAGGGACCATACAACTTCAGGGAAGAATCGCGGCATTGTTAGCTTTAGGAGCAGGTTTTGATCCTGAGTTTACGGGACGCGATAATGTGTACCTAAACGGTGCGGTCCTTGGCATTGATCGTGCTGAAATGGAGCAGCGCTTTGATCTGATTGTAGATTTTGCGGAGATTGGATCATTTCTTGATCAGCCGGTCAAAACTTACTCGTCTGGTATGTATATCAGATTGGCATTTGCCATTGCTGCAAATGTTGATGCTGATATCTTTATCCTCGACGAGGCACTTCAGGTTGGCGATAGCATGTTTCAGCGTCGATGTTTTCGGCGTCTGGAACAGGCAAAAAAAGATGGAAAAACGATCGTGTTGGCTTCACACAGTGCGCAGGTTATACAAACCGTGTGTGACGAAGCCATTTTGCTTGATCATGGAATGACGCTTACAGCAGGTCCTCCGGTAAATGTTTTTCACGCTTATCGAGATTTGCTTGCTCGACGAGAAGAAGAATATGTAGAACGTTTAAAGTTAACCCAAGGATCACGTGCATATTGGCTTGATGATGGTGAGCGTGGTTTAGAAGATGTTGGATTTCAACCATCATCAAAAGGAGAGGAATATCGTTTTGGTTCGCGCGATGCAGAGGTTATTGAGGTGGAGCTTTACGATCATCAGCATATGCCATCTCGCGCTGTACAGCGAGGAAATTGGGTTACGGTTACGCTAACTATTGCGTTTCATCGCGACATCAAAACACCAAGTGTGGGGATAGCAATCCATACTCCTGTTGGTGTTGCGGTCTACGGTATCAGCACCGACAATGCCGATTTTCCTATAGAGCCTCAGTGTGCAGGGACAATTGTGACCATCGATTTTTCGATCCTTACGCAGTTTCATGCAGGAAACTATATTTTAAGCTGTGGAGTAACGGAAAAGCTTGGTACCCATGTCCGTATGCTTGATAAACGAAAAGACCTTCTTGTATTTCAAGTACATAGTGCCAAGCGTTTTGTTGGTCTAGCATATATGGAGACCAGAATTTCCATGCGAGTGAAAGAGAAGCTTGAGCCGTATGAGGCGGGGAAAAGATAACTGATGTTTCTAGCTAACATGGGTGTTAACGTATGATATCTAGTGATGGCGTTGCAATCTGCATTATTGGGATGCATCGTAGTGGAACATCGATGGTCGCCCGTCTTCTCAACCTTGCTGGACTTGATCTTGGTGATCCAGCGCAGTTTTTAGATCCCCAAGCCGACAATCCTTTAGGTTTTTGGGAAAATCGGGAAATTATGGATCTCAATGATCGTCTTTTGGCCACCAATGGCGGCAGTTGGATGGAGCCTCCTCAATGGAAGAAAGGTTGGGAATCTGCTTCTGACATGCCCGCTTTTCGCGAAGAAGCGGCAGCTATCCTTCGTAGGGCATATGGGGGTCGTGAAGCAGTGCAATGGGGATGGAAAGATCCGAGGACGACGCTTACGTTGCCGTTTTGGAAATATGTGGTCGGCTCATTGCGACTCGTGTTGGTGATTAGGAACCCTGTGGATGTTGCCCAGTCCCTTGCAATTCGGCATGGGTGGTCAACTCAGTTTGGCATGCTTCTTTGGAAACAATATATGGACGCTGCATTTCGGTATAGCGTTGGGATGCCAATGTTCGTGACGTTCTATGATGACTATTTTCATGATCCAAGGCGTGAAATGAAACGGTTGCTAAAATTTTGCGGGATTCATCTCAACATAGGGGAAGTGAATTTTTTTGAAACAATTCAACATGATCAGTGGCATTACAGAACCGATCGGCGGGGTTTGTTGTTGTGTCGAGATTGTCCTGACGAATTAAAGTTCATGTATTTTGGGGTGCAACAGATGAAAGAGGACATTGAGAGTGGAGCGATTTATTTCGGTCCTCAAGAATCATCTGCTGGGCGGAGTGGTAATGCAGTATTGTGTGAGGGAGATGTGAGGGAAAAATGTTAAAACCTGAGTTGTTCAAAGTCCTTAATTCTGTCTTTTGCAAAATCGCGGAGTTTTTCGATAATTCTATTTTGTAATTGGCGACTTCTTTCTTTTGTCACCCCAAATCGTTTGCCTAGTTCTTCCAGCGTAATTGGCGATTCGGAAAGAATGCGGTGTGTCATGAAAAATCGCTCGCGCTCGTTAAGTGTTTCAGTAAACGCGCCTAACGTTTTCCGAAATAGTTCCTTGAGTTCCTTTTCCGCAAGTTTATTGTCGATGCTCTGCTCTGAGTGAGGGATGATGTCGAGGAGTGTCTGGTTTGAGTCCTCTCCGAGTGGTTGGTGCAATGGGATTTCCCTATTTCCAAGACGTTGCTCCATTTGCCAGACGTCTCTTTCCCGCACGCTCAAGCGGTCAGCGAGAAGTTTTGCGTTTGGAATAAATCCTTGTGATTCAATCTTTTGCCTCTCTTTCTTCAAGTTATAGAATAGCTTTCGCTGATCCTGAGTTGTTCCAAGTTTGACTAATCGAAAGTTTGCTACGACGTATCGTAATATATAGGCCTTAATCCACCATGCTGCGTAAGATCCAAAACGTGTTCCCTTTGCAGGATCATATCGTTTGAGGGCTTGTAGTAGTCCAATATTCCCTTCTTGTATAAGGTCAAGGTGTTCCATTCCCGGTCGGGTATATGGACCGGCGATTGAGACAACCAAGCGCAAGTTTGAGAGTATTAGCTGAATACCTGAGTCGCGGTTTCCGAATTCACGATATTCTTTGAGGAGCTCTGTCTCCTTTTCCTTAGTCAAAAGAGGATATCGACGTACTTCCGCAAGATATTGCTGAAGCGGACTATGTGGGACAATGGCGGTGCGTGTATCTGTGTTTTTTAACGGAATTGTGCTCAACTTGGTTGTATCCAAGTAAAATGGGATTGTGAAAGGGGAATTTGCATCTTTTTTCCCAAAGAAAAGAAATCTGATGATAAACGAAACGCCACAGACATGCAAAGCTGTGTCGTTGCTCGAATTAGCAGCTTTTGTGGATACTTACTAATTGATCAACGCGCTATTGGTTAGCTGATGTAGATGATCAAAACTCCTATTTTAAAGGCATTTTCTAATCCATCAAAAGGGTATTCATTTCTTGACAAGCCTGAATTTCGTGTGGTACTTTTGTGCGCTACATTACCGATGATGACCGCATGAAGGCAGTCTTGATCTGCGTGCAATGAGACGAAGTTGTGTTTAATCTACTAATGAAGGGAGGGCGTCCACTAATGAGCAAGAGAATTATTTGGACTAGTGCTGTGGTTGCAGTTGCATTCTTCGGGATGTCGCTGTACGCGATAGCTGGAGAGGGCATGAAAGGGGCGATGCCAGACCCTTATATCCCGAAAGAGAAAGTCATGAAGATGAAAGAGATGATGATGAAGATGAAGCCCGACACCTTTGAAGCCTCGTTAATGCGAGGGGACAAGATGTTTAATAACCCTAAGTTGGGCAAGAATGAGACGGGTCAATCGTGTGCGACTTGTCACAGCGGAGGTGGCTCAGTTGGTGGTGCTGCGGAAATGAATTGGAAAGGCATGAAAATGCTGGTTGCCATTCCGACTCTCAAAGGCGCTGCGGTGAACTTTCCCGCTATCCGAGGTCCGATGAAGCGCATTGCTGATCTTGGGGACATGAACAACATGTGTATTATGACCTTCATGAAGGGATTGCCGTTGAACAAGAACATGAGGCCAGCTGTAGATCTCCAGAACTATGTAGCCTCTCTGAGCAAAGGAAAGCGGTATAAACCAGGCGGAAAGAAGGTCGTCCCGACTCCAGTACCAGGGGCGATGTAATCTACCAACCTTTTAAGGGGGAATGCGATGAAAATAGCAAAATTTGTTTTGCTTTTGGGGAGCGTCGCGGTATTATTCGGTATGGTTACGTACGTTGGAGCGGCATCCACTCCGGGGATAAAGTTATTGACACCGGAGACTGGTATGGTCGGGATGGGTACCATGGCTGATATGGACATCGTGACACTGCGAGACTCTGTTAATGCGGGTAAAAAAATGTTTAATGATACGAAATTGGGGCACAATACTACCGGGCAGAGTTGTGCGAGCTGTCATGAAGGCGGTGGATCTGTAGGGGGTGCGACAGAGATGAAATGGAAGGGGCAGACCATGAAGGTTGCCATTCCCACCCTGAAGGGTGCGGCTGCGCATTTCCCAGCTGTGAGAGGTCCGATGAAGGTAGTGACAGATCTTGCTGGTATGAACAATATGTGCCTGATGACCTTTTTAAAAGGGAAGCCATTAAACAGAAATTCTCATCAGGCTATTGATCTTGAGTCTTATGTTTCCAGTTTGAGCAAGGGAAAACGGTATGAGCCGGGTGGTAAGCCAACCCTGCCATAAGCAAAGATGTGGTAATGGTATGAGGTTCGTGAGGATCTCCGAAAATGGGAGGATGACAATGAAACGATATATCAGTCTCTTAGCCATACCTCTGTTTGCTTTTGCATCATGTGCAGGTGGAGGTACAACAGCTGGTGCCGGTAAAGGAATCGGGGCCGATTCTATGGAAGCGAAATTAGCTAATGCTAAACCCATCGACATCAGAAAAATGGCGGATCCATATCTGTCGGATGCAGAGGTGGCGAAGCTAATGAAGGCAATGCAGAATAGTGCCCCAGATACCATGGAAGCTTCTTTGGAGCGTGGAAAGAAGCTGTATCATGATCCAACGCTTGGTAATGGGCCTGCAGGACAAAGTTGTGCAAGTTGTCATGAAGGAGGCGGATCAATTGGGGGGGCAGCTACAACTGAAGTTATTAAGCCTGGAGGGTTTGTGTTTCGTCCGAAGTTATCGATTCCGACCCTGAAGGGAGCTGCGGTAAGTTTTCCTAAACCACGTGGCCCGCGTCGTGGGTTCATGGTGAACCTTCCCGCTATGAACAACATGTGCATATCGGCGTTTAACAAAGGTCAATGGATTGATCAAAACACTCAAGCCTCGGTAGATCTTGCGAACTATATCGCGGCTTTTAGCAAAGGGAAGAAGTGGAAACCAGGTGCCAAGAAGATTCTACCGGCTGGTCCGGTTGCGGGTGCCATGTAGATCGCGTTTCCTGTTTCAGCTGAGTACTACAAAAAGAGGGGGGGGAGAAGAAGTCTTCTCCCCCTTTTTTTATCCCTTTGGCCAAGCGAGTTTGCTATTATACGGTGCGTGAGTTGCAGTTGGTGTTTTACAATTGGGCATACAAGCAATGCATCATAAATCCTTTGGTATAGGAGGTGGCAATGAAGCAACGGGAACACGATTCTAGATGGGGGATAGGAGCATGGTATGTAGGGGTCGCTGTGTTCTTGAGCGGCATGTTTCTAGGAGGAGCTATTGGGTTTGCAGAGGAAGAACAGCCGCTAGTTGGAGACCCAGTGAAGGGAGTAGAGCTGTATAAGAAGAGTCTCTGCGTAAATTGTCATATCATCGATCATGAGGCTCTGTATGAAGCACAAGCAGATGGTTCTAAGCTGTTGGCTGGTGGACGAGTTGGGCCAACTCTTACTGAGGTTGGGTTACGCCGAACAGAAGAACATCTTTCAGAATTTGTATATGAACCACGATCGATTTATCCTGAGACACCGATGCCGCAATTTCCATGGAAAAACCCTCAAGAAGCTGCGGACATTGCCGCGTTTCTTATGTCCACTGCAACATCACCTGATGTTGCAGCTGTTATTACTCAACACGGGGGTGCCAACATTGCAGCAGGAGAAGTCTTGGTCGATGCCTATGATTGTCGAGCCTGTCATACGATTGGTGAGGGAGAGGCTGGAGGTGGTCGAGCTATGTACCCAAACTTGACCCATATTGGGAGTAAAATTTATCGGGAATGGGAGCATATCTGGTTGAGAGATCCCGATGATGTCAATGAAGGGACGTTTATGCCTAACTTCAACCTCTCCGAGGATGCTATTACGGCAGTTACGACATACCTTGAGAGTTTAAAATAGTTCGCCATTGCGACACGGGTTTTTTTTCATTGTTTTTCTGCTTGGGTTAGTGATCCTTTGGTTTGGGAGCTGTCGGTTTGGACAAATATCAGGGC
>CEQE01148869.1_pt1 | contig 11982 bp, 11 predicted proteins | sample 356201 | NCBI WGS metagenome assembly CEQE01 (sample SAMEA2619970, study PRJEB7988) | marine metagenome | biome: marine biome (ENVO:00000447); feature: mesopelagic zone (ENVO:00000213) & marine oxygen minimum zone (ENVO:01000065); material: "saline water (ENVO:00002010), including plankton...
AGCACTGCGGCCCCTGCTATCAGGGCGGCCGTCGAAATCAAAAATCCAAACCACGGCAAGGCCGTGATGTAAATTGCGATTGAGGCGACCAGTAAAAATACCCGCAAGTGAGCGTACCGCTCCGACGATTGCGGCAAGGTTTCATGATCCGCTGCTCGCCTAATCTGAAGCCAAATCGTCCAAGCAAGAAGAATTGAGGACAATATACCCAGCGCAATTGCCAGTGCCATTGGTAGCGTTGTTGTTTTAACAAAAGCGCCGCTATCTTCGGTCATTTGAAGGTCATTTATGAAAACGGCGCAGGCTGCTAACAAAATCAAAGCAACCCACGCGTCTCCTTTAATACGGCCCATTTTTCACTATCACTCGGAGGTATTGGACCTTATTTTTTTCTCAAGATCGGTTCGTAATTTTTCCAATCCCTGGCCCAAACGGCGCCGAATTTATCGGCCGGTAGATAGGTGATCGCGGTTCCCGTCTTTACCGCATTGCTCTTAAAGCTACTGCTGTTAGCGACTTTTTTAAGCGCCGCACGAAGAACTTTAATGGCATTTTGCGGAACACCTTTGGCGATTGCCATGCCAACGAACGGATTGCCAAAAACAGCATGCCCCTGTTCCTTGGCCGTCGGGATATTGGGGAAGGCTGGATCCCGATTGGCGTTGAAATTTGTAAGAGCGCGGAACTTACCAGCTTTCAAATTGGACGCCGCCGAACTTGCATTGGCCGGTAACATTTGAATGTCGCCAGCCAACAGGGCCTTTGCGCCCGGCGCGCCGCCTTGCATGGGCACATGGACAATCTTCAGGCCGGCTTCTTTTGCCAAACCGTTCAACGTCAGGTGCGGCATGCCGTTAGGTACGGCGCCAAAGAGGTATTTACCAGGGTTAGCTTTGGCGTCTTTGACAAAATCGGCTAGACTTTTCCAAGGTGAGTCAGCCCGAACCGCTAGTACAAGCGTCGCCGCAACCACTTGGCCGATGGGTTCGAACGCGTCATAGCGATAGCCGACCTTTTTTTTGAGCGGTGTCAGCACATGATTTCCACTAGTCGTCATGAGAACAGTGTGGCCGTCTTTGGGGGCATTCAGCGCCGCCAAAGTACCTAGCGATCCGCCGCCACCCTTACGATTTACAACGGCGACCGGTTTGCCGAGTTCTTTACCAAAAGGTTCGGCCAACAACCGTGCGATGACATCGGTACTGCCCCCAGGAGGCCAGGTCACGATCAATGTTAGCGGCTTCGATGGAAACTGCTGTGCTTTGGCGACCGCCACAGTTAGTGCCAGTGCAACCGGCAAAATAGCAGCTGCCCCAAGAAATTTCTTAAATCTACTCATTTGTTCCTCCTCAATCAGTTAGTTGGTTAATGTTAGTCACACCTTTTTTCCATTTCCGTTTACAAGGGTGCGAATTCGGGTTTTATTGATCCGGATTAATTGAGTTAACCGGTTTGTCATTCTTGCGTCAGTGGCCACCTCGAACAATTTCGCCCACATCGTACGTGGTTTTCAGCGCTTGGCTGCCACGTGGACTTCGAACGAAATGTTTTGGTGCTAGCGCGTTGAATTCTGCATATTTTTCAGGATCTAAATCAGCATCTCGAATACCTGGGTGGTCTTGGTCATACCGACTACAACGGAAAATCATATTATTGGTGCCGAAGATCGGATGTTCGTAGTAGAATGGGCTGATATATTCCCAAACGATATCGCCCTCTTTCGTTACTTCAAACAATCGACCTTTGGTACACTCGCAAATCACTGTCGTGCCACCAGGCAAGCGCTGTGCTCCGGAACAGATAAAGCTGTTAAAATCGAAGATCGGGTTTTCTTTGTATTCCCAAACGATTTCGTCTGTTCGTGGATCGACTTCGATAACCCGGGAATAATCTATGGTCGTATAAGCTCGGTGCGCACCGTTGTCGAAAACTAGTATATTGCCGTCATCCAAAAGCGTCGGATTGTGTTGACCAGCGATGACGCCCGGACCCCAACGCCATTTTATGGCCCCGGTGGCACGCTCAATGATGGCAATGGTGTTGGTGCATCGAAAGCTGACGAGGATGTTGCCATCCGGCATTTCCGAAAGCGCATTTAGATTGGTCCAACGATCTCTTGGATGCAGCGGGCCGATAACATCGAGCTCAGGATCCAAATGTTCAAACGTCAGCCATTCCCAGACGACTTCTCCATCTCGCGATATTTCCTGTATGGCTTCACCATAAATTTCGCCGTTCCGCTCAGTGCCCAGTTGGCCTCCCTTAACTTTAGCCGCCGTCGCGGGTGGTACCGCACGCCATTTGGCGACCAACACATTGCCGTTGGAAAGGGGGGCGAAACAGTGACTAAGGTAAGGGTCCCGATATTCCCAAACGATGTCGCCTTGCCAGTTATATTCGACGACTTGTCCACCGTTACCAGCAAAATCGGGTATCGCTGGCGGCAACGTCCTACCTGCGAATAACAGATTTCCATTGGCGAGAAGTTGGCCATAATTGCCAGGTAAATTTTCGACCTGCCATCGATGAACAATGGCCCCCCACATGTCGATCAGCCAAACATCATGACCGTACATAGGAGCGAAAAGTGTATATCCTTGGGCCGCGCGAGCCGGCTCGTAGTGAGTTATGCCTTTGGCATTGCGTATTCCAGCACTCATGAGCCTTCACCTATTTCGACGTAAATTATCACTTAACCTGATCCTTCAAAATTTGTATGATCCAATCGGTACTGTATATGGTGCGAGCAGATAATTGTTAACCCAAACATATTTATCAACCAATCAGTTGAATAATATATATTCTACAAAGCTGTCAAGAATATTTTCTATACAAGCTGTCTATTGTCTATGAAAACTGGTCTAGCTCAGACCATGCAATTATTCTGATGACACAACGTTAGGTAGACATAATTAAAACATTATAGAATATCGCGTGTGACATGGGTTTGCGCCCGAATGGCCTGTCTCGGCGCAGGGCGGTGCCACCGGTGGGCCGCCTTTGGGAATGGCTGATGAAAGAAAAAAATTGAGATTCCTACGCAATCTCAACGCTTTGTCCCAACGCCGAATACTATAGCCATTGCAGAGTGACTATGGATATCGCCAAATGAGATTACGTAATGTCTGCAGGCAGCATTGCTAGCCATGTTGACCAATTTCACCTAAACAGTTACCAGCCGACTGGATATTCGATAAAACGGGCATTGCTAAACTTGTTGACCAATTTCAACTAAACAGTTACATACTGATTGAAATTTTGAAAAATCAGTATACCAAGATGCCCTCTTCAAGGGCGGACAAACAAGCCGGACACTGGAGTAAGCGTAATGGAATCCTATTTAGAAGAACAAAATCTTCCAAGTTTATTTGCCGATGAAGAAGATTTGGAAGAATTTATGACTCGACCGTCCCATGCCCTGGTGGAAAAAATGGAGCGCATTAGCTGTGACATAATGGTTCTCGGAGTCGGCGGAAAAATGGGACCGACTTTGGCCCGCCTGGCCAAACGGGCAGCGCCGACAAAAAATGTCATTGGCGTCGCTAGATTTAGCGAAAAGGGCATTCGTAACAAACTTGAAAGCCAAGGCATCGAAACCATTCAGGCTGACTTGCTCGACCGCCAAGCTTTGGCCCAATTACCAAAGACGGAAAACATTGTTTTCATGGCCGGGCGCAAGTTCGGCTCATCCGGTTCCGAAGAGTTGACATGGGCGATGAACGTCTTTGTACCGGGCCTGGTCGCCGAAACCTTCAGTGCCTCACGCATTGTTACTTTTTCAACCGTCTGCGTTTATCCATTCGTAGACATCGATTCTGGTGGCGCATTGGAAGACCTAGCGCCCAACCCACCAGGTGAATATGCCCAGTCTTGCGTAGGCCGGGAGCGAATGTTTCAGCATTTTTCCAAGATTTTGGATACGCCGGGCTGCATTATTCGCCTCAGCTACGCCATCGATACACGCTACGGCGTGCTATTCGACATTGCGTCTAGTGTTTTCAAAGGGCGTAGCGTTGATATCTCCATGGGTCACGCCAACGTCATTTGGCAAGGAGACGCCAACGCACAAATACTGATGGCGCTGAACAATTGTTCGGTTCCGAGCTGGCCACTTAACATCAGCGGACGCAAAGCAACTTCCGTCAAATGGCTGGCCCAGGAATTTGCTAACAGATTTGGAAAACAAGTTACGTTTACTGGTGAGCCGGCGGCGTCCGCCTGGCTAGCCAATACGGAAAAAGCCGCCAGTCTGTTCGGCGACCCCGTAGTGCCCATCGATAAAATGATCGACTGGTGCGCCGATTGGGTAGCCAAGGGTGGCGTTAACTTAGGCAAGCCAACACATTTCGAAGCACGTGATGGTGCCTACTGACATACCGCCCATAATTAACATGAACTATGGTAATTCGCTCGAGGAGATTGAGTGGTCGGCCCGGGACGGGATTAAGATGGAACTATATCATGCAATGGGCAGATTGATCCGACAGCGATTTGAAAAGACGGCACCAAGCTAAAATGATTCTTCGAGGAGTAACCTATAATCAGCAGCGGTTGCCGAGCGCGGATTAGTGGCAGTGCAATGATCCATTGCTGCTGCATTAGCTATTTCCGGAAAAATTGCGTCGGGCACGTCCATATCGCCAAGGGATGCGGGCAGCCCTAAACGTCGATTCAATTCCAATATTATTTGGACGGGATCGCCTTCCATAATAGCCTGCAAAGTCTCGAATTTTTGCTCTGCAGATTTGGCATTGAAGCGCAAAACAGCAGGCAGGAAAACAGCATTTAGCGTTCCGTGGTGAAGAATCGGTGCGCGCAATCCGCCCAACGGATGCGACAGGGCATGTACTGCACCCAGCCCCTTTTGAAAGGCCAGACCACCTTCCAGACTGGCCATCATCATTTGCCATCTGGCATCTTGATCACTGCCATCCTTCGTTGCTTTTTCTATATACGATATGGCCCGCACCAAACCATCAAGGGCAATGGCATCTGCCGGAGGATTAATAGCCGGTGACAAAAAGGCCTCGATACAATGGGCCAAGGCGTCCATGCCGGTTGCCGCCGTTAAATATGGCGGCAGACCAATGGTTAAGTCAGGGTCGCATATGGCATACTTTGGAATCAGGTGCGGACTGATGAAGCCAATTTTGCGCCCATCAATCATGGCAATAAGAGCGGCGCGCCCGACCTCACTGCCGGTGCCTGCGGTTGTGGGTATCGCAATCACGGGAGCCACTTTGTCAGTGATGCACGCGCTGCCGTTCTCCGGCACCGAATAGGACGCCAAGGGTCCGGGGTGGGTGCCCATGAGAGCAATTATCTTAGCTAGATCCATAGATGATCCACCTCCAAGGGCGATAATTCCGTCGCAGGTGTGTTCTTTGTAGAGCGCGACCCCGGCGGTCACGGATTCTTCGGTCGGATTTGACGGGGTCTGGTCGAATACCGCAGACAAAGAATTTCTTGGCAGTTTCTCGCAAATCTGATCAAAAAGCCCGGCCGCGAAAATCCCTCGATCCGTAACCAACATTGGTCTTGCAATGCCAAGATCAAGCAATGTGCTATAAATTCCAGAAATAGCGCCAAATTCAAAATCTATCGTTGACAAGTAATTAATTATAGACATTTGGTTGTCCTACAAATGGAATAAAACAATGCTGTTTCATTGCCGCGCCCGACGTGCTATATCATCAACTAAACAGTTATAAGTAAGAAATTTTATTTTATCAACTAAACAGTTAGAAATAAATAGTCTGGAACTCGTTGGATGAACCGTCAACAAAAAAAGCAGGACGAGAAAGTGTCGCGGAACACGCGAAGCACTAAGTTGAAATTGCTAAAGGCTGCAACCAAAGAATTTGCTGATAAGGGTCTTAACGGAGCCCGTGTCGATGGCATTGCGTCCCGCGCCGGTGTCAACAAGCAATTGCTTTACTATTACTTCGGCGACAAAGAAAAATTGTTTGTTGCAGTGCTGGAGGCTGCTTATGTAAAATTACGAAAAAAAGAAAAGGAACTGCACCTTGAAGATATGAACCCATGGCAGGCCATTGAAACTTTGGTCGGTTTTACTTTCGATTACATCGCTCATAACCGCCAGTTCGTGGCTCTACTTAACGATGAAAATATTCATCATGCCCAACACATCAAACGCTCAAAAACAATCAAGGGCCTGCATTCAAAATTGCTGGAATTGTTGAGCGAAGTTTTGAAACGAGGCGCCAAGGAAGGCCTTTTTCGCAAAAACGTCGATCCGATTGAATTCTACATTTCCCTTGCGTCACTTTGCTATTTTTTCTTCTCGAACAATCATACACTTTCCGCGATCTTCGCCCGAAATTTGACCGGTGCCGCTCAGAAAGAAGCGAGACGTAAACATATATTCGAATTCATTACCGCGTATTTAAAAATCTAGTGCAAACCATGTATTAAGCACTCTGCAACGAAGTTTTGGATGATATGTCGTTTGCGGAACAGTGCGCGTATAACAAAGCCCTGATAGTCGGCTTCTGCGAACATACATCGCGGCCACAATGGAACCTTATTTGGCTCTTGGCTACTTCAACCTCTAAATCTTTTACTTAAAATTTAAAAATTCAGTCGATCGACCCGTGCTCTATTCCTTTTCTTCTGAGGGCGTGGACTGCCCGGTAAGAAACTGCCAGAGCCGGAATAGCCATCGTCGATTCGTCCCGGTTTGCTTAGGCGCCGGAACGGATCCTCGGCATGCGCCCGCTGGAACTTCTTCGGACGAATCGGCGCCAAAATGTTCTTTGAGAATTTCGGCGAACTGGGCAGCCTTCTCTGTCGCTTTGCGTTCGAATAAATTATCGACAATAGATTTGAGCGGCCCTTCGCCAGCAACTTCGAACTGAGCAGTAATCTCGGTTCCGGATTCGTCTCCCAGCAAGGCTACATCGATTTCCATAGTCAAATGATCTGCCTTCGAGACGGCTCGTAGGCTGTGGGGTGGGTCTTCGAATTCTATCTGACCAACCAGATCAACGGTCAGTGGTATGATACCGACCTTCTCCTTCACCCTCAGCTCGACGGACCTGTCGTCTATCAGGTTGATGCGTTCGACACCAGGTATGCAGCCGCACAATGATTCGAGATTGCGAATGAAGTCCCAAAGTTCATTGGGCGTTGCGTTTACAAAAAATTTCTCCTCCCGGCTAGGCATCAATCCCACCATTTGTTTAGCGAGAAATCATCCACGATTTTAGTCGCCGCGTTATGACCTGCCCCCGCATGGACGCCTCCGCCCGGGTGACAGTAGCCACCACACATGTATAAGCCATCAACGGGGGTATTGTAGTTTGACCAGCCTGCAAAGGGCCTGAAGTATCCCATTTGGTCTGGCGTCATGTCGCCTACGACATCGACACCGTTCAAGAGGTTGTCATTGTACTGATGGGTATCTGTCGGGTCTTGAATCTTCATGCCTATAATCTTGTCGTCAGTCATATTCGGTGCATAGGATCGCCAGAGTTCCAATATATGCGATGCATATTCCTCTCTCAAATCTCGCCAACCCTCGGGTCCCTCGGCACCCAAATTGTACGGTGCGTACTGCCATACGACGGACGTGTGCATGCCGGCTGGCGCCTGGGTAGAATCGAACAACGTAGGGATAGTTATTTGTAGCATCTCCTTTCGAGGGATGATGCCCTTCGCGATATCCTGGTAGGCGTCAATTTGATCCTGGACGGTTGAGCCAAACATTTCCTGACTGAAGCAGCTGTTCATCGCAGGATTGCCAGCACCCGCCACGTACTTGGGCTGTTCAGAAAGCGCCAAGTGCATAACGAAAAGCGACCGTCCTTTTGAATGATAGTTTTTGACACGCGTCGTGAACGTGTCGGGCAAGTTTTCTTCTCCGACCAGCTGCAGAAAGCTCCTTTTTGGCTCCAGATTGGTGATCACGGCTTTCGTTGCTTCAATCTGTTTTCCGTCTTCGAGCTCGACTCCGATCGCCTGGTTGTCCCGGACCAAAATTTTCTTTACACCCATGTCGGTTTGAATGGTACCTCCGTTCGCTTCAACTGCCTTTCCTAGACCATGAGCCAATTGCCCAGAGCCTCCTACGCAGATGGGCGCCTCGGCTAGCAGGATACGGAACAGTTGGATCCATCCCTGTCCGTATTCATTCGGGGCGAATCCCAGCACCGTCAGTCGATTAAGGAAATGGACTTTTACCTCTTCGCTCTCGAACAGCTCGTTTAGTAACTGCACCGGCGTGCTCGCTTGCCACTGAAGCAATGTCCTTCCCTCCTCAGATTTCTCTAACTCAGCAGTTTGCACAGAGGGGGGCAACGGTGGCGAATACACTAGCGGGAGGTAATTGGTCATAAAAAATTCGCCGTAGTCTTCCACCAGCTGCATGAAAGTCTGAGCGTCTCTCTTGGAGAATTTTGCCAGCTCGGCAGCAGTCCGTTCCGGTTCACGATACATCACGATGCTACTGTTATCGGGAAATATTGTGCCGCGCAGATGGTCTGGGTAGACGTAGCTAACGCCGTGTTTTTCGAGCTCAAGGTTGCGAAAAACCGGGCTCGTGGGGATATGAGTGTGAACGACGGAGCAGATGTTATGTTTGAATCCTGGGAGTGTTGCTTCGGCGGTGTGAACGCTCCCACCCACATGCCTATTTCGCTCTACAACCAGGACCGTGGCGCCTGTTTTGGCAAGGTACCCGGCACAGGTAAGGCCATTGTGGCCTCCACCAACGATAATAAAATCGTAGTTCATAGCTGACATCTCATTTATCTCCATTTAAACGCTAAAACAAAAAATACATATTGGACCTCTTGCAATCGTTCAGATCCCTCTGACAACATTAATTGGTCCATTTCTTCTTCAAATTTCCAGGCTGTAATGTAACTATTCAGTTGATATTGTCAACTGTTTAGTTGAATTTTAATTGTAATTTGTGATGCTGCCTACAATGTCGAGCGATTTCTTATTTGGTAGCATCCTTAACAAAATTGTCATGGTTTATTGCATTGGGTCGTTGGAATGAATCGTCGGCATTGTGCACACGGATCTAGATTTTTTACTGTCACCAACCATTGCTGTTGGAACGGATTGAAAATTATGGTGGGCGACCACAGGCACAGCAAAATGCGCTCTCGAATTACGACTTCATAACTCTCCTTAAGTCAGGAGTAATTGATAAAGACCGGGCTTGCCCAAGCTATATGCCCGTTTTGCTGTTTTACCCGCAGATAAACATTGCTCTGGTTATCGGGAATTTTAATTTTTGTTTTCCCAGACGCGCGACTGGATGGCAGCGGAACAATACGATGCCACTGATATGATTCTTGTGGGAACGGTCCGGTAAAGAGGCTGCTCGAACTTTGGTGCAATTCTGCTATGGTAGAAGAAGATGACGCATGGGTCGGCCTGATCATTTGAAGATTGAGTTCGGTAGCTGCGCTACCTTCTAGCTCAAGCACAACGCTCTGGTTGGGATTTTGCCGATATCCGCCATGGCGGGCTGAATAAGAGACTATATCAAGTTCGGTATCTGACTTTAAATCAAAACGGTGTCGGCGATCTTCGTCAAATGGCCCAGACTGCAAGCACGGGACCACATTTAAGATCTTGCCATTTGAGATTGATAAGTCAAAAGCCCAATCGGCTATTCGATCAAGCGCCAAGTCCCCCCAGGGACCCCAGCCCCATTCCAGACGTATTTGAAAAGGCTCGGCGACAGCTGTGTCGAGATCGATTTTGGTTTTCGGATAAACCCGATGAACTACCTCACCATCCTGGATAATCTCAACCACCTCCAACTCGTCGGGGCAACGAACATCATAAGAAGCTTCTACTTCGGATCCAGCTTTGATGGTGCTGCCCATCATGGCCCCATCAACACAAAAATCGATCAATATGCGATCGCCGGTTAACGCATAAGTATGGCGATTATTAATCGCCTGAATAATGGAGTTGCGATCCAACGCTTTACTATGAACTGCCAGCAGGCCTTCCCCATAGGCGCCTGGGAAACCACTGTGGCTGTCTGAAGACGCGACAAACCCAAATTTCAAGCCTCGTTCCAATGCGCATTTCACGGTCTGAGAAGATTCCCGTGGACCCATCGAATGATTGAAATAAGTGAAAGGCCCCCGATCATCTTCCGAGTTCCCATGTTCGGAAAATATTTCAACAACTGGTGTGCAGCACTCGTCAAACTCACTCCAGTTTACGCCTCGACTTCCTTGGGGATAAGCAAGATGATGAGGTATCATTAATGCATTTTTATCGATGCAAAATTCTCTCAATTTTCGAATGTGATTCGGATAAGAAATGGGCTGATTATCATCGGGAAACACAACACATTGATCACCAAATGAGCTCGAATGCCATTCAAATCCTAAAAAAGCGGAAAACTGATCATCTTGATTTGCATCGCCAATTAGTTTCTGAACATTCCCCCAGCCTTCTTTGAGTTTTTCAAATCCCTTGAGCCAATGCTGCTCACGCCCACCCTCCATGTTCTCCATATCGTGCCAGCTAGAATGTCCTGTGAAGGCGAAAAAGTCTAAATGAGTTTGCGCTATGTCAATGCTACGCTCTAACGAGCCGATGCCATAACCATAGGCATTGTGATTGTGAATATCACCAAACAAAACTTTTGTCTCACCCATCATTTTAAAAGAAAATCCATATTATCATTCGATTAGTTTGGTAAGTTTTCCTACTACTCTTCTTCTAGCAAGAGAGATTATAAATTCTTCTAGTAAGAGCGATTATAAATTAGTTTTTCGCCCTACTAATTTTACTTCCTTTTATTATTGATTGTCTATATACAATGTTTCAACCAACTAGTTATATAAATAAAGAAATAAAAAATCGGTGTCAATTGCATTGTTTGGCCTAAAAAATTTAATTATATGAGATCTAACAATCGAATTATTAGAGATGATGAAAATTCAAACCCTTAACAACTCAACCCATTCAGTAAATAGTGACGATGAATTACACGAATTCCAGCCCCGCCCAAGTCTGGTCTTGATTGATGACTTTGCCAAGGTCGAAGGAGATATTACGGTAACGCGCATCGAGGGGAAAATGGACTCCACGTTGGCGCGCCTAACTAAACCAGCCTCGCTAAGAAAAAACACAATGGTCGTCGCGCGATATAGTGAACGTGAATTAGCCACAACTCTCAATCAGTGGGCCGTATCACCCGATAACCGCTTCTTGCCGGCTTCCAAAAAATCCTTCGACCAACGGTAATAGAGGTTCTGGTTGATCCCCTCGCGGCGGCACAGTTCGGCTATGCTGTCTTCGCCCCGAAGACCTTCCAAAACAATCCTGATCTTTTCTTCGGCTGAGTACTGCCGCCGCGTGGCGCGGCGGATATCGCGGACTGCCTGCTCGGCAGTCCCGGTCTTATTGGTGTGTTTCCGTCTCATCTTCGCTCCTTTTAATAGGCTACGATGAACCGGAAACACTCTCTTATGCAATCACCCTATTTTGTCCAACTGGCGCTGACGGGGTACACCAGCACCGTCGCATCACCTTCCCACACGTAGTCCCACCACTCCTGAAACTCGTGCTTACGCTCAAATACAGTTTTGCAAGTTTTAGCTCGCGGGCGTTTGTGATCGCGTGCCAATTTCCCCACTGGTTTCTTGAAATCAGCTTCGGCAATTGCAAGGCACGCCGCTCTCGAAATCCCGGTCACCCGGAACGACCAGGGTTCATGACCGAGAATATGGGTCATGATCTCTTTTTTCTTTTGAGCACTAAACTGAGTCTCAAAGATTTTTAGATAAAGCTCATAAAGAACTCTAGCTTCATCTACATCCGGCTTTTGAATCGGTTCCGGTATCAAATTGGATCCCCGAGCCAGAGCCTACGACGCGCCCGCCGCAATATGACTTACAATTACCTGGTGATCGGGGAGTTAGTAAACCGACATAAGACGGCCCCTGGGTTTTTAGCCGGGTGGCCTGGACATAGCCCAGG
>CEQE01067459.1_pt1 | contig 11981 bp, 7 predicted proteins | sample 356201 | NCBI WGS metagenome assembly CEQE01 (sample SAMEA2619970, study PRJEB7988) | marine metagenome | biome: marine biome (ENVO:00000447); feature: mesopelagic zone (ENVO:00000213) & marine oxygen minimum zone (ENVO:01000065); material: "saline water (ENVO:00002010), including plankton...
GTTCAACAGATCGACGGCAAACATATTGTAGGTCGAGTTTTTGTGGCCTTGCGACCCGCGAAAAGCGATGGCCGCCACCGGCCGGTAGGGAACCGTGATCCCGTCGATGACGATGGTGCTGCCGATGCGCGCCTGTTCGGCGAATTCGGTCGCCAGGCGGCGGATGGTCGCCGCCGATATGGTGGTGATCTCCTCGCCGCGCTCGACCGGGTAGGACTGCAAATGCCGTTTCATCAGGACGAAGGCGGGGCGGCAGGGTTTGCCGTCTACCGTGTAATTCCCTTCCAGCGCCATCGCCGCCGCGTCGGCGGCGTTGAACGGCACGGCCGCGTCCTGGTCGCTGTCCCAGATCAGCGGCTTGCCTGTTTCGGGATCGCGCACATAACGCTGATCGTCGTCGATCAGATAGGGCATGTTGGTCTTCGCCTTGAGGTAGGGGATGTCATAGGCTTCCAACTCGTTGACCAGTACGTTGGCCATGGCGAGCGCCAGCCCGGCATCGGTGCCGACGCGGATCGGCACCCATTCCGTCGCGCTGGCGCCACCCTGGTTGGCGAAGGGATCGACCACCACCATTTTCATGCCGCGCACCCTGGCATCGGCGGCCATGGTCATGTTGGAACAGGATGCGTGACCCGCCGCGTGCCCCTTGGAGGCGCCGAAATAGACGGCGTAATTGCAATATTGGAAGTCGGGCACAATCGACCAGGAGGCATGCATGACGCCCGAAATCAGATGCGCGCCGTTGCCGCAATGGAGGCCTCCGCCGGCCGCCGATGAGTTCGGTGTGCCGAAGGCCGAGGTGAAGACAAAGGGCGGCACGTGCTGGGTCATCACCGTGGTCGTCCGCATGAAATACAGTTTGCGCGGATCGTCTTCGCGAATTTTCTTAAGTTTTTCGGCGACCGTATCCAGGGCCTCGTCCCAGGATATCTCTTCCCACTGGGGGTCAATGCCGATGCCTTTTTCCGGGTTGGTGCGGCGCAACGGCTTATTCACCCGGTTGGGGTCGTAATGGGTCATGATGCCGCTGACCCCCTTGCCGCATAGCCGGCCCTTGCCGAGGGCGCTGTCGGGATTGCCTTCGATCTTGACGATGGTGCCATTGACCCGGTGCGCGCGGATCGAGCAAGACGCGTAACAGAGGCTGCACGATGACGGCACCCAAACATCGTCTTTGGGGCCATCGGCCTTTTCGCTGGCCGCTCTTTCGTCCACGACGTTCTGGGTCAAATCATCCATTTGGGGTCTCCTTGGGGACTGGTCCGTCCATTTATCCTGCTTCGTTGGCCATCAAGAGGATAATCTCGACTTCCGCCGGGCCGTTCGCCGGATTGATGGCCGCATCGAGGTCCTTGCGCAGCACGCCATCGACGAAAATCCGGAAGCATTCTTTGAAATCGCCTTTGCCGTCCGCAAGTTCGGCGGCGAGTTCGAGACCGGATGCCTTTCCAATGGCCTCGATCGCATCGCTTGCCTTCGCGCTGGCTGGCAGGCGCAAGGTCAACCGGCTGGCCGCCGCGATCGTTTCCAGATATCCGAACAGCGATACATTCAGCGTGACCTCGCCGTCGGCGTATTCGGGCGCCGACCTCGGTTCATCGCCGTTATCGTCGTATCCGCCCCGCTTGTCGCCGCGGCGGCTGGAAGCGGCATACCAAAGGGGAGCTGATTTATCCGGTCCGAGAATTCGATTCATGCCAGCCACTGACACCCCAAAGCAGTAGGTTCATGATTTTTTTGAAAGTTTCATTGTACTAAACCATATTTCATTTGGCTTGCCCGAATCAAGTTGGACTTGCCCCCAAATTAGATCCAGTGCCTATGCCATGAATGTCAGCTTTTAGGGGCAAAGCGGACATAATTTTCGGTAGCCCAGAAGGTCCGCTTATAGCCAGAAGCGAACGTCCACCGCGCCTAAGCTGGCGGTAATGTTCCTTAACTTTCGATCCGCCGCCGCGCTGCCTCGGGCGTCTCCATTTCCGCCGCTGCCTTGAAACCGGCCGAGCGATCGTAGGGCCAAACCTCGGTCATATCCGCCGTCGGCAACATTTCAGGCGTATAAAGGGCAACGCGGTGCTTGGCAGGTTTTTTCTTTTTGGGATTGATGTCGCGCAGGTTGGTGCTTTCCGGCGTAACTACCTTTCCGTCTTTGACGGTCAGGTCGAACCACCATTTTTTAACGGGATTGCGGTTGCCGAAACCGAGAAAATCATCCAGCCCAATCAGCATACGCTGGGTCCATGGCTGGTGGATGGCCGCCCAGCGTGCCAACCGGTGGCTTAAAAGATCCGATTTGTTCCAAGGGCAGACCACCAGGCAACGCCCACAACCGTGCCCTTTAGAATTGGTAACCCTATAGCTGGTGCAATTAGCCACATCCTGTTTCCAGGTTTCGTAGCCGTTATACATGACTTTGGGACCGTAAGTGATGGCGCCGACCGGACATTCGCGGGCGCATTTTTGGCATTTCCCGCAAAAATCCTGGAGGCCGAAATCAATAGGTTTATCCGTGGCCATTTCCATGTCTGTCGTGATGACGGCGCATTTGAAACGGGGGCCGAGAAACGGATTTAGCACCAACTCGCCAATACGGCTCATTTCGCCCAACCCAGCCAGGAGAACCAGCGGGACTTGCATGACGTCGCTATCAACTGATGAATGCGCGCGCGCCGAATATCCCAAACTGCGGATATAAGATGCGACAATGTTACAGATTTCCACACCCCGCATATAAGAGAACATGGGCCCGGGCGCCCAATCATCGCCGCCGGCGCCGTCGGCATTGCCATAGCCGTGATCAATTAGGATGACGATGGCGTTCTTATGATAGGGTTCAATCGGCGTGCCGTCCTTTCGATGCGAATACCAAGTATATGGCTTGGCCTCGCAGATTCCCACCTGATCGGCTTTGAGAAAATAACAGAGCGATTTTATGTTCTGCGCGCGGGCTCCGAGGTCATCGGGAATGGGCGCCTTTTCCGGCGCGGCCTCACCGTCTTGGGTTTTGGAAAGATACAGCAATGTCTCACGTATGGCACCGTTTAGCGGCGCTGGCCGCATATTACCCGTTGCACGGGCGCCACCAGATCGTTCCCGGGCAGCCTTTTGGTGGTCGCCGAAATCTCCAATCCGGGCGCGTTCGAAACCATCAGCACGTTTGGGAATGCGCTGTATTTCTTCATCAACAATCAGTGTGGTTGGTTGGTCCACGCGCTTGATTTTTTCCAGCGGATAAGGTCCTAGATGCATGGGCCGGTTGGATCTGTTCAAAATGTTCACAGTTTTCTCCCCCTACTGATTTCTGTATCGCACCCAAATTCTCCGATCATCAATAGGTATTTTTAATTTCATTATTCACCCGAAAAAGTCCTAGCGTTAGCATAGGCAAATTGCAGGTGGTTGGCGATGATCTTGAATGACCGTAATGGGTCAAAAGCCGTCATTCTGCAAATGTACTGGGAATGTCCGGTTCTGGGGGTTAAGCGGACATAAATTTATCGCCGCTGAATGACTGCTTTTAGCTAGAAGCGGACGTTCACCGCGCCTAAGCTGGCGGTAATGTTCCTTAACTTTCGACGCGACTCCGCGCTGCCTCCGGCGTCTCCATTTCCGCTGCAGCCTTGAGGCCGGCCGAGCGGTCGTAAGGCCAAATATATGTAGCAAGGGCTGCGATTTTGTTACCACAGTCCCGAAATTCGATGACCTGCTCTTTAGCCCCACACGCCGAAGGTATTGGCGTTGCCGGTGCCTGCATCCGAACGATAGCACGGGATGTAGTCGACCAGTTCGAACTTGAGGCCAGAGCCCTGAACCGCGCCCATTGTGGCAATCCAATTCTTGATCTCGGACGTGCCCGACTGAAAGGAATGTTCGGGCTCGTTCAGAATCGTCGCCTCGTCTTCTTCTTCCATCGCCTTGAGCAAGCGTTTATCCAAATCCTCGTCGATGACGAAGTGGCTGAACCCGCCGGAGGCGGCAATGCCAACCCGCTGGTCTCCGTTCCACGCCCGGATGGCGTCACCGACGGCCTTGCCGAAATTCAACGCCCGTTTCACGGTCGGCTGATTGGGCGGGAAGAAGGTGTTGATGAATATCGGTAGGGTCGACATTCGCTCATTGCCTTTGAAATCGCCAAGGATGCGGTGATAGAAAAATCCAAAGGCGTGGGGGATGCCGTTCTCGCCGAAACGGCCCGGCGGCATCTTGTTCGAAACCGAAACGTCGAACTCCCCGGCCGTCAAATGCGAAACGATGTGGTTCGCGAGTTCGGGCTCCGCCGGGTATTCGATGTCGTTATCGGTGGGCACGTTTGTCCACGCGGCGACGGCGATACCCGGCGGCATAGCGTCCAGGCGCGCCTGGGTCATGACTTTGTTGAGAACCTTTTCGCCGTTATAGACGACGAATGGCGGCGAATTTTCCGGCATAAAGCATTCGCGCTGATCGTCGCCGATCACCACCAATATATCGAGATCGGCCTCGGTGATTTTCTGACCGAGCAGGTCGAGGGCGGCCATGTTCTTGTTGTGGCGCTCGACGCGCTTTTCCATGGTGTGCTCGGCGGCCAATTTCTCGTCCTTGCGGAGTTCGACGAGTTCTTCAAACGTATAGACGCCGCCGCGGAAGGGATGCGCTGGGTTCTGCTTGTCGGCCAAGGCGCGTTGATCCCAGTCCTCGGGTTCGGTTCCAAGCATCGGTGTGTGGGATGAACCCACGCCGAATACGATTTCCGCCATTGAGTACCTCCTGTCTGTATGTTTTCCAGCCGTCCGGAACCGGCGCCGGGGCGCCCCATCGGAGGACGCCCCGGTCCGGCCGAAACCGCCTATCCCTCGGTCAGTTCCTCCTGGACGAAGGGGAAGGCCTGGGCCACGGGTGACTCCATGCCGATGATTTCGCGCACCATTTCGAGCCCGTCGCTCATGTCCATGGTCCGGTAGGCACCCTCGATCATCGCCATCGGGTTGCCGGAGTGCAGACGGTCGTACATCATCTGCCGCGAACCGTAGGCGTCGCCGACCAGGTCCCAGGCCAGCTTGCACAGCCGGTAACGCTCTTCCGGCGTGGATTCGCGGCCCCCCCAGTAGAGGTCGAGGTACTTGTTGACGTCCGGGTTGTCGAAATCCTCGGCGTTGGGCAAGAAGATGATCGAACTGGTTGCGATATGCTGGACCAGGGTGAGGAAGCGCTCCGCCGTCATCGCGATCAGGCCGCGCCGTTCGGGCGATAGGCCGGGCCGCAGCAGGCCGCTGTAGCTCGGCCGGGTATTGGCCTCGGCCGCCTGTATGCTGGCCCGCAGCAGATGCCGATAGGTGCACAATTCACCCAGTGCCATCCTGATCTCCTGGCGGTCCTGCACGCCCGAGGTCTCGGCCAGCAGATGGCCGATGGCGATCAACAGGTCGATCCGGGTCATCGACAGGGAGGTGCCGCACTGGCCCGCCCAGACCATGACGCCCTGGCGGAACAGCCGGCCGGCCGCCTGGGGTTCCCGATACAGGAAAACACGCTCCCAGGGGATGAACACGTCGTCGAAGATAACCACTGTGTCGATCTCGTCGAACCGCGACGACATCGGATGATCCTGCTGACCGCGTCCCGAATAGATCTCGCGGCAGATCTGACTCAAGCCCGGCGCGTCGACCGGCACCACGAACCAGATGGCGAATTCCTCTTCGTCGGGAGCCAGCGGATAGGTGGGGGCGATCAGGATTTCGTTGGAGAACGGACCGAAGGTGTTGAACCGGGCGCCACGTACGACGATGCCGTCGTCGCGTTCCTTGACAGCACGGAGGCAGCGGTCCGGATCCTGCTTGGGCCGTAGCGATTTGTCCATGCACGGGTCGTGCAGGGCATGGGAGATACAGATATCGTTATCCCGCGCGTAAGTGAAAAAATTGCGCGCGTTTTCCGCCAGATCCTTGTTGAGTTTAGCCAGCTCTGGATAGAGGTCATAGAAGCCGAGCACCATGTTGGCGCAGAAATCCGGCAGGCGGCCGCACATGCCGTAGACCTGGCGCGCCCAAAATTCCGAGCACTTGCGCCGTTCCACCATGTCCTGAGTGGTTTTCGGCAATTGATAGGAGCGCGACACCCGGCGTCCCTCTTCGGTTTCGAAAGTCAGAATGTCCTGGTATTCGGGATCATGCTGCATGTCGTAAATGCGGGCGATCTCATCGGCCATTCCCTTGGTCAACGGATTCTTGGTCACGTCGCCGAGGTTCTCCCCCTTGTAATAGTTGATGCGGCCGTCCTTCAGGCTTTCCAGCCAGCGTTTGCCGTCATAAACGCCTTTTCCCTCGGCCATGGTATGTGCAGATTTGATCGGCGAGACATAGGTCTGGCCAGTCTGTTCGTCCATATCCTTCACTCCATGATGACACGTTGACAATGAAGCGCATGGACCCTGCCATGCGTGAAGCATCCAAGTTTTTTAATGATATGATTATTATATTATATGATATATCAATGGGAACGGCGGTGCAATATTTAGAATTGGGTTAATTTGCCGAGCGCCGAAATCGGGCGCCAAATACGTTCGGTGTCACGGTTGATCAGGGATCTTCCCGCTGTTTGATCCGGAAAAAACGGCGTGTCGGTCTATTGCATAACGGGTTCTGTTGGACCGGATGGGGAAGGACTTAAGGCCGGCGATAAGGGGCGCGAAGCGCACGCGGGAACGGCTTGAGGCGTGGATGCCTATCGGCATCTAAGCGGCCCCGTTGCCGTTCCAGCGAACCACGCTTCGGTCAACAAAGAGCCACCGCACATTTGCAAAAGGTTTATTTATCCTATCATTATATATATGGAAAAAATTTTGGGAAAATGAAAAATTCTGGAAATTCCTTTGCGGTGAAGAACGGCCCCATCTGGTCGCCAGTGCGGGCAAATTCAGTCGCTAGTCAAATTGTCTTGCAGGTGCGGGACGCTTTGTTCGCCGGTCAACTGCATCCTGGTGACTCGCTCGGTTCGGAGAAGGATTTGGCCGCCCGGTTCGACGTTAGCCGTATTTCCGTCCGCGACGCTTTGCGGACGCTCGAGACCATGGGGATCATTGAAATTCGTGTCGGCGCCGCTGGCGGGGCGCGAATCGCCGACGGAAATATCGAGTATTTTTCCGACGCCCTGGCCGTTCAATTCAAATTGGCCGGCGTAACCGAGCATGAAATATTGGATGCCCAACTGGCGGTCGAAAGCGCGATTGTCGAGCACGCCGCCCAAAATCGGACGCCTGAAGATCTCGCCCGTTTGACCGAGATTTTGGAAGAAGCCAAGGGATTGCTCGACGACCCGGCAGCCTTTACCGAAACCGGCCAACGGTTTCATCTGGCGCTCGCCGAGGCCTCCGGCAACCGGGCGCTGATTGCCCAGTTCAAGGCGTTGCGCCATGTTGTCTGGTCCAGAAACGCACCGCGGACAAATCGTAATATCGCCGGGCGCGCTCACGAGATGCACCGTAAATTGTTTAAATTGGTCGAACAGAAAAACGGCGAGAGGGCCCGCGCGGCGATGAATGAACATCTCGGAAGCATTCGCAAGACGTCTTTTCCCACGGGCTCGAAAGAAAAACACAAATAGGCCATATGTTGTTGACTCAAATTTGCTCGGGGGCCGCGCAAATTTAGTCAAACACGGCGAGGTCGGAACTTGAACAGGGAGAGGAAATGAACATTGATTGTCATGCCCATGTCAGCGCACCGGTTGAACTCTGGGCCTATAAAGCATCTTTATTATCGCACCGGGGGCGCACGGCCTCGTAACACAACGTCGCCGTCGGCGTCTGACCCGTAACCTTGGTCACCCGATCCCGCGCTCTATCGAGCTTCACCATCAAACATTCGGTGTCGTCGCTCTTGATCGGATGCAGGCTCGGATTGTCACGGCCCGGAACCTGGATTGCCAGGGGCTAACTGTTCTTGCTCAGCTTATGCCGCCAGCGTCCGGGTGCACTTCCTGATCAATGCCGACAAGTGTCATTGACTTTGCAACCGCGGTTGCCGCCACCACACCGGAACAAGGCTTGCAAGGGCTTATTTCGGACTAAGCCCTTGCAACTGAATACGGGCGGTCACTTCCAGCGGATATGGCTCAGCGCCGCGCCGTAAGGCGAGAGCGAGCCATTCTGAATTGCCAAATCCTTGGTATGCACAAAGACCGTCGGTAAAGTGGTCAATGGCATGACATAGGCTTGCTCGTTGACGCGGTCGAACGCCTGCTTGTAGATGGCCCTGCGTTTGCCTTCGTCCATTTCGGCGGCGGCCTTGATGCGAAATTTGTTGAGCATCTTGTCGCCGTTGTAGTTGCGTGGGCCAGGCGCGAATATCATGTTGGCCGTGGACGAGGTATCGGGAAGGCCGCCCGAACTCCAGGCGCTGACCAAGACCTGGAACTTGCCGTCGCGTTGTTGCTTGCGATAGGCGCCGAAATTAAGCGCATTGAGGCGCGCATTGATGCCAACTTTTCGCAATTGACCGATGACCGCTTCGGCGACCGTTCGGGCAAGGCCCAGGGCTGAAACAGTTACATCGAAACCGTCTGCGTAACCCGCTTGGGCAAGCAGTTTTTTGGCTTTCGCCGGGTCATATGCGACCGCCACTGGATTGTAGTCGCAACCTTGCTGTATCCGGAAGCATAGCGCTTCGATGGGTTTCGCCCCGGCGCCGCCGGCCACAACGTGACGCTGGATCTTATTGCGGTCGATGGCGTGCAGGATGGCACGCCGGACACGGATATCGGAAAGCTGTTTCTTTCCCGATCGGCCGGCGGCATCCATGGAGATATACGTATAGAGCAGTCCCGTCGTGGCGGTTACATCGAAGACGGGATTTTTCTTCAAATTGTCGAACTGGTCGCGGTGGAGGCCGCGCACCATGTCGACGCCGCCGGTTAAAAGATGGGCGATCTGGGTCTGTCTGTCGGGGATTGGAATGGCGTGGACTTTTCCGATGTTGGTCACGTTCTTGTAGTCGCCGCCATGTTTGATGGGATTGGCGACCAGAACAACGCCACGGTTAGGTTCCACCTGCGTAACCCGCCACGGGCCAGTACCAATTGGCTTTTTTCCGAAATTGATTTTGCGTTTGAGCGCGCCGTGGCTGTCCGATGGGTATATGGGAGTCGATTTGGCAAGGCGCATCAGTCCCATGGCCGCCGGGAATTTCGCTTTGACGCGGACCTTGTATTTGGCAAGCTTTTCCACACCGGCAACCCATCGCCAGTTGCTTTTAAAGCGTAGCTTGGTTTTTGGATCGGTGACCCAATTGATGGTGTAAACCACGTCATCGGCATCGAATGGGGAACCGTCATGGAATTTGACATCTTCGCGGAGATCGAATTCGAGAGTCAAAGGATCGATCCGGCGCCACGACTTGGCCAGTAGTGGCCTGAACTTTGCGTTGAAATCGTCGAAGTGAACCAGCCCGTCATAAACAATCCGCGCGGTAAATGCCGATTCCGGCTTGGGATCATAGTTAATATCGACCATGGATACGGGATCGCCGAACGCAATCCTTAATGTGTCCTTGGACTTCTGCGCCAAGGCGGGGCCTGCCAAGGCCAGCGCCACGGTCGCGGTGATGGTGGATTTAATAATTTTCATTGTTTCCTCCCTGTTTGGTTTGGCGTTTATCTGTGGTTAGACCTCGCCTTCAAAATTGCTGCAAAAATTGATCTCTTTCGGTTAGGCCGCCTTGGCCCGATCCGCCGGGAACGTGCCGCCGGCGCCTTCGACGCGGACACCGTGGCGTTTGGGTCCGCTTCCATAAGGCTCGAATGATCTGTGATGTCGGCTGCCAAAATGGCAGCAATTCTACGTTGACGCGTTTCGCCAGCCATGAGCCTCCCTCATGGTGTCAACTCGTAAAGATATACTACCATATTCTAATTCAAATGGAAAATTGAGTAGCAAAGCTAAAAAATTTGTGCCTTCCACGGGAATGTCCGCTTGGGTCATTAGCGGACCTTCAGCGTATATGGCCGGAATGTTCGCTTTCGGGAGTAAAGCGGACAAAGATTAGGTGGGGCTGGAACGTCTGCTTTTAGCCAAGACCGGACATTAGCGTCAATTCAAAACCACCACTTTGGCACAACGTGATGCCTTCGGGTGGGAGCCGTCCACAAAAGGACATTCAGCCCCTTTGACCTGGATCAAATCGGCGCGCCGCCTTTTTCAATATGCTTAACCTATACAAGAAAATCAGTTCACGATAAAAAACCGGCGCCCGGCCGCATCCGGCGACCGGATTTTATAAATAATTACGATCGCGGCGACCCTCGTCGGCCGACGGAAATCGTGATTTTAACATGGAGGAAATCATGCCAGACGAAACCGCCGCCAAAGGTGGCAACCCCTACACCAGCGAGACGCCCAAGGGTATCTTGGACGGAAAGCGCTACCTGGAAAGCTTGCGCGACGACCGCGTCGTCTTCTATCAGGGCGAGCGCATCAAGGATGTGACCAAACACCCGCTGTTTGCCGGCATGGCGCAGACGCTAGCAGATATCTACGACAAGCAGCACGATCCCGAATTTCAGGACATCATGACCTATGTCGAGGACAACGGACTCCGGGTCTCGACATCGTATCTAAGACCGACCAAAAAGGCCGATCTGGAAACCCGGCACCGCAACACCCAGTTCTGGAGCCGGCAGGTACATGGAATGTGCGGACGGCTTCCCGATTTCTGCGCCGCCATGACCATCGGTTATGTCGATATCAAGGACGACCTGGCCGAGCTTAATCCGGACCTCGCCGCAAACACCGTCGCCTATTACGAACATGCCCGCGATCACGATGTCTGTCTGTCGCACGCATTGCACGATCCGTGCATGGACAAATCCCTGCGCCCGTCCGAGGATCCGGACCGCTGCGTACGCGTCATCAAGGAACGCGATGACGGCATCATCGTGCGCGGCGCGCGCTTCAACACCTTGGGACCGTTTTCCAATGACATCCTGATTTCGCCGACCTATGCATTTACCGAGGACGAGGCGGAATTCGCCCTCTGGTTCATGGTGCCGGTCGACGCGCCGGGCCTTTCGCAAATTTGCCGCGAAATTTTCTCCGGCCGCAGCCCGTTGGATCACCCGATGTCGTCGCGCTTCGACGAGATCGACACATTGGTGGTGTTCGATGACGTCTTCATTCCGTGGGAGCGCCTATTCCTTTATCGCGAGCCGTTGGCCGCGAACCGGCTGTTCCGAAGCGGCGTCATGAGTTGGGCCGGCGATTGTTCATCGACCCTGACCGAGGTCCGCTTCGAGACGCTGGCGACCATCGGCCATATGCTGGCCGTCACCTCGGGCATCGAGGAACGCCCCCACGTTCAGCAGGCGCTTGGTGAAATGTGCACCTATTTGACGTTGCTCAGGAACGCCATCCGGGCCGGTCATGTGGATTGCCACAAAACCAAGGGCGGCCACTACGCGCCGGCCGCCTTCTTCGACCGCCGTTCGATGGTGACAAGGGTGTCGGAACGTTTCTGCGACCTGGTCGAGCATATCGGCACCTCCTCGACGATCTTCACCCATTCCGCCGAGGATTGGGACAATCCGGAGATCAAAAAATACCTGGATACCTACATGCGGGGTCACAACACGACGCCCCTCGATAGACACAAAATCTGCAAACTGGCGTGGGAATTGACCGGCGATTCCTACGGCCGCCGCCAGCAGCTTTATGAACGGCTGCATTCGGGCGATGCCGAGGTGGTCAAGGCCGGACCGGGCAAGTCGTTCGATTTCGCGCCGGGCCTGGACCGGCTGGGAAATCTGCTGGGGCTGGATGGGTCGGTACCGGCGGCCTGACCGGGCCGGGCAATTTAAACCAAGGAACAGATAGATAGCGGAAATCGTATTTGGCGTCGGCTCGTCCCATTCACCGATGCTTGGAACCGATCCCTGGTACGTCCGCTTTCAGCCAGAAGCGATCATTAGGCGGCACATATTCAAGGATTCAAAGCCATTTTCGTCTAAAAAAT
>CEQE01028518.1_pt1 | contig 11977 bp, 8 predicted proteins | sample 356201 | NCBI WGS metagenome assembly CEQE01 (sample SAMEA2619970, study PRJEB7988) | marine metagenome | biome: marine biome (ENVO:00000447); feature: mesopelagic zone (ENVO:00000213) & marine oxygen minimum zone (ENVO:01000065); material: "saline water (ENVO:00002010), including plankton...
GAAAATATTCGTCCCTCGATTCTCGATATTTCGATCCTTCAGGTCGCGCAGACCAACGGCGACGGTTCAGAAGCCCACGTCCAGCAACTCGCTGCAGAGTGGATGGCCGACAACGCCGACCTCGTAGCCGAATGGATCGCCGCCGCCGCAGCACCGCCTGCGGCCCCGGCCACGACCGAACCGCCGGCCGAGGCGGCGCCCATTCGGATTGCGTTGGTGGCGCCGAGTGCGAGCAACGACCTGGCCTTCACGCAGAGCATGGTTGACGCGATCGCGACTGTCGGAGAGAACCGTTCGATCGAGGTCAACGTCACCGATGGGACGTTCATCGTCGAGGATGCTGCCGCTGCAGTACGCGGGTATGCGGAGGACGGCTACGACCTGGTGATCGCCCATGGCTCCCAGTACGGGGGGCCACTCCAGGAGATCGCACCCGAGTATCCGGACGTGTCGTTCGCCTGGGGGACGACGATAGACACCTTCGGACTCGACAACGTGTTCGCGTACATGACGCAAGCTGACGAGGGTGGATTCGTAAATGGCACGACCGCTGCGCAATTGACCGAGTCCGGCGTGATCGGCGTGGTCGGACCGATCCCGGTCGGCGACGCGAAGCTCTACGTCGACGGATTCGTAGCCGGTGTGGCACACCAGGATCCGGGCGTCGAGGTGAACGTCAACTACATCGAGTCGTTCAGCGACGTGGCGTTGGCTGCCGAGGCAGCGCAGGCGCACATCAGCAACGGCGCAGACGTGCTCACCGGCACGGCACAGATGGTGGTTGGCGCAACCGGTGTGGCCCGCGACGCTGGTGTCAGCTGGTTCGGCACACAGGCCAACCAGACCGCCCTGGGCGAAGAGATCGTGGTCGCCTCTCAGGTGTACCACTGGGAGATCGCACTCAACCAGATCCTCGACAGCATCGCGGATGGAACTCTCGGTGGTGAGGTCTTCGCTCTGAACCTCGCCAATGGCGGCCTCGTGATGGAGTACAACGACGCCTACGGGCTGTCTGCCGACGTACGTAGCGCAGCAGACGAGATCGTGGCCATGCTCTCCTCGGGCGAGTTGACGACCGCGGGACCGTCATCGGAATCGTGGCCCGACAAGATCACGTTCGGCTTCGTCCCGAGTCAGGAACAGGAGCAACTCCAGGACGACATCCAGCCGTTCATGGAGGTTCTCGAGGAGGCGCTCGGCATCGAGGTCGAAGGGTTCGTCACGACCGACTACACCGGCCTCGTCACCGCCATGGGTACCGGACAGGCCGACCTCGGCGCCTTCGGACCGTTCGGCTACACGCTGGCCAAGGACCAGTTCGGCGGCATCGAACCGCTGATCATGTCCGTCCGTTACGGCGCCGCGACCTACCACGGTCAGTGGTTCACCAACGACGCCAGCATCTGCGACTCGGCCCCCGAGCCGGGCACCGCACTTGAGAACTCGCCCGACGGCGTGGTCCAGGTCGGCGCTCTCGACGCCGTGGCCCTCCAGGTCGGCGTCTACTTCGGTGACGACGGCAAGGCCCTCGGTGAGACCGTGGACGACGGAGACGTGTCCCCAGGCATGTCCTGTCAGGCCGACCTGAGTGCCGTGGCCGGCAAGACCGTGGCCTTCACGTCCGAGAGTTCCACGTCTGGTTCGCTGTTCCCCAAGCTCCAGCTCATCAACGCCGGCATCGACCCCGATGCTGACATTGACGTCGTCTACACCGGTAGCCACGATGCTGCGGTCATAGCCGTCTACAACGGCGATGCCGATATCGGCCTCTCCTACGACGATGCCCGCCGCTCGATCCGCAAGACGAACCTGGACGTGGGCGACAAGGTGATCGTGTTCAACATCACCGGCGAGATCCCCAACGACATCGTGGCGGTTCGCTCGGAAATCCCGGGCGACCTCAAGACCGCCATCTACGACTCCATCGACGCCTATCTCGCAACCGAAGAGGGCGAGACGATGTTCGACGAGATCTACGGCTGGACGAGCATCCGTGGGGCCGAGGATTCGGAGTTCGACATCGTTCGGGCGGCCGCACAGGCGCTCGGCATCACAGAGCCCCCGGGCTGACCAGACCTCGTTCCACGATGCCGGCGTCCCTCCGGGGGCGCCGGCATCGTGGCGTCTGCCCCACATAATCCCCGGCCCCGACAACTACCCTGCCCGGATGATCCGGTTCGAAGATGTCTCGGTCACCTACCGGGGCGGCGTGCAGGCCCTGCGCGGGCTGGACCTGACGATCGAGGACGGTGAGTTCATCGTCATCGTCGGGTTGTCCGGCGCCGGCAAGTCCACCCTGCTACGTGCCCTCAACGGTCTGGTTCCTGCCACCGGTGGTTCCATCACCGTCGACGACGCCGAGGTCGTCGGCGCCTCGGCCGCTGAACTGCGTGCTCTCCGATCACAGATCGGGATGATCTTCCAGACCTTCAATCTGGTGAACCGCACCTCGGTGCTGAACAACGTCCTCATGGGCCGACTCGGCACCGTTCCCGCCTGGCGTTCCACCCTCGGGCTCTGGCCGGCTGACGACCGGGAGCGGGCCATGCAGGCCCTCGAACGGGTCGGCATCGTCGAGAAGGCCTACGTCAGGGCCTCGAACCTCTCGGGCGGTCAGCAGCAGCGGGTCGGCATCGCCCGGGCGCTGGTCCAGGAACCGTCTGTGATGCTGGCAGACGAACCGGTTGCCTCGCTCGACCCGGTCACCAGCCGACAGGTGATGGGCGACCTCCAGCGCATCAACCGGGACCTCGGAATCACCACGATCGTCAACCTGCACTACCTGGACCTGGCCCAAGAGTTCGGCAGCCGCCTGGTCGGACTCCGCGACGGCGAGTTGGTCTTCGACGGCGACATCGCCGACGTCGACGACGACACCTTCATGGAGATCTACGGCCGGGCGATCAGCGACGACGACCTGGTGGGCACCGAGGACGACCTGACGTGAGTGAAGGCGGAACGGCCCGGCCGGTTCGCCCCCGGCCCCGCCTGCGCACGTTCGGCATCACCGCCGGGCTCCTCGCGTTCACCGGCTTCGCCGCCAGAGAAGTCGAATTCGCCGTTTCGACCTTCTGGGAAGTGTGGAACAACCCGCTCTGGGAGAAGTTCTGGCCGGTCCCGTGGGACTGGGTCCTCGACCGTTCCAACGTGCTCGACCCACTCGTCGAGACATTCCAGATCGCCATCCTCGCGACCATCGTCGGTTGCGGCCTGGCCCTGCCGATCTCGTTCGCCATGTCGCGCCTTACCGCACCCAACCGGCCCACCTACCTGGTGAGCCGGTCCGTGATGAACGTGGTGCGGGCCGTCCCCGACCTGTTCTGGGCCAAGTTGCTCGTAACCGCTGTCGGAATCGGAGCCTTCGCCGGCACCTGGGCCCTGAGCGTCTTCTCGCTCGCCGTGATGGTGAAGCTGTTCAGCGAGACGGTCGACAACGCCGACCCGCGCCCGCTCGAGGCCGCCCGAGCCACGGGCTCCCGGCACCTTCCGGCGATCCGCACCGGCGTGCTCCCCACGGTGCTTCCCGAGTATGTGGCGTACGCCCTCTACGTGTTCGAACTCAACATCAGGGCATCGATCGTCCTGGGGCTCGTCGGCGCCGGAGGCATCGGCCGGGTGCTCGAGGCCCAGCGGCAGTTCTTCCGGTTCGACAGGGTTCTGGGCATGCTCATCATCGTCTTCGTGGTCGTGTTCGTCATCGAGCAGATCAGTGTGGTGATTCGGAAGCGGCTGGTGTGACATGACGGCGACCCACACTCCCTCAACAGCTTCCCGGCCCTCCCCCCCCAGCGGCGTCCGACGCCGACGGGCCCTCCTGGCCCTCGCCCTCGTCATCGGCGGCGTGTGGTCGGTGACCGGCATCGATGTCACGGTCGAACGTTTCCTCGGGGCGCCCGGCGACGCCTGGGACATCTTCAAGCGACTCTGGCCACCGGCGATGGACGAGGCGCTCGACCGGGGAGTCGTCGGCAAGGTGTTCGAATCGGTCTACATCGCCTGGATCGGCACGATCATCGGAGCGGTCCTCTCGCTGCCGCTGGCGTTCCTCGCCGCCACCAACGTGGCTCCCCGCTGGATCAGGATTCCGGTGCGCCAGTTGTTCAACGCCATCCGGGCCGTACCCGAGCTCATCGTCGCAGTGATCTTCATCCCGATCACCGGCCTGGGCCCGTGGGCCGGCACCCTCGCGATCGGCCTGCACTCGGTGGGCACCCTCGGCAAGTGGGCCACCGAGGCGATCGAAGGCGTCGACACCGGCCCGCTCGAGGCGGTCGAGGCGACCGGTGGGCGCTGGGTGTCCGGGATGAGGTGGGGCATCCTGCCCCAGATCATGCCGATCGTTGCCTCGTTCTGGCTGTTTCGCTTCGAGATCAACGTGCGCGCCTCGGCGGTTCTCGGCATGATCGGCGCTGGCGGAGTCGGCGCCGAGCTTGTGTCGCAGCTCATGTTCCGCAACTTCTCGGCCGTCGGGGCCGTACTCGGTATCACGGTTCTGGTGGTGCTCACGATCGACACGATGTCGGCGGCCGTGCGTCGACGGATCATCGCCGGCGTCGCACACACCGGCGGACCCGACGACGGTGACCGCAACGCCGAGGCCCTGGCCGACCTGACCGGGTTCCGACGGTGATCGTCGGGGTCGACGTCGGGGGCACGAACGCCCGGGCGCTGCTGGTCGACCCCGCCACGGGAGGGGCGCTCGGGAGGCGTCGGTCTTCAAGTGCCGGTGACGGACCGACGCTGGTCCATGGCGTCGCCAGAATGGTCGAAGGGTTGTGGGTCGAGGGAACGGTCGAGGCCGTCGGGCTCGGCATCGCCGGGCTGGTCGACCGGGCCGGGACGTTGTGCTACTCCCCGAACCTGCCCGACCTGACCGGGTTCCCGATCGGTCCCGAACTCGAGGAGGCCGTCGGCGTCCCGGTCACGGTCGGCAACGACGCCTCGGCAGCCACGCTGGCAGAGGCCCGACTGGGCGCCGGCCGGGGCAGCGACCACTTCGGCCTCGTCACCCTCGGGACCGGCATCGGGGCCGGGTTCGTGGTCGACGGCCGCCTCCTCGAGGGGGCTCACGGCTTCGCCGGCGAGGTGGGCCACATGGTCGTCGACGCCCACGGCCCTGCACACATAACGGGGCACCAGGGCCCGTGGGAGTACTTCGCCTCCGGTTCGGCTCTGGGCCGCATCGGCCGCGAGGCCGCCGCGACGGGTGGCTTCGACCGGGGCCTCGGTCTGGCGGGCTCGGCCGACGGCGTCACGAGCCACCATGTGGCCACGGCGCTCACCGAGGGTGACGCCGACGCCGCCTCCATCTTCGACGGCTTCTGCCGCGAGGTCGCACGCGGGGTCGCCAACCTGGTGGTCATCCTCGACCTCGAACGGGTCGTAGTCGGCGGCGGACTCACCGACATGGGCGAGCCTCTGCGATCGGGCATCGACCAACACCTGGGGGATCTGCTGCTGGGCGCCGAGCACCGTCCGGCCGTCGACGTACGGCTGGCAGAACTGGGTGACGACGCCGGAGCGCTCGGCGCCGCCCTGATCGCCGCCGACCGCAACTGAACCAACTGGCGACGACCCCACCGTCGGACAACCACCATTGGAGGCGCCGCTTCGGTCTATTCGGCCTTGAGCCCCATCATCAGGCGCCCCACCCGCATGGCCGTTGCTTCGCTCCGGGGGAGTTGATCCATGATCTGTCCTCTGAAGATGACGGCGACTCGATCAGACATCTGCAGGACCTCGTCGAGGTCCTCACTGATGAGGAGGATGGCGGCGCCTGCGGTGCGCTGGCCAAGCAACTGCTCGTGGACGTACTCTGCGGCACCGACGTCGATGCCCCGCGTCGGCTGTGAGACGACGAGAATCTCAGCTCCACAACTGAACTCCCGCGCAATGACGACCTTCTGGATGTTGCCGCCCGAGAGGCTCCGGGTCAGCGTCTCGAGCATCGGAGTCTTCACGGAGTAGCGCTGGACCAACTTGGTGCATTGCCTCTTGATTGCACCGAACCTGAGGAACCCCCATCGGGTATACGGGGGGGATCCATGGTCCACCAACACCAGATTCTCGGCGACGGTGAACTCGCCGATCACACCGTCCCTCATGCGCTCCTCGGGGACGTAGGCCATGCCCTTCGAACGGACCGCCTTCGGGGCAAGCGAATCGGCCGGAACCCCATCGATATCAATTCCTCCGGACTCCACGGGTCGAAGGCCGAAGATGGCCTCGGCGAGCTCGCGTTGTCCGTTGCCGGATACGCCGGCGACTCCCAGGATCTCGCCTGCCCGCACGCTGAGGGACACCTTGTCGACGGCAAGGTTGCCCCGATCGCCTTGCACGACGAGGTCACGGACCACGAGTCGATCCTCACCGGGATCGTGGTGTTGGACGGTACGGGTGAACAGGACCGGTCGACCGACCATCATCTGGGCCAGAGATTCCCGACTCGATGACTCCGGCACCGTGTTCCCGACGATCCGACCGTCTCGGAGAACCGTGATCTCATTCGAGATCTCCATTACCTCGTGCAACTTGTGGGAGATGAAGACCAGCCCGCGACCGTCGTCCCTGAGTTGGCGAAGTGTCGTGAAGAGGTCGGTGACCTCTGGGGGGGTGAGTACGGCGGTCGGCTCGTCGAGCACGAGAATCCGAGCATTGCGGAACAGCGCCTTGAGAATCTCGACACGTTGGCGTTCCCCGACCGCCAGTTGCCAGATGAAGGCATCAGGATCGACCTGAAGGCCATATCGCTCGGAAACCTCCACCAGACGCTGTCGGATCGGTCGCAGGTCGGAAAAACCCCACGCGCCACCGAGGCCCAGGGCGACGTTTTCTGCGACGGTGAGCGTGGGGACCAACATGAAGTGCTGGTGGATCATGCCGATGCCCCGCGAGATTGCGTCCGCCGGCGAACGGATCTCCACCTCCGTGCCTTCGAGGTGCACCGACCCCTCGTCTGGCCGGTAGAGCCCGAAGAGGATCTTCATCAGCGTGCTCTTGCCGGCACCGTTCTCACCGAGAAGAGTGTGAACCCGACCTGAACGAACCGTGAAATCGACGCCCTCATTGGCGACGACCCCGGGGAATCGCTTGGTGATGCCCCGCATCTCGAGCATCGGAACATCCAGGTCAGGAGACATGGGGCTAACCGGCCTCGGGGTCGAAGAATCCACCCCGAGCACTACGGGCCGGTTGCCACGCGGCCGCGGGTGGTCCATTGCTGCTTCCGTCCCGGATCGGGTGGTCCTTCAGAAAAATCATCCTGCGTCAGTCGGATCGGTCGAATGGCTTGGTGAGTGCCGACGGCTGGCCGATGCGACGGCTGACAACCACGAGAACGAGGATCGTGAGGACCGCCGGCGCCATGGCGGTGAAGCTGGACGCGGAACCTGAGACGATGCCCAACGTCTTCCACTGCAGGACGGTCGACGAGACGATTCCGAACAGGAGCGCACCGGCCATGATCCCGCTGGGTCGCCAGGCACCGAAGTACACCAGGGCGATCGCGATGAATCCCTGTCCCGCGGTCAGGTTGTACTGGAAGATCCCGATCTCCAGGGCAAGCGCCGCTCCGGCGAGTGCAGCCAGCCCGTTCCCGATGAGAATTGCCGAGACCCGGGTCCAGGTGACGCTCACGCCGAGTGTGTCCGCCGCCTCCGGCGTTTCGCCGACAGCTCGGATGTTGAGTCCGAAGGTGGTCCGATTGACGACGAACCACACGACGGGGATCAGCAGGTAGGCGACATAGACGAGCGCGTTGTGGCGGAAGAAGATCTCGCCCACGGTCGGGATGTCGCCGAGGAGGGGAACCGATGTCGATTGAAGGCCGTCGATCGGCTTCGGCGTCCCCACCTGCTTCTGGAAGAGCAGGTCCGTGATCCCGAGTCCGAACAGGTAGATGCCGATCCCGCTGATCCCCTGTTGGGCATGCATCACCACGGTGATGAATGCGTAGATGGCACCCATCAGAACGCCCATGAGGACGGCCACGAACACGGCTGCAAGGACGTTCCCCGTCTCGAGAGCCGTGTTGTAGGCCGCATACGCACCGATCAGCATGACGCCCTCGACACCGAGGTTGAGCACGCCTGCCCGCTGGCCCACCGATTCACCCAGTGCCGCGATCAGGAAGGGCGCAGAGAGGCGGATACCAGAAGCAAGTGTTGCGACGATGGCCGTGGTTGTGAAGAATTCGCTCACTTGCGACCCCTTCGGAGCACAGCGTCCTCAGACCACCGCTGCAATTTCGTCCTGAGTCTGAGGCTGCTGACGACGAATACGACGACGACACCGTTAAGGGCGACGATCAGGGCTGCCGGGACCTGCAACTCCCTCTGGAGTTCGATTCCCCCGATCAACATCCCCCCGAAGAGGAAAGATGCCGGCACGGTGTACAGGGGATGCAGCCCACCGAACAGGGCGACGACGATACCGTTGAAGCCGGCGCCCTGCGTGAACGCAGTAGCGCCGCCCTCTCCGATCAGTCGGTGCGAGATGCTTCCGAACACCATGACCGCTCCGGCAACTCCGGCACAGGCACCGCTCAACGCGAGGGCCTGCACCACGCTCCGCTTCACCTGCATGCCGGCGTAGCGGGAGGCATCGGGGTTGTGGCCGACGGCGCGGAGTCGAAATCCCAGTGACGTCTTGTAGATGAGCAGGAAGGCGATCACCGCGACCAGGAGCGCAACGAGGAAGCCCAGATGCAGCCGGGTACCACCGGGCAACAAGGGGAGGTCGGCGTTGTGGCTGAGCCTCCTGGTCTGTTGGATCTTGATCGCTCCCTCCTCGATGAGCAGGTCCTGGAGCAGGAAACTGAGAATCTGGGCGGCAACGATGTTCATCATGATCGTGCTGAGGATCTCGCTGACACCTGCATAGGCCTTGAGGGCACCCGGAATCGCCCCCCAGATCGCCCCACCCACGGCTCCGGCCAGAAGCACGAGTGGAATGAGGAACACCGAGGGCAGGTCAGGGACGGCCAGAGCCACGAGCGTGGCGAAAATCGCACCGAGGATGATCTGACCCTCACCACCGATGTTGATGACCCCGGTACGAAAGGCGATGCAGATGCCGACGCCGACAAGCAGCATCGGCATGGACTTGATCGCCGTGTCGGCCACAGCGTTCCAGTCACCCACTGCGCCGTCGATCAGGGCGGCGTATCCGGTCAGCGGACTGGCACCCAGCGCCAGCAACAGGACGGCACCGACCGCCAGCGCTGCGACTACCGCTAGGACCGGCACCACAAGACCCACAAGCGGCCCGTACCAGAGGCCCTTCGACGACGGGGCGCCGCTCGTGTCGGGATTCTCCGTCGCCACCATGCCGAATCTAAGTCAGCAACCTCAGAAACCATGCACTGGAACCTTCACGCGTCCGGCCTGGCTGTGTCGAGATCGTCGAGGATGGCAGCCGCCCTCGTCCTGGCATCCGCGGAGACCACGATGCGGACGGCATCGAATCCGGGACCACGGGTTGCGTCCTGAGGCCGCTGGCATCGGCTCGGTCCACCGTGTGCCACGATTCGCACCCGGACTCCGCTGCCCGATGAAGGAGGAACACATCGTGACCGAAGAGCTCAAGGCCCGCATCGCCGACGACGGCGTCGAGTTCATCTACGCCATGTTCGTGGAGATGCACGGCAAGCCGTGCGCCAAGCTCGTGCCGGTGACGGCGATAGGCGACCTGCTCGAGGTCGGGGCCGGGTTCGCCGGGTTCGCCGCCGGGCCCATGAGCCAGACGCCCGCCGACCCTGACATCCTGGCGCTGCCCGACCCGTCCTCGTACACGGTGCTGCCGTGGCAGCCCAACGTCGCCGCGATGCAGTGCGACGCCACGGTCGAGGGCGAGGAGTGGCCCTATGCGCCCAGGGTGATCCTCAAGCGGGCGGTCGCCCGGGCGGCCGAACAGAACCTGGTGCTCAAGTCGGGCGTCGAGGCCGAGTACTCGATGCTGCACCGCAACGACGACGGCTCGTTCCGCCCGGCCGACGAGCGGGACACCTCCATGCTGCCCTGCTACGACGCCCGTGGGCTCACGACCATGCTCGACCACCTCACGACCGTGTCGCGCCACATGGACGCCATGGGCTGGGGGAACTACGCCAACGACCACGAGGACGCCAACGGCCAGTTCGAGCAGAACTTCGGGTACAGCGATGCACTCACCACCTCCGACCGGCTCGTCGTGCTGCGCCTGATGATGCACACGCTGGCCCGTCGGCAGGGGCTGTACGCCACGTTCATGCCCAAGCCGTTCACCGACAAGACCGGCAACGGGCTCCACATGCACCTCAGCCTCTGGTCGGCCGACGGCGACGAGCCGCTGTTCGAGTCAGACCACGACGCCCGCGGGCTCGGCCTGAGTGAACTCGCCTACCAGTTCCTCGGCGGGGTGCTCGACCACGCCCAGGGGCTCACGGCGATCCTCTGCCCGACCGTGAACTCGTACAAGCGCATCGGCGTCGGCCCGCCGGATTCCGGCGCCACCTGGGCACCCGCCTACGTCGCCTACGGCGGCAACAACCGGACCCAGATGGTACGGGTACCCGAGGGTGGCCGCTTCGAACTGCGCGTCCCCGACGGTGCGGCGAACCCGTACCTGTCGTTCGCCGCCCTGCTGGGGGCCGGCCTCGACGGCGTGTCACGTGGCCTCGACCCGGGCGACCCCAACACGGACAACCTCTACACGCTGCCGCTCGACGAGATCGCCACGCGGGGCATCGAGGCCCTGCCGCCGACGCTCCTGCACGCCGCCGACGAGTTGGTGGCCGACGACGTGCTGCGTGCCGCCCTCGGCACCGGCCGGGACGGCGACTACGTCGACTACTTCGCCCGGACCAAGCGCGACGAGTTCCGCACCATCACGGACCAGGTGACCTCAGCGGAACTCGACACCTACCTGTCGCTGTTCTAGGGCCGGTACGCCCCTAGGGGCCGTCGGACTCGAACCGGCTCGGGACCGCTGCTCCGATCGCGGCAAGTACGTCTTCGCCGAGCGAGTCGGCGACGTCGGCGATCCCGAAGTGGTGCACGAGGAAGGCGACGGTCGCGTGCTCCGCCAGGTCCTGCACCGCCGAGGGGTCGACGAACTCCTTCGTGCAGCCGTCGGCGGCCCGGGTGGTCTGTTCGGCGCCTATCAGGGCCACGAGTTCTGCCGCCTCACCGGATTCGTAGAGGAGCGGACAGACGTCGGTGAAGCTGTTGTGGCCGGCCGCTGCGATCTCGAGGTAGATCCGCGGCCCGGTGAGCACCTCGTAGAGCCCGTAGCTACCTGCAGGTGAGACGACGCTGTCGCGTTCGCCGGCCAACACCAGGTATGGCGTGTCGGTCGCCTCGAGGCCTCCGGCACCCGATGCGATGCTCACGGCGGCATCCATCCACGGTTCGGAAGCGGCCTGGTTGGCGGCACCGCCGCCGGCGGAATGTCCGATTACGGCGACAAGCGTGGTGTCGACCACTCCGGCGAGGAGGTCTTCTGCGTCGGAGGTCCGGGCCTCGAGGATGTCGATCGTCCGGTTGAAGTCGATGACCTCCTGTCCCGGAGCGGCCACTAGTTGGCCGCTGACCTGGGCGACGAGGCCCCGCTCGAGGTGGTCGACGGCTGCCACGACGAACCCGTGGGAGGCCAGGTGGGTGGCGTAGGTCGTGGCGACCAGCCGGTAGCCGCCGAAGCCGTGGCTGTAGAAGACCACCGGGAACGGGCCTTCGGCGGCCTCTGCGTCCCGGTAGGCGCCCGTGTCGAACGGTTCGGTCAGCGACGCCGGGAGGAGTTCGAGGAGGAACTCGGGCAACACCTCGGCCGGTTCGACGAGTGCCGTCGGGCCTTCGGCGGTTCCCGCCCCGATCGGGTACCAGACCTCGACGAGCCGGTCGCCGAGGTCGATCGTCGTGACCCCGGCGTCGTGGTCCCCGGGCTCTGCGAACACCTCGGGCTCCGGAGGAAGTGTGGTCGTGGTCGTCGTGGTCGTGGTCGT
>CEQE01148597.1_pt1 | contig 11951 bp, 8 predicted proteins | sample 356201 | NCBI WGS metagenome assembly CEQE01 (sample SAMEA2619970, study PRJEB7988) | marine metagenome | biome: marine biome (ENVO:00000447); feature: mesopelagic zone (ENVO:00000213) & marine oxygen minimum zone (ENVO:01000065); material: "saline water (ENVO:00002010), including plankton...
GCCACTGTTAAAGATGATTTCGGCGCCGCAACTCGAGATCTTTTGACGGCGCACGGCCAAACCTTATTGCATGTCGCCGCCTCGGCCATTCTCGCGCATCTCAATAAGACCGGCCCGATGAAGCTCAGCTTGGGTGAATTTGCTGAGCCGCTCCGTGATCATGGCGCCTGCTTTGTCTCTCTTAATAAAGACAACCAGCTGCGTGGTTGTATCGGCTCGATCCAGGCGTGGCGGCCTTTGATCACCGATGTCGCGGAGAACGCCTGCAAGGCGGCCTTTCAGGATCGCCGGTTTAAGAAACTCACCAAAAAAGAGATCGAGAAATCTGATATTTCCATGTCGATCTCGGTCATGAGCCCGCAAACGCCAATAAGTTTTTCAGACGAAGCTGACTTCTTGGCGCAGTTGCAGCCTGATATCGATGGCATTGTTTTGCAAGAAGGCAAAAAACGCGGCGTATTTTTACCGGTTGTCTGGAAACAATTGCCGGAACCGAAAAAATTCCTCAGCCATCTCAAACGCAAGGCCGGGCTGAAGGAAGACTACTGGTCCGATACGATCCAGGCCTGGCGCTACGTCACCGAAGGCATCTATTCCAGTGACTTACCGGCAGATGCACCGCTCTGGAATCATATGGGGCCACCAGACTAACCTTGCTAGTAAGTAAGCCGTCAGGCAAATTGGCGCCTCACACATTTTGGAAGCTCCGATTTGAACACCTCAGCAACCAGTCGAGCCGACCTCTACCGCGCCATCCTGTGGGTTATTGCGATGTTATTCTCGTTTTTGACAATGGCGGTGGCGGCGCGTGAACTATCCGACACTCTCAATCCGTTTCAAATCGTTTTACTAAGAACGTCTGTGGCGCTGAGTGTTGTTGTCGTTATTGTTATTCGCGCCCACCCGGGAGCGCTATCTATCAGCCGGCCAAAGCTCCATATTTTGCGTAATGTTATCCATTATGGCGCCAATCTAGCGTGGATTATCGGTGTTGGCCTGATCCCACTGGCTCAGGTTTTTGCGCTCGAATTTACCATTCCAATTTGGGTGGCGATAATGGCCGTTCTGTTTCTCAAAGAGCAAATGACCGTCGGCAAAATAGTGGCGACGATATTTGGCTTTGCCGGTGTCTTGGTTGTGCTGCGTCCGGGTATGGTGGCGATTGAAATTGGCTCGATAGCAGTACTCGCGGCCTCGGTTGGCTTTGCCATCGCTTTTGTTACCGGCAAATCTTTAGCTAAAGATAACTCACCTCTGACAATCTTATTTTGGCTGTTTGCCATGCAATGGCCGATCAGCGCGATTGGCGGCATTACCGTCTGGGTCACTCCTGAATGGGCGGATGTGCCCTGGATCCTGTGGATCGGCGTGACGGCGCTAACGGCCCACTATTCAATGGTCCGCGCCTTAGCACTGGCTGATGTGACATTAATTTTGCCGATTGATTTCCTGCGTATGCCGTTGATCGCCATCATTGGATTTTTCCTTTATGCCGAGCCATTTTCAATATGGATATTCCTCGGCGCGGTGCTGATTTTTGCCGGCAATTACTACAACATCCACCGCGAACGACAATTGATGCCGGGCTAGCTAGGTATTTCTTCTTTATTTTTTCAATTCGTATAGCCGTTGGTGATATTATTTGCTAAATGCTCCCTGCGACTCACTGATCGAATGAACTGGGGAGAATATCTATGACGCTTAATGTCCGCCGTATCGTGACTTCACATACCAAAGACGGAAAAGCCGTTGTCGGCACCGACGAAATCACCAGCAATGTCCAAAAATTGCGCTCCGGCAATTACGAAACATTGCTTTGGGTTACCGAAGATGCGCCGGCCGATGTCAACGGCGAGGACCCGACAGCGACGCCACGCGATATTGAGCCGCCTGTTCGGGGCTCCATTTTCCGCGTGCTGGAACTCGTACCCGGCAAAGAAGCTTACATGCACCGAACCGATACAATCGACTACGCGATCTGCCTGTCGGGCAAATGCGAGATGCTGCTGGATGAAGATGAAAAAGTCGATTTCAAACAAGGTGATGTGATGGTGCAGCGCGCCACGATGCATGGCTGGGCCAATCCTTTTGATGAGCCCTGCCAGATCGCATTTATTCTGATCGGCTCAAATGCACCTACCAAGCATTGGCATGAACACTGAAAAAATTAGAGATTAAAGGATTTCGCCATGGTTCCTGACTTCACCGATGACTTTGTTGGCCAGCTCCTCAATCTGTCGATCGAGGCTGGCGACGCTATTCTTGAAATTTACCATACCGATTTTGAGGTGCGCGCCAAAGACGATGCCTCGCCGGTTACCGAGGCGGATGAAAAAGCCGAGGCGATTATTTTGGCGGGCTTGGCGAAGTTAGCGCCCGGCATCCCGGCGATCGGTGAAGAGGCTTTTACGGCTGGTGATCGGCCGGACATTAGCGGCGGCGTCTTTTGGCTGGTTGATGCTCTGGATGGCACCAAAGAATTCGTCAACAAACGGGATGAGTTTACGGTCAATATCGCATTGATCGAAAATGGCCTGCCGATTTTCGGCGTAGTCCACGCCCCGGCAATCGCCAAAAGTTTCTGGGGCGGTCCGTTTGGCGCTTTCAGCCAGGAAAAAGATAGTGAGAAAACACCAATAGCGGCCCGCGAGCCCGCCGAAGACGGCATCGTCGTGGTTGCCAGCCGCTCCCACCGGGCGGGTGAAGAGGAATTCCTCCAGGATTATACCGTCAAAAGCATTATCAATTCCGGCAGCTCGTTGAAAATTTGTCTGATCGCAGCGGGCGAGGCTGATTTATATCCGAGGCTCGGCCCAACATCGGAATGGGATATCGCTGCCGGCCATGCCGTACTGGCAGCAGCCGGCGGCTCGCTCACCCAAATTGACGGCGCGCCGTTTGTTTATGGCAAGGACAATATCCGCAATCCGTATTTTATCGCCAAAGGGCGTTAAGCCAAATTTCGTGTTATAAGCTCGACCATGACGACGCAAATCTTAGAAGCTGATACTGTTGGAATAGAAAAGGCCGCCCGTTTGCTGCAAACAGGTGAGCTTGTCGCTTTCCCAACCGAAACCGTATATGGCTTGGGCGCCGATGCGACCAATGACAAAGCAGTCGCCGGCATTTATGAAGCTAAAAGCCGGCCGAGCTTCAACCCTCTGATCGTTCATTTTTCTGATGTCGATGCAGTCAAAGCGGAAGTGCGATGGCATGACCTGGCTGAAAAACTGGCTACCGAGTTTTGGCCGGGCGCTCTGACGCTGATCTTGCCCCGCAGCGAGACATGCCACCTGTCACTGCTGGTGAGCGCGGGACTGGAGACGGTAGCAGTGCGCGTTCCGACCCACGCCGTCGCGCATGCTTTGATCAAGGCGGTTGCCCGTCCCATCGCCGCCCCAAGCGCCAACACTTCTGGTAAAATCAGCCCCACCACCGCGGCTCATATTGACACTTCACTCAGCGGCAAAGTCGCTGGTATTTTGGACGGTGGCACCTGTTCCATTGGCCTTGAATCGACGGTGATTGATTTATCAGTTGACGCCCCGGCGCTATTGCGACCGGGTGGTATTACGGTCGAAGAAATAGAAGCGGTGATTGGCCCGGTAGCAATCGGCGGTAATGAATCTTCACCTAAATCTCCCGGTATGCTGTCGCGCCACTATGCCCCCGAAGCGCCAATCCGAACGAATGCCGAGGATTTTGATGCCGGCGAAAACGTTTTGGGATTTGGGCCTAATGCACCGGCGGTCGCATTAAATTTAAGCGCGAGTGGTGATCTGGTTGAAGCGGCAGCCAATTTATTTGCCATGCTGCACGAACTGGATCAGCCCGATGCAGCCCCGATAGCTGTCATGCCCATTCCGGAAGAAGGCTTAGGCCGTGCCATTAACGACCGCTTGCGTCGTGCGGCTCGGCGTGAATAATCAAACCATGGCTCTTGATCAGAAATTAGTCGCGACGATTACCGAAATCCTTGGCCCAAATGGTGTCATCACCGATGCCGGCGACATGGCGCCCTATCTTCATGAAGAACGCGGGCTGGCGGAAAGTTCGGCTGATCTGGTTGCACGGCCTGCCAACACGTCGGAAGTCTCTGAGGTTGTTCGCGCCTGTGCAGCGAGCAAAACTCCGATTGTGCCGGTCGGTGGCAGCACGGGTCTGGTCGGTGGCACGCTTGCCAGCGGAGGCGTTCTCCTGGCCACTGATCGTTTAATTAAAATCATTGAAGTTGACGCCTTAAATAACACCATGACGGTGGAAGCTGGCTGCATTCTGGCAGAGCTGCAGAATGCTGCAGCCGAGCAAAACTGTCTGTTCCCGTTGAGCCTCGGCGCCGAAGGCAGTTGCCGGATTGGTGGCAATCTGTCGACCAATGCCGGCGGTGTTGGCGTTTTGCGCTACGGCAACACCCGTGACTTGGTGCTCGGTTTGGAAGTCGTACTGCCCAGTGGCGAGATTTGGGATGGGCTCAGCGCACTTCGTAAAGACAATACAGGCTATGATCTCAAACAGCTTTTCATCGGTGCGGAAGGCACCCTCGGCATTATCACCAAAGCTGTGCTTAAACTTTTTCCAGCGCCGCGCACGACCATCACGGTGATGGCGGCCCTGCCGGAGCTGGAGGCGATTTTGAAGCTATTTGATGCAACACGGCAGTTGTGCGGTGATCGGCTGACAGCGTTTGAATTGATTTCCAGGATCGGTGTGGAATTAGGCATGGCCCACATTCCGGGCGTGATAGATCCCTTTGAGGCCGAGCACCCCTACTACGCCCTGATCGAGTTGACGTCGCCTCGAGAAAACGATGATCTACGTAGCGAAATCGAAACGGTGCTGGAGAAAGCTTTCGAAGCCAACATTGTAACGGATGCGGTTTTCGCTGAAAGCGATGCCCAACGGCAGGAACTGTGGAAAATCCGGGAAGAAATACCTGCAGCGCAAACCCGCGAAGGCGGCAGTATCAAACATGATATCTCCGTGCCAGTCTCGCAGACGGTTGCCTTTATTACCGCCGCATCGAAACAGGTCTCAGACGCTCTGCCCGGTATTCGCCCCTGCCCTTTCGGTCACATCGGCGATGGCAATATCCACTTCAATCTGACCCAACCTGAGGCAATGACCAAAGCAGACTTCATGGCGCAGGCAGAAGAATTCACCCGCATCGTCTATGATTTGGTGGTTGAGATGAAGGGCAGCATCAGCGCCGAACACGGCATTGGAGCTTTTAAGCGGGAAGAATTGGAACATTATGCGTCGGCGACAAAAATTAATTTGATGCGCTCCATCAAACAGGCCCTCGACCCTGAAAATTTAATGAACCCCGGCAAAGTGGTTTCATAAAAAAAATCCGGGCCTTTTCAGGCCCGGGGGAGTTTACAGGGAGGCTTTACGTCTGGGAGTTAAATTCATCATACTCGGGAGAATAATGATGAATTTATTGTACCGGATTTGCTCCGATACTGGTGATCACCGGGGGAGTGATCACATTCCCTATTGGGAACAATACTGAATATAACGCCTCTTTGTAATGTTATGATGACATTTATGAAAAACTTTGTGTCGAATTGTAATAACTTCGATATAAAGTACTATAATGAAAAAATATTCGATGACGTACAAATAACTCATTGTTTTTAAACAACAAATTAGAATCACCTGGGAAAATATTAAATGACAGACTTCCAAGCACCCGTTCAAGATTTGCGTTTTGCACTCTCTCACATTGCGGATATCGAAAATATTGCGACTTTTTCGGGCTATGAAGACGCGACACCTGACATTATTGATGCAATTATTGAAGAATCTGGCAAATTTGCCGAGCAAGTATTAGCACCGCTTAATCATAGTGGCGATCAACAAGGCTGCCGGCTTGAAAATGGCATTGTCCACACGCCGGATGGCTTTAAAGAAGCCTTTCAACAGATGTCGGAATCAGGCTGGCACGGTATTTCGTTACCGCAGGAATTTGGTGGCCAAGGCCTGCCATATGTATTGACGATCGCCGCGACTGAAATGTGGTCGAGCGCCAATATGGCGTTCTGCCTCGTTCCGCAACTTGCTCAATCAGCGACGGAACTACTCGTCGAACATGGCAGTGAAAGTCAAAAAGCAACCTATTTGCCCAATTTTGTTTCCGGCAAATGGGTGACGACGATGAATTTGACGGAACCCCAGGCCGGTACCGATCTTAATCTGCTCCGTACCAAAGCAGTTCAAGATGGAGATCATTATAAAATATCGGGGCAAAAAATATTCATTACTGGCGGTGATAACGATCTGGCTGAAAACATTATCCATCTGGTTTTAGCACGAACGCCTGATGCTCCGCCCGGGCTCAAGGGCATCTCACTTTTTGCCGTGCCTAAATTCCTGATCAACGACGACGGCTCCCTCGGCCAAAGAAACGATCTTAAATGCGTGTCACTTGAGCATAAGATGGGCATTCACGGGTCACCCACTTGTGTGATGTCTTACGGCGATAACGATGGGGCAGTCGGGCACCTAATTGGCGAAGAAAATCAAGGCCTTATCTGCATGTTCACGATGATGAATCTGACCCGACTGCTAGTTGGTATCCAAGGCCCTGGAATTGGTGAGCGCGCCTATCAACAGGCGGCAAACTACGCCAAAGAGCGCCTTCAAGGGTCGGACAGCAGTGGCGAAACAGTGCCCATAGCCGAGCATCCCGATGTCAAACGAATGCTGCTGGATATGAAGGCAAAAACTGAAGCTTGCCGCGCGATTACTATTTATACAGCGGCCTGTATCGATCGCTCCAAACGTGCCCCCACGGATGCCGAGCGTGCGTTGTTTCATTCCCGTCTAGAGCTGATGACACCGATCGCCAAGGCTTGGTGTTCCAATATCGGTATTGATATCGCCAGCACCGGTATTCAAGTTCACGGTGGCACCGGCTACATCGAGGAAACCGGGGCCGCTCAACATTACCGCGATATTCGAATAACTGCGATTTATGAAGGCGCCAACGGCATTCAAGCCAAAGATTTGGTCGGCCGGAAAGTCATCCGGGACAAAGGTGAAGCTTTGGCGATATTGACCGTTGAAATTCGAGATTTAGCAAATTCTCTGCTCTCTTCGGACAATGAAGATTTGAAAATTATCGGCCAACGGCTATCTGAAAGTCTGGACCATTTGACCGCGGCAACCGACTGGATTCTCAAGAACGGAGGTGATGATATGGCGGCAGTATTTGCCGGCGCGGCGACATTTTTAGAACTTCTTGGAACTGTCGCGGGCGGGTGGCTACTCGCCAAAAGCGCCGCCAGTGCGGCAGCGTTGATGGATCAGGACAATGCAGACAAAAAATTTCTCCAAGCAAAGATTTTATCTGGTCGCTATTATGCTGATTACCAGTTAAGTCGTTGTTCGTCGCTCAAAAGCAGCCTGTTTGATGGCGCTGATACGATTCTTAGATTTGACGCCGAAATGCTTTAATTAAATTGCTTCTTTGGCATTGATCTACGCCAATATTTGCTATTCAGGCAAAGTTAATCTAAAAGTAGCTTATAATTCCATTAAATATTGATTCTACTGTATTTTTTGGACTTTACTGTGCCAATTTGAAAGCATAGCCCGGGCTCATGAAACGCATTAACAAATATCTGATGAGACAACTCGTCACCTCTACCTTGCTTGTGGGTTTTGTGATGACAGGCGTCATTTGGTTGTTTTTATCCGTGCGGGCCGTAGAGCATATTGTTAATCGCGGCGTATCGGTAAAAATATTTGTTTATTTAAGCATGCTTCAAGTGCCGAATTTCTTGGTCCATATTATTCCAATTTCGATTTTTATCGCGACGCTTTTTGTCTACAGCCGGCTCAATTCAGACCGGGAACTTATCGTCATGCGCGCCGCCGGCCTAAGCCCTTTTTCACTTGCCAAACCGGCCTTATTGGTTGCCTTCGTCGCCATGTTGATCGGTTATTCCCTAACGCTCTATGCAACGCCTAAATCCTATCAAACCTTTCGCAATCTCCAATGGGATATCCGCTATAGTTATACCCATATCTTGCTGAAGGAAGGTGTATTTAACATCGTTTCGGATAATATTACCGTCTTTATTCGCGAACGCTCGGGCGAGTCTGAGCTCCGCGGACTGCTCGTTCACGACAGCCGAAATCCACAAAAACCGGCAACGGTAATAGCGGAGAAAGGCGCCATGGTACAAACTCCATCGGGTGCCCGAGTGATTATGTTTGATGGCAATCGTCAGGAAATAGATAAGAAAACCAATAAGTTATCAGTTCTTTATTTCGATCGTTACAGTTTTGATTTAAGCGGTGTCACGCCGAAACCGGAAGCTCGGTTTCGTGAAGCGAGAGAACGCATGGTTGGTGAGTTACTCACCTTAAAGATTGCGGACGTCGGTAACCCCAAGGACTTTGGCAAATTCATCGTTGAAGGACATCAACGTCTAACCACCCCGATTAACACAATCGGCTTCGCCCTTATCGCGCTGGCTTGTCTGTTACTCGGTGATTTTTCCCGGCGCGGGCAAGTAAACCGGATTTTACTCGCCGCCATTATTTTTGTTGGCCTGCTGATTGGTAATTTGGGCCTCATTAATATCAGCGCTAAAAATCTGCAACTTATTCCCTTGCTCTATGCATCAATTATCGGCCCTATTTTAATCACCGCATTTCTACTGCTCTGGCATCCTCGATTTGGCAAACGTGCCGGTAAAGTACCGCCGTCAGACTTTATCCAAGCCGGTAAGGCCTAAGGAGATCATGGAATAATGCGATTGTCTCCGACTTTAACGTTTTATATTGGACGTAGTTTTTTAGCCAATTTTTTCGTCGTTTTTGTTGTATTTTTAGGCATCATATTCTTATTCGACATCGTTGAGCTATTGCGCCGGGCCTCCGGTCATGAAGATGTCGGACTCGCCCTGGTTTTCCAGATGGGACTGATGAAACTCCCCTTTATGGGCCAGCAAATTTTTCCCTTTGCTGTGTTATTTGGCGGCATGGCATCATTTTGGCGGTTAACGCGCAGTAGCGAACTCGTTGTCACCCGTGCCGCCGGCGTATCCGCCTGGCAATTTCTGCTGCCGGTGATGATGGTTGCCCTAATTTTGGGCGTTGTCAAGATTTCTGCCTTTAATCCGCTCGCCTCAGCGATGCTGGCAAAATACGACCGCCTCAACGCGACCCATTTAAAGGGCCAGTCAACTCTGCTCGCCGTATCAAATAACGGTCTTTGGTTGCGCCAAGCCAGCGGCACAAATCAATCGGTTATTCATGCACCGAAATTAACCATCTTAAACAACGAAATCTCTCTGTCCGAGGTGTCAATTTTCGTTTATGAAGGGGCTGATAAATTCGTTTCGCGGATTGATGCCAAAAAAGGTGATCTTGAAGACGGCTTTTGGCATCTGCGGGATGTATGGATAAATATAACGGACAAGCCGCCAAAGTTTGTCCAAGAACACTGGGTCGAAACGGATATTACGTTGAACAATATTCACGAAAGCTTCTCGCCGCCTGAAACGATGTCCTTCTGGGATTTGCCGGATTTCATCGCGAATCTCGAGCGCTCAGGCTTTTCTGCCTTGCGCCATCGGCTATATTGGCACTCCTTGCTGTCAGGGCCATTACTATTGTGCGCTATGGTGTTGATTGCCGCGACGTTCACCCTCCGGCAATCTCGCCGAGGTAGTGCTACCTTCGTTATCGTCGGCGGTGTCTTAACGGGATTTCTTTTGTTTTTCTTTTCGGACGTCATTTTTGCCCTGGGATTGCGTGAAAGCATTCCCGTCGTATTGGCTGCTTGGACACCGTCAGGAGTTTCGACACTTTTGGGCCTCGCCATGGTTTTTCATCTGGAGGATGGTTAAAATCATGCGGCCCTTAGATTTAAAAAACCTGTCGGTAGTTCTGACTATTTTGGGCTTTGCTATGGTAAATGCGTCCCTGGCGTTCGCTCAATCAAAAACCGAAGACGGATCAAAGCCCGAAAATCCGATTGTATTTACCGCCGATGAAGTCACGCATGACAGAAAATTGGGTATTGTCACGGCTTCGGGCAGCGTCGAGATTTCTCACAACAATCAAGTCTTACTGGCCGATAGGATCTCATACAATGAGCGCCAAGATATTGTATCTGCGACCGGAAATGTCAGCTTGCTGGAGGAATCAGGGCACGTTCTGTTTGCCGAATTTATGGAACTCAGCGGTGATTTTAAAGAAGGCATTGTTAAAAATCTAAGAATTAGATTGGTCGACAACGCGCGTATTGCCGCGAGCGGTGCACGGCGGACCAACGGCACCCGTACTGAAATGCGAAATGCGGTCTATTCGCCGTGTGAAACCTGCGCCCGCACGCCTGATCAACCGCCACTATGGCAGGTTAAGGCGACCAAAGTCGTGCATGATCAAGTTAATAAAGAAATAGAATATTTTGACGCCTGGATGGAATTTGCCGGTGTGCCGGTCATCTATACGCCGTACTTTTCGCATCCGGACCCGACGGTAAAACGAAAAAGTGGTTTTCTGACACCCAGCACAGGTGGCTCAACTTCTTTAGGAACAACTTTTTCAACACCGTATTATTTTAACATATCGCCACATCAAGACCTAACGCTCACCCCCACTCTAACCGGTAAAGAGGGCTTGCTGGTAGCCGGCGAATATCGCCAGCAATTTCATAACGGCCGCATGGAATCCAAAGCCAGCTTAACGCAAGACTCAAAAGATGATATCCGCGGACATATAAATAGTTTTGGCCGATTTGATATCGATCAGAAATGGCGTTGGGGATTTGTTGCCAAAAGATCAAGTGATGATACTTATTTGCGCCGCTATCGATTTCCCAATGAACGTACTCTGACTTCGCGTGCGTATGTTGAAGGCTTTAGCCGCCGGAACTATCTCGCCGCCGATGCCTATGCGTTTCAAGGGACTGCAGTTGAAGATGATCCGGGACAAGCTCCCCTGGTTTTACCGATGGTGGAATACAGCCGGCTCAGCGACATTGGAAAATTTGGTGCCAGAACCAGTTTTAACGTTAATTCCGTTATTATGACCAGAAGTGAGGGCACCGACACCCGCCGTATTTCGGTTGGTGGCGGCTGGCATTTGCCCCATATTGGCCGTCTTGGCGACGTGACAAATTTTTCCGCAACTCTTCGCGGCGATCTATATCACGTCAACGATCTAACCCAACCGAATAATCAAAACAAACACGATGGTTTTTCGGGTCGTATACATCCTCAACTCAAAGCCGATTGGAGCTTGCCGCTGGCACGCCAACATGGTTCGGTCAGTCAAATTATAGAACCTTCAGCCTTGGTAATTGTCAGCCCCTATGCGGGGAATTCTCCCAAGATTCCCAATGAAGACAGTATCGATCTTGAATTTGATGACACCAACCTTTTTAGCGATAACAGATTTACCGGCTTTGACCGGGTAGAGGGCGGCCCGCGGATCAATTACGGGCTAAAATGGGGATTGGTTGGATCAAAAGGTGGGCATACCTCCGTATTCGCCGGTCAAAGTTATCGCCTGAAAGATGACAATACCTTTGCCAAAGGCTCTGGATTGGAGGGGCATCTTTCAGATTTTGTTGGCCGGGTAAATATTTCTCCAGGCAGTCATCTTGATTTGATTTACCGGACGCGTCTGGACAAAGATAATTTGTCGCCAAAACGCAACGAAGTTCAAATGAGCGCAGGGCCTCCCGCCTTAAGACTTTCGACAAATTATGTTTTCTTCGACAGCCAGGACGATTCTGAATTTTCCGGCCGCGAGGAAATATCCGGTAATGTTTCAGCCAAACTTAATCGACTTTGGCGCTCAAGTTTTGCTGGGCGATATGATCTGGAAGGCGAACTGCGGAGCTTGGCCCTAAACCTTACCTATGAGTGCGAATGCTTTACCTTCAGCACGACTTTAACCAGACAATTTTATGAAGATCGGGACCTGCG
>CEQE01024689.1_pt1 | contig 11949 bp, 6 predicted proteins | sample 356201 | NCBI WGS metagenome assembly CEQE01 (sample SAMEA2619970, study PRJEB7988) | marine metagenome | biome: marine biome (ENVO:00000447); feature: mesopelagic zone (ENVO:00000213) & marine oxygen minimum zone (ENVO:01000065); material: "saline water (ENVO:00002010), including plankton...
CCCGCCGACGCCCTCGACCGATCAGTTTCGGCAATCTCCGGCCCCGTTCGGGACCCGCCCCGCACTGCCGCCGTCCGGCCGCCAGCTTGCAGGATCTCTGCGCGACCGCCGTGCTCGCCTGCCTCCGCGCCGCGACCGTGATCGGCATCGACGCGTCGCTCGTCGACGTGGAGGTCGACGTCTCGTTCGGATTGCCCTCGTTCGCCATGGTCGGCCTTCCCGACACCGCCATCCGCGAGAGCCGGGACCGCGTGCGCAGCGCCATTCGGAATTCTCAGCTCGAGTTTCCTCCGCATCGGATCACCGTCAACCTCGCGCCGGCCGACTTGCGCAAGACCGGCACCCAATTCGACCTCCCAATCGCGCTGGGCATTCTCGCGGCGTCGGGACACCTCTCACACCGACACGTCGAAGACCTCCTCGTCCTGGGCGAACTGTCGCTCGACGGCGCCGTGCAGACAGCGACCGGCGTCCTGCCGATCGCCGTCGCCGCGCGGCGCCACCAGTTGCGCGAACTGCTGCTGCCGACGCCTAACGCCGCCGAGGCTGCGCTGGTCGGTGACCTCCACGTCACGCCGGTCGGCACGCTCAAGGAAGCGATCGACGCAGTGGCTCCCCGGCCGGCCGGCCCGCCGCCGGCCCGATCGATCTCCCTGGCTGGCACTGTCTCCGGAACCGCCGCCGGGACCCACGACGACGGCGACGTCACCGACGTCCCCGACTTCGCGGACGTGCAGGGCCAGGCCCTCACGAAGCGTGCCCTCGAGATCGCCGCCACGGGCGGGCACCATGCGCTGCTCGTCGGCCCGCCGGGCAGCGGGAACACGATGATGGCCCGTCGGCTCCCAGGCATCCTGCCGCCGCTGGGTGTCGACGAAGCGCTCGAAACCACGACGATCCATTCGGTCGCCGGGCTGCTGCCCGCGCACGGGGGCCTGGTCCGGCGCCGCCCGTTCCGCGCACCGCATCACACGACATCCGATGTCGCCCTCGTCGGAGGCGGCAGCCTGCCCCGCCCCGGCGAGATCAGCCTGGCCCACAACGGCGTGCTCTTTCTCGACGAACTGCCGGAGTTCACCCGGCGAAGCCTCGAGGCCCTCCGCCAACCGCTCCAGGAAGGCGCGGTCCGCATCGCGCGCGCCGCGCAAAGCGCCAGGTTCCCCGCTCGCTTCATCCTCGTGGGCGCCATGAATCCCTGCCCATGCGGACTGCACGGGCACCCGGTGCGGCCGTGTCGCTGTACTCCGGGCGAGCGCCAGCGGTACCGCGCGCGCCTGTCCGGGCCACTGCTCGACCGGATCGACCTCGTGGTCGACGTCCCTCCGGCGCCGACCGGCGACCTGTTGACCCGACCGAGCGGCGTCACGTCGGCGGCGATTCGCGCACGGGTGCAGGCCGCGCGCGAGCGGCAGCGCACGCGGTTGGCCGGTCGAGCCGAGCGCTGCAACGCGGAGCTGTCCGAGCGCGGCCTGCGAACCGATTGTCGGCTGGACCGCCCAACGGCCAGGCTCCTCGAAACAGCGGCCACGACCCTGACGCTCTCGGCCCGCAGTCACGTCAGGCTATTGAAACTGGCCCGGACGATCGCCGACCTCGACGGCGCGGCATCCATCGGCCGCCCGCACCTCGCGGAGGCCCTACAGTTCCGGATGGTGGAGTGACGATAAGACAAGCAGAATCGTGCAGTCCCGAGTAGCCCGTTCTTGGCGAGGGGATTTCGCCCGATGTTCGATCTGACGTCCAAACGCTTCCAACCCCACCGCAAATGTGGTAGTTTTGACAGGTCTTGCGGGGCGAACCGGCCTGCCTGGCGGGTTCGCTGTGCTGCGTTGCGCCGCCAGATGCTCAGAAACCGCTATACCGTCGTCGTCGCGGACCGATCGAGCGGCGTGGTGCGTCGGTTCACGCTGAACCCGCGCTCGACGCTCGGCCTGGCCCTCGCCGTCCTGGGCACGCCGATCCTCCTCGGCCTCGGCTTCAGCTGGGTGGCCTCGACCGAGATCGACCGGCTGCGCACCGACCTCGCCGCGCTCGAGGTCGAGAACGTCGGCTACCGGACGGCGTCGGCCGCGCTTGCCAGCGAGATCGCATCGCTGCAGACCGTGGTCGCCGACCTCGACGAGCGCGCCGTGCTGGATCCGGTCTCCCTCGAGGCCCTCAATCAGTTGCCGGCCGAACTGAAGGCCCGTGCGCTGGCCGGCACCGCGGGCGCCGACGCCCTCGCGCCCGATCCGCTCTACGCGGTGGCCCTGGCCTCGCCACGCACCACGTTCACCTTCCTGACCGACTTGCTGGGCACTCTCGGTGGTCGCCTGCAAGGCATCCGCTACGGTGTCGAGCGCCGGCGCGCCCTCGCCGCCGCCACGCCGGCCATCTGGCCGACGCGAGGCTGGCTGACCAGCGCCTACGGGTACCGGATCGACCCGCTGACCGGCATCCGGACGTTCCATCGCGCGCTCGACATCTCGACCAGCCGTGGCGAGCCGGTCTACGCCACGGCGGCCGGACGCGTCGCCTCGGCGAAGCGCAGCGGCAACCTGGGCAACCTCGTCGTCCTCGAGCACGGCTACGGGCTCCGGACGCGCTACGGCCATCTCTCGCGGTTCGCGGTGGGCGCCGGGCAGCGCGTCGAGCGAGGCGACCTGATCGGCTATGTCGGCTCGACGGGCCGCTCGACCGGCACCCACGTCCACTACGAGATCTGGGCGGACGGACGGCCGATCAACCCCTACCGCTTCCTGACCCCCTCGGACACGCTGTCGACCAACTGACGGCCGGCGCCGCCTCCGCGCGCCGCGTCCGGTTTTCTTGACGGATCCGCGCGGCTTTCGTACAATCAATCGAATATCCGCATCGAAACGCGGCCTTCTGTGTCCGTTTCGAACCGCGTATGTTCGACACCCTCCTAGCCAAGGTCTTCGGGACCAAGAACGAGCGAGAGCTCAAGCGTCTGCGACCGATCGTCGCCGCGATCAATGACGCCGAAGCGGGCGTCACGCCGCTGAGCGACGAGCAACTCCGCAACAAGACGGCCGAGTTCCGTCAACGGCTCAGCCAGGGCGAGACGCTCGACGACATCCTCCCCGAGGCCTTCGCCGTCGTCCGCGAAACGGGGCGCCGCACCCTGAACATGCGGCACTTCGACGTCCAGTTGATCGGCGGGGTCATGCTGCACCGCGGCACGATCGCCGAGATGAAGACCGGCGAGGGCAAGACGCTCGTGGCCACCCTGCCGGCCTACCTCAATGCACTCGAAGGTCAAGGCGTGCACGTCGTCACCGTCAACGACTACCTGGCCCGGCGAGACTCCGAGTGGATGGGCCGCATCTACCGCTCCCTGGGGATGAGCGTCGGCGTGGTGCAGCACGATCTTCGCGACGCCGAGCGCCAGATGGCGTATCGCTGCGACCTGACCTACGGGACGAACAACGAGTTCGGCTTCGACTACCTTCGCGACAACATGAAGTTCGAGTTGTCGCAGTACGTCCAGCGCGGCCATCACTTCGCGATCGTCGATGAAGTCGACAGTATCCTGATCGACGAAGCCCGGACGCCGCTCATCATCTCGGGTCCGGCCGAACAGTCGACCGACCTCTACAACGAGGTCGACCGGATCATCCCGAAGCTCAAGCCCGGTGCGGTCACCCAGGGCAACGTCAAAGCGGAGGACCGCGACGCGCTCGAGGAAACCGGGGATTTTCTCGTCGACGAGAAGCACAAGACCGCCACCCTGACCGAGAGCGGCATGGCGCAGTCCGAGAAGATGCTGGCCCACCGCTTGAGTCCGGGCGGGCTGTACGACCCGGCCAACATGCCGCTGCTGCACCACATCAATCAGGCGCTGCGCGCGCATTCGCTCTTCCGGCGCGACGTCGACTACATGGTGAAGGATGGCCAGATCGTCATCGTCGACGAGTTCACCGGGCGCCTGATGCCCGGGCGACGCTGGAGCGACGGCCTGCACCAGGCCGTCGAGGCCAAGGAAAAGGTCAAGATCGAGCGGGAGAACCAGACCCTGGCCACGGTCACGTTCCAGAACTACTTCCGGAAGTACAAGAAGCTGGCCGGCATGACCGGCACGGCCGACACCGAGGCGGTCGAGTTCGGCAAGATCTACAAGCTCGACGTCGCCGTGATTCCGACCAACCGTCCGCTGCTTCGGCACGAGGAGCCCGACACCATCTATCGCACCGAGCGCGAGAAGTACGACGCCATCGTCGAGGACATCGTCGAACAGCAAGAATCGGGACGGCCGGTCCTGGTCGGCACGGTATCGATCGAGAAGTCGGAGCGACTGTCATCGCTCCTCAAGCGCCGGGGCGTCCAGCACGTCGTCCTGAACGCGAAGTATCACGCGCGCGAGGCGGAGATCGTCGCCCAGGCCGGCCGGCCGGGCACCGTGACCATCGCCACGAACATGGCCGGCCGCGGCACCGACATCCTCCTGGGCGGCAACGCCGAGTTCATGGCGCGCCAGCAGTGCCTCGCCGACGAGATCGCCGAGCGCCTCCCCAAGGGCGAGGAGGACTTCGTCGACGACGACGGGCACACACACTTCAACCACCTCGACAGCTTCTATCGTGTCGCGCGGCCCGCGTGGGAGTCGCGCCTGGCCCGCTTCGAGGCGCAGACCAGCGACCATCACGATCAAGTCGTCGAGGCTGGAGGGCTGCATATCCTAGCCACCGAACGGCACGAAGCCCGCCGCATCGACAACCAGCTCCGGGGCCGCGCGGGCCGCCAGGGCGACCCCGGCTCGTCGCGCTTCTACCTCTCGCTCGAAGACGATCTGATGCGCATCTTCGGGTCCGATCGGATTTCGGGCCTAATGCAACGGCTCGGGATGGAAGACGGGGTACCGATCGAGCACAAGATGGTCACCCGGGCCATCGAGCGCGCGCAGCGCCAGGTCGAAGCGCAGAACTTCTCGGTCCGGAAGCATCTACTCGAGTACGACGACGTCATGAACAAGCAGCGCGAGAGCGTGTACGCGCTGCGCCGCGAGCTGCTCGACGGCAACATCCGCATCACCGAGACCGAGCGGGTCGACACCCGACAATATTTGCTAACGCTAGGCGAGGAGGCGCTGGATGCCCGCGTCAGCAGCAGTTGCGGAGACGATGTCGAGCCCGAGGAGTGGGATCTCGATGCCGTGCGCCAGGCCGGGACCGAGCTGTTCGGCCTGGGCCCCGACGACTTCGAGACCGTGGACTTCGATGGCGCGGGCGCCGAAGCCATCCACGACGCGCTCTGGGCGCGCGCCCGCCTGCGGTACGAGGAGAAGGAAGCCGAGCTGGACGCCGAGATCCTCCGACGCATCGAGCGCGACATCATGCTCCAGATCGTCGACTCGCAGTGGAAGGACCACCTCTACGCGCTCGACCATCTCAAGGAAGGCATCGGGCTGCGCGGCTACGGTCAGCGCGACCCGCTCGTCGAGTATAAGCGCGAGAGCTTCGCCCTGTTCCAGGCGATGAAGGAACGGATCGATGAAGAGACCGTGCGCTACCTCTGGCGCCTCCGCCCGATGGTCCAGGACGCGTCGGCGCAGCCCGTCGGGCGCTCCGCCGCCCGGCCCGCCGCGCCGTTGACGCTCAACGACCCGGGTCAGAACGTCCCCGCGTTCGCTGGCGCCGCCGCCGCCGCGGGCGCCGGTGCGGGAGCGGGCCCAGGCCCCGCGCGGACCGGCGGGGACGACGCCGCCGTACGCACGGTCCGCCGTGATACGCCCAAGGTCGGCCGCAACGACCCGTGTCCGTGCGGCAGCGGTAAGAAATACAAGAAGTGCCACGGAGCTTGAACCAGCGGGTGCGCCATGCCTCTACAAACGAAGACGAACGCTGACGCCGCGACCTCGCCACGTCGAGAATCCGCCATCGAGACCGCCCTGACCTTCGACGATGTGTTGCTGGTGCCCCAGCAGTCGAAGGTCCTGCCCAGCCAGGTCGACGTCGGGACGTGGTTGACGTGCAATCTGAAGCTCAATGTGCCGATCGTGAGCGCCGCGATGGACACCGTCACCGAGTCGGGGCTCGCGATTGCGATGGCCCAGCACGGCGGCATGGGCATCATTCACAAGAACTTGCCGATCGAGGAGCAGGCCTCCGAGGTCGACCGCGTCAAGCGTTCCGAAAGCGGCATGATCGTCAACCCGATCACGCTCTCGCCGACGAACCAGATTCATGAAGCGCTGGCGCTCATGCGGAAGTACCGCATCTCGGGGGTGCCGATCACCGAGGACGGACGCAAGGAAGGCCGCCTCGTGGGCATCCTGACCAACCGCGACCTCAGGTTCGAAGGCGACACGCACCGGCCGATTTCGGAGGTCATGACGCGGAAGAACCTGATCACCGTGCCCGTCGGCACGACGCTCGACCAGGCGAAGGAGATCCTCCATCGACACAAGGTCGAGAAGCTGCTGGTCGTCGACCAGGGCTACATGCTCAAAGGGTTGATCACCGTCAAGGACATCCAGAAGGTGATCAAGTATCCGAACGCCTGCAAGGACGACCTCGGGCGATTGCGCGTCGGCGCGGCCGTCGGCATCGCGAAAGACACCCCCGAACGGGCCGCGGCCCTCGTTGCCGCCCATGCCGACGTCCTCGTCGTCGATACGGCCCACGGCCACTCGCAAGGCGTCATGGAGATGGTCAAGCGGCTGCGCGCCGCCTTCCCCGACACCGACCTCATCGCGGGCAACGTGGCGACCGGGGAGGCCACCCAGGCGTTGATCGACATCGGGGTCGACGCGGTGAAGGTGGGGATCGGCTCGGGCTCGATCTGCACGACGCGGATCATCGCGGGCATCGGCATGCCGATGATCTCGTCAATCGACGACTGCGCGTCCGTCGCCACGCGCCACGGCATCCCGGTCATCGCCGACGGCGGGATCCGGTATTCAGGCGACGTCACCAAGGCGCTCGCGGTCGGCGCCAGCGTGGCCATGATCGGCAGCCTGTTCGCCGGCACCGACGAGAGCCCCGGCGAGTTGATCCTGTATCAGGGCCGCAGCTTCAAGGAGTACCGCGGCATGGGGTCGATCGGCGCGATGCGGCAGGGCAGCCGCGACCGGTATTTTCAAGACGAGTTCGAACTGGAAGGCGCCCCGGAGGACGGCCCGAAGCTCGTGCCCGAGGGCATCGAGGGGCGCGTGCCGCACAAGGGCAGCCTGGCCGCCCTCCTCCATCAACTGGTGGGCGGCCTGCGCGCCGGGATGGGCTACTGCGGCTGCGAGACGGTCGCGGACCTTCAGCGCCGCGCGAAGCTGGTGCGCATCACTCCCGCGGGCGTGCGCGAGAGCCACGTCCACGACGTCGTCATCTCGAAGGAAGCGCCGAACTATCGCGCCGAGTGAAGCGGCCGGGCCGGCGCGTGCGTGCCCGCCGCGTCGATCTCGATATCGCGCCTGTCCCCGCCCCGATCGGTAATCCGCACGACATACGCCCCGCCCAGCGGCCGGGGCAGCCGATCGGCCCACTCGATCACGACGACCGCATCGCCCGCGGCCAGTTCGTCCAGCCCGAGATCGTCGATCTCTCGGCCCGCGACACGGTACAGGTCGACGTGGTGGACGGTCATCCGCCCGCGATACTCCTGGATCAGCGTGAAGGTCGGACTGCTGACCTGCTCCGGCTTGACGCCGAGTCCGCCGGCCAGCCCACGGACGAACGCGGTCTTGCCCGCGCCCAGCTCGCCGTGGAGCAGCACGACGGCACCCGGACTGATCTGCACCGCCAGTTCCGCGCCGACCTGCTCGGTCTCGGCCTCCGAGGCCGTTCGCTGAGTGGGCATCGGTCAGGACGGCTTCAGGCGTCGGGATCGCGCCGCCGTCCGGCGAGCTCCCGAACGGCGTCGCCCAGATGGAGCGGCAGGTCGGAGGCGCTCATCGCCACCTCACCCTCATCCGCCTCGGCCAGGTCACCCGCCACCCCATGCAGGTAGACACTGACGTTGCACGCCGCCTCCGCATCGAGCAGCTGCGCTGACCAGGCGGCGATGATGCCGGTGAGGACGTCGCCCGTGCCGCCGGTGGCCATGCCCGGATTGCCGGTGAGATTGATGAACGCTCGGCCGTTCGGGCAGGCGACGATCGTTCGATGCCCCTTCAGGACGACGTGGACCCCGTGGGTCGTCGCGAACGACCTCGCCGCCTCAATCCGGTTCGCCTGCACGTCCTCCACCGTCGTGCCCTGGAGCCGAGCCATCTCACCGGGGTGCGGCGTGATGATCACATCGAGCCCGTCGCGGCCGTGCAGCCGCTCGGCATCGCCGACGCAGGCATTGAGCGCGTCGGCGTCGAGGACCAGGGGCACGCCACTTCGCTCGAGCAGCCCGTGGATGAAGGCGGCGACGGACGGTCCCTGGCCCAAGCCCGGACCCGCGGCGATGACATCGGCCGTCAGCTCGAGCACCTGGTCGAGCGCCGGCAGATCGACGCAGCCCTCAGGCGTCTCCTCGAGCCCCGCCGTCATGTAGTCGGCGGCGTAGCCCGCGACCACGGCCTGGCACGACCGCGGCGTGGCCACCGTCACCAGCCCGGCCCCGCTCTTGAGCGCGCCGGTCGCGGCGAGGCCGGCGGCCCCGCTCTTCCCCACCGAGCCGGCCACGACCAGCACCCGGCCGAAATCACCCTTGTGCGACTCGGCCTGGCGGGCGGCGACCAGGTCACGAACCCCCTCGCGCGTAATCAGCTCGAGCCGCGGCCCGTCGACCGCGTCGATCACCGGCCCGGGAATGCCGACGTCGGCCACGACGAGATCGCCCGCGTGCGCTTCGGCCGGCGGCAGGACCAGCGGCAGCTTCGGCGCCCCCATCGTCACGGTCAGCATGGCTTCGATCGCCTCGCCCACGACATCGTGCGAGTCCGCCGACAGCCCAGTCGGCAGATCCACCGACACGACTGGAATATCGAGCCCGTTGATATCGGCCACGAGCGTCTGCATCAGGCCGACCAGCGGCACTCGGATGCCCGTGCCGAGAATGGCATCGACGATGACGTCGAACGCGGCGATCTCGGAATAGTGCAGCTCCCAGGCCTGCTCGTCCGGAATCTCGACGACGGTCATGCCCAGCTGGCCGAGGATGTCCAGATTACGACGCGCGTCGCCCTGCACGTCGGCCACCGCGCCGAAGACAAAGACGGCTGCCTCGATATCGCGCTGCTTCAGCGTCCGCGCGATAACGAACCCATCGCCGCCGTTGTTGCCGCGGCCGCACAGCACGGCCACGCGCTGCGTCGCCAGGTCTTCGAAATGCGCCTCGAGCGCCGCCACGACCTGCCGCCCGGCGTTCTCCATCAGCACGACCGACGGCAGCCCGATCTCGTCGATCGTCCGACGGTCGGCCTCGCGCATCTGCTCGGTGTTCAGGACTCGCATCGGAAGGAGCGGAACCGCCGCCGGCAAGGGACGGCGCGACCGCTTGCACGAAGTCTAGCACAAGAGTTACGCTGCCGGGTTCGCCCGCGCGACGCATGGCTCGCGGTCGAACGCCGCGTCGGACACGACCCGACTCGCACCTGGAGGATCGATAGCGGATGTCAGCCACCGTGAACGTCAACGGCACGATCACCGACGGCGGCACGGCGTCGATCTCGGTGTTCGATCGTGGATTCCTCTTCGGCGAGGGTGTCTACGAGACCATCCGCACCTACAACCGCCTCCCGTTCCTGTACGACCGGCATATGACTCGGCTGCGTCGTTCGGCGGCGCGCATCAACCTGGCCTGCCCGCTCGACGACGCCGCGGTGCATGCCCGTATCCTCGAGACCGTCGACGCCAGCGCGGCCGAGGAGGACGCCTACATCCGCCTCCTGCTCACGCGCGGCGTCGGCGACCTGAGCTACGACCCGACGACCGCGCCGACACCGTCGCTCGTCATCATCGTGAAACCGCTCCCCGAGGTGCCGGCGGAGCTCCAGGCGACCGGCGTCGCCGTCTCGCTCGTGTCGGTCGTGCGGAACCACCCCGACTCGGTGCACCCGTCAATCAAGTCGAACAACCTACTCAACAACGCGCTGGCGATGCAGCAGGCGTTGCAGGAAGGGACCTACGAGGCGCTGATGCGCAACTACCAGGGCGACCTGGTCGAGTGCTCGCAGTCGAACTTCTTCATCGTCCGCGACGGCGCGGCCCTCACGCCGCCGCTCGATGCCGGGCTGCTCGAGGGGATCACGCGCAACTTCGTCTTCGAGGTCGGCGCGGCCATCGACGTGCGCGTCGAGGAGGCGGTGCTGCAGGACGGCGATCTCACCACGGCCGACGAGGCCTTCCTCACCAGCACGACCCGCGAGATCGTGCCGATCGTCAGGGTGGGTGCGAGGACGATCGGCGCCGGCCACCCCGGCCCGGTCACCCAGGCCCTCCTGGCGGAACTGCGCCGCACGGCCGCGGTGCTCAGCCGCCGCTCGTGATCGTCAGTCCGACCGCGGGCGGCTAGGCCTCGTCCCAGGCCTCGACCGGCGGACAGCTGCAGATCAGATTCCGGTCGCCGTAGGGGTTGTCGATCCGACCGACGGTCGGCCAGAACTTCTGCGCCCGGACGAAGGGCCGCGGAAACGCCGCGTCTTCCCTGGAATACGGGTGCAACCAGGTATTGGACGCCACGGCCGTCGCCGTGTGGGGGGCGTTCTTCAGCAAATTGTCCTGACGGTCCGCGCGGCCGTCGGCAATCGCCTGGATCTCCGCGCGAATGGCGATGAGCGCTTCGCAGAACCGGTCCAACTCTTCGAGCGGCTCGCTCTCGGTCGGCTCGACCATCATCGTGCCCGGCACAGGGAACGACACGGTCGGCGCGTGGAACCCGTAGTCGATGAGCCGCTTCGCGACGTCCTGCTCGTCGATGCCGGCCGCCTCGCGGAACGGGCGCAGATCGAAGATCAGTTCGTGCGCGACCCGCCCATTCGGCCGCGCGTAGAGCACCTCGAAGTGCGGTTCGAGCCGCGCCTTGAGATAGTTCGCGTTCAGAATGGCGTAGCGCGTGGCCTCGGTCAGCCCGTCCGCCCCCAGCATCCGGATGTAGGCATAGGAAATCGTCAAGATGCTCGCGCTGCCCCACGGCGCTGCCGCCACGGGTGAAATGCCTCGCGCCATCGTCGGCCCGGCGACCGGATGCTTCGGCAGGTAAGGTGCCAGATGGGCGGCCACGGCGATCGGCCCCATCCCTGGCCCCCCGCCGCCGTGCGGAATGGCGAAGGTCTTGTGCAGGTTCAGATGACAGACGTCGGCGCCGATCACGGCGGGACTCGTCAGCCCCACCTGCGCGTTCATGTTGGCCCCGTCCATGTAAACCTGGCCGCCGTGCTCGTGGACCGTTGCGCAGATCTCACGGATCGCCTCCTCGAACACGCCATGCGTCGAGGGGTAGGTGAAAATGAGGGCGCTCAGCGCCGCGCCATGCTCCGCCGCCTTCGTGCGGAGGTCGTCGACGTCGACGTTGCCATCGTCGTCACACGCCACGACCACCACCCGCATGCCGGCCATGACCGCCGACGCGGGATTCGTGCCGTGGGCCGACGAGGGAATCAGGACGACCCGGCGGCCATCCTCGCCGCGATTGTGGTGGTAGGCGCGGATCACCATCAAGCCCGCCAGTTCACCCTGGGCCCCCGAGTTCGGCTGCAGCGAGACGGCGTCCAGTCCGGTGATCGCGCACAGCGCCGATTCCAACTCGGCGAAGATGTGCGCGTAGCCCGCGGCCTGAGCCGCCGGCACGAACGGATGCAGGCCGCCGATCGCCGGCCACGTGACCGGCAGCATCGCCGCCGCGGGGTTCAGCTTCATCGTGCACGACCCGAGCGGAATCATTGAAGTGTCGAGGCCGATGTCACGGCGCTCGAGCCGCTTCAGGTACCGCATCATCTCGGTTTCGGACTGATGGGTCTGAAACACGGGATGCGTCAGAAACGCACTCTGGCGCGCGACCCCGTCGGAGAACGCCTCCTCGCCCGGG
>CEQE01148604.1_pt1 | contig 11945 bp, 16 predicted proteins | sample 356201 | NCBI WGS metagenome assembly CEQE01 (sample SAMEA2619970, study PRJEB7988) | marine metagenome | biome: marine biome (ENVO:00000447); feature: mesopelagic zone (ENVO:00000213) & marine oxygen minimum zone (ENVO:01000065); material: "saline water (ENVO:00002010), including plankton...
AACTGCAGCTGTTTCAATAACTTTTTTCAAATCTCCAACAAAGATTTTGCTGGCTTTAATTATTTCTATTGCTGCAATTTCTCCATCTTTTGCTATGTCAAAAACCACTAATGGTTTTTGATCATGATCAGAACTCTTGCAGAGTTTTGACATGTCTACAACTATTCCATTTGGTAATTCTACACTTTTCCAATAATCAGAGTCTTTTAACTGTATGTTCAATACATCTTCATTTTTATCGTAGAATGTTTCAACCATTTTAATCTAACCAATATGATGTTATAACTTCTATATTATTCTTTCCTTATTCTCTCAGCAATAATTTCTTTCTTACCTTTATAGTCTTTAACTTCTCCAGTAACAATAATGTTATTTCCAACCTTAAAATCAAGCATTTTCTTGTCGAAAACAATAACATCAACGCTTTTAAGCTCTGCAATTTCAACTATTGCTAAATTATCAAACTTTTTTATTGCAATAATTTGTCCGCTTATTTTCACATCGTTTTTTTCAACGTTACTTAATTCACTTATTTTTACTTCTTCAGCTTCAACAAAAAGAGAAATTACGAATAACAAAAACAATCCAAAAAAACTTAATGAAAGAGATAGTTTGACTAGCGAAGTTTCGTTCATTCTTATCTTAAAGAAACTTGCTTTAATAAATATGGCTGCAAAAAAACAAAGAAATTTTCGGTAATGCTGAAAATCTTCTGGAGAGTTTAAAAAGCCGTTGAAAATCTTTCAACTTTCTTGTTAGAATTTTCAACTTCTCTGAAAATCTTGCGGGTTTTTCTGGCTAAAGCATATTAAGAATGAAAATAATAAAAGAAAACGTGCCGGCCTTGGCCAATAGGTATGGCCGCTGGTTTAAGAACCCAGTGTCTGAAAAGACTTCGGGGTTCAAAAACTTTTTGGTTTTTCCGTTTGGTGGGAATTCCCCGGGCCGGCGCGTTATTGTCATGATATTTGAAATTTTAATCGCAATCGCAGCTGGCATTATCTTAGGAACTTTCACAGGCTTAATTCCAGGGATTCATATTAACTTAGCTGCAGCAGGAGTATTGTTATTTTCATCTTTACTTTTAAATTACTTTTCTCCAATTTCTTTGGCAGTAGCAATAATTGCAATGTCTATTACGCATGTTTTCCTTGATTTTGTTCCGTCAATCTTTTTAGGAGCTCCAAGCGATGCAACTGCACTTGCTGTCCTTCCAGGCCATAAGCTTTTGCTGGAAGGTAAAGGATACGAGGCTGTTGTTTTGTCTTCGATTGGAGGATTTTTTGGAATAATTTCTGTCATTGTTTTCTTGCCTTTAATATTAATTGCAGTTAAGCACATTTTTACTTTTGTGAGGCCGCATATAGGTATAATGTTGCTTGGTCTTGTTTTTTATAATGTTTTGCGGAAAAAAAGTTTTGAAAAAAGAGCATGGACTTTTGTGGTGATTACTTTAGCTGGAAGTTTAGGCTTTTTAACCTTAAACATTCCTAACATTAACCAGCCGTTGCTTCCTTTGCTTGCAGGACTTTTCGGAATAAGCACATTGATTGCAAGCACTTTGAAATATTCAGCTGTTCCTGTTCAAGTTATGGATGTTAAAGAAATAAAAAAAAGAATTATGACAAAATCTGTTTTTGCAGGAGCTTTCTCTGGCGGGTTAATTGGAATCTTTCCTGCTTTAGGGCCTGCTCAGGCAGCAATGTTAGCCAGAGATTTGATTGGAAATGCAGGAAAAAGAGCTTATCTCGTCACTTTAGGTGCTGTAAGCACTTCGTCCATGCTGTTTGGCCTTATAACGCTTTTCGCGATAAATAAGGCAAGAAACGGCTCAATAGCAATAATGTCTGAAATAGTTAATATTAATGCATTAGACTTTGTTTTCCTGATAACAGCAGCAATGGCTGTTTGTGGTTTTGTTTTTTTATTAACAACAATAATAGCTAAAATATTTGCAAGAAACATCTACAAAATTGATTACACAAAAATTTCATTTGCAATAATTCTGTTTATAGCCTTGATGACCCTTTATTTTTCTCACTTTACAGGATTGTTGATATTAATTACAGGAACTGCAATCGGCATGTTTACGATAACAAAGAACATTGCCAGGCATAATTTGATGAGTTGTTTGATGGTTCCTGTCATTATTTTCTACTTATAGCCCGATAATTATTTAAATAGCTTCAAAACTTCAATATCTTATGGAAGGCGCAATATCAAGCTTTAGGCGTGGAAGACATACTGTTCATACCAGCCAGATGATAGTTCATGTTAAAGGCATTGATAAGAAAGAAAAAGCTGCTGAACTGGTCGGCAAAACAGTAGTATGGGCAAGCCCTGCAAAAAAAGAAATTAAAGGAAAAATAACTTCTGCTCACGGCAACAGCGGAGCATTACGAGTTAAATTTGAAACAGGCATGCCAGGACAATCCCTTTCTCAGAAAGTTAAGATTGAGTAATTTTACAACCGCCGCTTGGAAGAACTCTTATTATGTCGTCAATCTCTCCTCCGATTTTGTGTTTGATTTTCTTTGCAACAGCAGATGTTTTTTCATTTCCTTGAGAAATTTCAATGTATTTGCTGCAATGCTTTTTAACAGCAGAAACAGGGCCGCACATAACCAGTTTGTCTTTTGTAATTCCTACTGCTAATTTTAATTCAGCAACCATGTTAGTAGTTTTTCCCAAAATAATAAAACCGCCTCTTGGAACAAATTCTCCTGGTTTAGCGGTCTTAGACAACTGTTCAGGCTTAACATAGAAAACTTCAGTGTGGGTAACTCCAAGCTTCCAAGCTCTTGAAAAGGAAGCTACTGCAATGGCTGTTTCTTCCACTGTTTTTTCCCCAATCTTCTTTCCTTCTGCTTTAACCACGAAAAACGGAGAGCCCTGCATTTGAGTATGAAAAACAACATCTCCTTTTTCAGTATGCTTCTTTACAACAATTTCATTAGTAGTTGCATCTCTTCCACCAACACAAAGAAAATTTTCACTTGAAATAAACCATCTGAACTTTTCATACCACTTTTTCTCGCGAATTACTTTTTCTTTAACTTCACTTTCTTCCATTTTTTGTTTTTTTAACAATAGTTGCAACTGTGATTTTGTTTTTTCAACAGCTTTCTCAGCTCCTAACAGTTTTTTCTTTGCTTTCTTTGATTTTTCAAAATAAGAAACAGCGTTTTCGTCTACAGTTTTTCTTATATCCAGACTAATATCCATAGAAATGAAAAATCCGAAATGTATTTAATGCTTTCCAATATACACAACTTTTAAATAAATCAAGGCTTTATTAGTCTCTATTGGGGTAAAAATGCTGTTAGAATTAGTTGAAACTGAAAAAATGGAACAACCAGAACAAGAACAGAGGAAAAGCCGAGAAGAGAACGCGATAGTTCTAGACTTCTTGCCGAACGGATATCCCTTTGAAAGCAGGCAAGGCCAAGTTAGCACTCCAATAGTGCAGGCTTTGGGAAAAGAACATTTAATACTCCTTGAACTTGTTCCAAAAAAAGAAATTAAACTACAGCCAAATGAAGAAGTTTACATAGGAGAAGGAAAACGCGATCAAATTCACCACATCAATGGCAAGCTTTTGCCAGATAAACTAACTTCAACTGCAAAAGCAGAGCTTGAATTTGTAATCACAGAGCTTGTTAAGAAAAATGAACAACGTTTTTTAGAATTTTTTAACAAAGCACAGCCATTAAGCACAAGAATGCATTCAATAGAGCTGATTCCTGGCATGGGAAAGAAAAGAATGTGGGAAATACTGGACGAACGCAAAGGCAAGCCGTTTGAAAGCTTTGCAGACTTTAAGAAGCGAGTTAAGCTGCTTCCAGACCCTGAAAAAGCAATAATAAAAAGAGTTCTAGAAGAAATAACAACAGAACAAAAGCATTATTTGTTTGTTCAGAGATAAAATCTTTCGTTTTATTTTGCGTAACAAGATTCAGTCCTATATGGCTGGCCAAATAACCCTCACTTTCCATCCTGGTGCCTAAAACTTTTTTGACTGTTTTTTTGCATACATTTTTTCCAATTTCGATATTAATTATATTCGATATTGAAAAGATATCAACTGATTTTTAACAAAAAACACTTAAAAGATTTAAGCGAAATAGATATTAAAACATTTAAGAAATTATCGTATTTTTTAATACAATTATTCCTACATAATTTGATAAAAAATCAAATCTTTTAATAATAATTTATTTTGATTTTTCAAAGTATTTTATTACAAATTATCTAACGGGCTCTTTACTTTTTTAAGTTCTTCCGTCGAGACTCTAGTGTAAATTTGTGTTGTTTGAAGGTTGGAATGCCCTAATAATTCCTGTATTTTTCTTATATCTGTGCCTGATTCAAGAAGGTGTGTTGCAAACGAATGGCGAAGGGTATGCGGGCTTACTTTTTTCCGAATTTCTGCTTTTTTTGCCGCTCTTGCAACAATTTTCTGTATGTTCCTGGCTGTTAGTTGAGAACCTTTTTTGTTGGTTAATATGTGATTATTGTTGCTTAAATCATGTTTATACTCTTTTAAAGCCTTTATGAGGCTATCTGAGAGTATTATTAGTCTGTCTTTGTTTCCTTTGCCTTTTCTAACCCAGCCTATTTTTTCCTCTAATTCGAGGTCATTTGTGCGTAAATTAAGGCATTCTGAGAGTCGTAATCCAGAAGAGTAAAGCATCATGATAATAAGCTTGGATTTGGCTGTTTTTGCGCTTTCTATTAGTCTTTTTACCTCGTCTTTTGTCAGAACTATAGGCAAATGCTTTTCTGCTTTTGGCGTCTTAAGATTCACTATGTTCATCTTTAATACTTCGTCGTAATAGAACTTCAAGGCAGCTTTAACCAATGCAGCTGTTTTCGGAGAAACTTTTCTATCAGAAATCAAATAAGCCATGTATGATTTGATGTCTTCTTCGACGACAAACTTAGCTTCTTTTTTGATGAATTCCAGAAATTTAGTGTTGTGTGTTACATATGCTTTAACAGTTCTCTCGCTAAAGCCGCGCAATTTTATCTCTGTAACGAGTTTGTCAAGCATGCTCTTATGCGAACATTTCACTATATAATTTTTACTATAAAAATAAGAATAAATAAAAAAAACTAAAAAAAGAAAAAAATTTACTTTCCAAGCTTGCCTTTAAGCACCCATAAAGCGCTTGCACCAATTAGCACATAGACAACGTTTGCGACGAGACCGTCTGAAATACTGCCTAAAGCTATGTTGATGACGTTAAGGTCAGTTCCTATGAAGCTTCCTACACCGGCGAGACCAGCGTTTAACGCTCCTACTATAACCAACCAATCAGCAACCTTTTCTGCTTGTTCTACTCCTGGCATTATCATACACCTCTTGTTTAGTTTTTGTGTATTTATAGAAGAACTAGTATATAAACTTAACTATTCTTTTAGAGGGGGGTTCAGAGCTCTAAAACTATTTAAAGCCCTAAATAATCTTTTGTTTCTTGATAGTGGTTACAATAGAAAGTTTTAAATAATTTGGTTAGTTACACTATGCTTTATGGCAGATAGATATAAAATCAGGAAACATGAAGGAACGCCTTTATTTAAAGCGCGTGTAGGTGCTGGTACTAGTGATATAAATCTTCTTATCGGAGAAGCTGAATTTGATGCATTGATGAACCACATGTCTGTAGCAGAGAAGGTCGGTCTCCGTCGTAATAGCCATATTCGCACAGCAATGACTGCGCTTGGCCGTAATATTTCAAATTACCTTACACGAGAACAACTTGAAGAAGTTTTTCCTATGCATCATACACTCCCTCCTGGCGTATCAAGTACTAAAGTCAATGAAATTCTTGCTGAACTAGCTGTTGAAATCCAACATCCAATTTCAAAAAAACAAAATGTGGTTACTAAAATTAAGTCTTATGCAGGTGTAGAGCTATTTGGTGTTGCCACTTATGGAGACAATCCTGAATACGCAAATGTTGCAGCAGACATAACTGTTCTTGTTAAACCAAATGAATTTGATGCTTTAGTAACAAGTATATCTGTGGAACAACTATTGAATTTTCGTCGTGATAGCGTTATCCGTAGAACAATGGACTATTTAAATCGTGACTTTTGGTCTTATTTTAACGAGGAAGAGTTTAGAGCTTATCTTTCTGCCAAACCCCGTAATCCGAACAGCGTGTTTGAACGTAAGATTAAACAAGTTGCTAATGGACTTGGTATTGATATTTCTTTATACCGCAAAATTTATGCAAGACCTAATGACAAAAATACTAATATAGAGCCAAAGAATTTGCAAAGAGAATTAACAGATTTAGTTCCATCTGCTACAGAAATTCCTATAACCGACGGTAAAATTGGCGGTAGAAGTGTTACACGCGAAGAATATATTCCGTAGTAATTCCTACATTCACTTTCTGAATCAATGCCTGCCTGTAGATACCTTTAAAAAACGTTAACGAACAACGTTTTGTTGAAGAAAAATGAATTACCTTGCAAAAATTGTCAAGCACCCAGCAGCTAAAGTACTTGTAGCTTTGTCTGCAAGCGCAGCATTGTTCACGCCTTATGTAGGAGCCAATGAACTGTTTGCTGCTATACCTACAGACGAGGGCAATGGCGCATCAATTGACGAGAAAACAGCTTCTGCATTGAACGAAGAAGGGCTTATGGACTTAGTAAATAATCGTAGCGAGTCCACTTTAATTGAAGATGCTTACAGTTACACTGCGGTGTTTGACTGGAACCCGCAAGTTTTAGACTCTAAATGGGGCTCAAACTTACACATGGCACTTATAATACCTCCAATGAACCAAAAAGTACGGGCTTCTGTTGGCATGAACATAAAGGACAGCGAAGGAAAAACGTGCTTTCCCTACTTTGAATTAAGCGCAAAAGAAATAAATCCAAACGAGTACGGCACGTTTATGGTTGTTCCTGGTCTAACGCAGATTCCAGGAAGCGAAACAAAGTTAGTAGTTAGTGTTGTTAGCGCGGACAATAAGCCTTTTGACATAAAGTTATACCCCCCAAATCCAACCATTGCTGATAGGCAAAATTCTGAAGGCATTTCATTTGCTTCAGTAGTTACAAATACGCGTGATGGTATTAAATACACACGTGCAATTCCGGACTCAACTCTTTACCTTACTAGTTCAGGAGTTTCTGACGTTGACAAAACAGACCTTGAAGGCAGGACAAAAATGCTGGCTTTGAACACTCATCCATGGCAGGCTGAACTGCACGATAATTTCAGACGAGCCGAAGGACATTTGGTTGTAGATATAGAAAAGCTAGGCTACCCTCAACTTGAAAAAATCATGTTTTCAGGCATTAACGTAAAGCCAGACACTTCTGCTGTCTTAAATATGGCTGCAGTTACTTATAATAAACATACTCGAAAAATGCGCAGACATACATTTGAGGCTAGAAAACTCCCGGAAGGGCCGTATCTCGCTTGTTATGATCTAAGTGGTTTGTTTTACTTAGGAGAGACTCTTGCAGGATTCTTCCCTGATATTGCTGTTACGTCAGGCTCAGTTGAACTAGCAACAAGACCGTTTGACGCCCGTCACAATCCAGGCATTATTTCTGGAGGTATTGCTGTTTGGTCTGGAGAGCCTAATCTTCAAGACGTTACATTCAACCAAAAACCGGAACAATTCGAGACTCACCTCACAGTAAGCTATCATTAAACTCTAAATTTTTCCTTCACAAATCTATTTATTGAGATTTTGTTTCTTTTTAGCTGTTTTTGGCAAAAGTTTAAAAATCGAGGCTAATACCCATAATCTATGTATGATGTTCTTACGGAAGCAAGAGCGAAAGGTGTAACGCAGATTGATGTTGTTGTTTGGCAGAATCCTGAACGTGTAGTTCTCTACAGTAGCGAGCAAATGACTAACTTGCCGGGAAGATGCACTGATTTGGAACAAGTTAGTAAAGATGTTACTGCGTTACGTGAGGAAGGCATTGAAGTAAGGTTGTTGGGAGGTTTAAAAGATGTTAGAGAAAGATATGCTGCAAATCCTGATGCGGATGAAGCAGTAATGAACTTTATGGCTTGGCAGCAATCAAATATCGTGTCTTTAACTCCGGATGAAATTGATGAAATAAACAAGTAGTTCTACTAATCGAAAAAAACATACAGTTAATACTTCTTATACGCCCTTTTTCGTTGTTTTCCCGTAAAACCTTCAGAAAAGGTGTAAATCCTTCGGTTTGACCAGGTCTTTTATTGGAAAGATTTAAAAAGATCATAGTCCATAGCAATACTTATGAATTTGACTTCAAATAAATTTGCTTTATTTGGCATGATTAGCGCTTCAATCTCCATAGTGCTTTCTTTAATAATGGGGTCTATAGGTGTTCTATTTGCGATAATTGCTATTCTTTTTGGACTTAAAGGATTAGTGGACTATTTCAAGAATAGACAACTTGGTGGATTGTGGGGCTCTGCAAGCGCAATTATCATTGGATTTATCTTCGCAATCCTTTTTGGAGCAGGCTTCGTTGACTTGGCGAGTGATGTGCCCGCAAAGGTGCTTACCGGTTGTGGACCTGGTGATGAACCTGGTAATGAACTCTGTTATGAGCGACTTGCTGTGGAAAAGAATGACCCGTCTATTTGCGCAAATCTTCCGGAAACACATGGTTGGAGTTGCGTGTCGAAGTATGCAATCGAGCGTAATGATCTAGAAGTATGTCGTTCGCTTATTGACGCAGATTTTGAATATTACGAAGCTCGCTGTCTGCAAGGAATTGCTGCCAAACGCGGAGATATCACTCTGTGCAATGAAATAGAAGAAAGATTTGCTGGTAAAGTATACAATGTTGGTATGGGTGATGTAGAAGATTGTATTAGCAGTGTTGAATCAAAGTAGATTGCTACACATAAAACTCCAGTATACCCAATCTTACTTAAAACTTACCTTAAGAAATATAAGGATAAAGCTTAAATATTAGTTATACTTTTTAGTTATACATGATTGCCTGCAAAACAAAGCAATGGGGGAATTCTATAGGCTTGATAATACCTAAAGATGTTGCTAAAGAAAAAGGTATCAATGCAGAAGATGAAGTTCTCGTGGATATAAAGAAGAAAAACAAGAAAAAAACAGTGTTGGAAGAGCTGTCTGGTGCATTGCCATTTAAGAAATCAACTGAACAAATTCTCAGAGAATCCAGAAAAGAAATGGAGAGCAAATACATGTGAGATTCTAACAATGTTATGCTTAGATACTTATGCTTTAGTGGAGCTAGCAAAAGATAACCCAAAATTTACCCATTATAACAAACGTGAATTTGTAACTACAGATATAACTCTTGCAGAATTTTATAACATTATGATGCGAGACTTTAATGAACAAACCGCAGATTATTGGTTCAAGAAAATAAGTCCTAACTCAAAATTTGTAAGCAAAGAAATACTTATAGAAGCAGTTAAATTTAGACGACAAAACAAGGAAAAAAATCTTTCTTTTTTTGATTGCGTTGGGTATGTTTACACTAAAATTAGTAAACTGAGATTCTTGACTGGTGATAAAGAGTTTGAAGGAATGTCGAATGTTGAATTTGTGAAGAAGTAATTCAATTTTATCCCAACTTGCTTACAACTTATCAATCATTGCTGAATGCGTTTCGTATTCCTCGATATGTTGTCCTCGATAAATCTGTGATTTTACTGGAGATGCTAGTTGCAGTCTCTTTAACGTAATTTACGTAATCGCCTGGAACTTGTTTTAGTGCGTCAATAATGCTTAAGTGTTTTTTTGTTATGCTGTGGTACATTGAACTTAAATACGGGAGTCCTGCAGCGCCTACCACTGCTCCAATTACCGGGACTGCTGGTTGTGGCATTTTCTCTCCAAAAGCGTTTACAACCGCTTCTATGCCCAATGTTATTCCGGCAAACAAGCCTATCAATGCAGCATCAGAGAGTAAAAAAGTTCCAAACACTCTTTTAAATTCGCGTCCGTTCTCTGTCATTGATTTTGCTGTAATTATGCTGCTTTCGATGACAGCTTTTACACTGCTGGCTATCACAATATCTCTTACTGCTTCATTATTACCGTCGCTAACCCAAATGCCATAAGCTCCTATGGCAATTGCCATGCTTGCTTTTACTGCTGCTGTAGAAATTGTTGTACCATACTCTGATTTGATATATCTGGAGTTATGATAACTATTCCAGTAACGTTTAAATCTGCTAGAAGTTTCTACTTTATCTTCAAGAGATTTAGAACCATTTCGCAGCATAGTGGTACGTAAATCGTGTTTCTTTAAAAAGTTTAATATGAACAACTAAAATCTTAAGCGTTTTTCCATTTCAAGCTCAGAAATTCGCTTTTGAAGCTCATTTACCGTCGATTTAGCTTCTTTTAGTTCGCTGTTTAGGAATAGAATCCAATCGTTCATACTCTCTGTAAAGCGGTCCATATCGTCCCGCATTAAAGTGAACGAGTTCAATGTTTTCTTCTTGAAATTTTCTTCCATTTTAATCAATTACGTTAATTTAATTACTTGTTAGTGGTGTAAGAGGTTATATAAATACTTATCTGTTTTAGTATATAATAAAACTTTTAATAATTTATTAATTCTTTTATTATTAATCATAACTAATATTTTTAATAATTTCTTAATATTTATAATACTATTGATATTACAATTTTTTTTGCTATTTTTTCCCAAATTTTTTGATAAAATAAAGCCAAACCCTGAAAATGTTTTTAGGCACCAGGTTAGAAAGTGAGAGGTGAAAGATGACTTAAGTTTTTTTCAAAAATCTTATAGAAAGATTTTAATATTGCAATGTTAGTTGTAAATAAATAATGGTGAAAGTAAAGATACATGTGGATGACGAAGCCAAACGCTATAAATCCTTTTACAAATTAGCCAACATAACTCATCTGCTTCTTTGACTGCAAGTCCTTCGCTTTCTCGCTTTGCACTATTATATCTTTAAATTTCTCCTCGAACTGTGCAGCTACCTTTAGAAGCGGTTTATAATCTATTTTTAAGCCCAGAATACTGTCAAGCACTTTAATTATTTCAGCAGCAGCTTTGCTGTCTGGCAAGTTGCTGTGCGTTTCTGCAAAGATGCATGAAACAGGAGTGATGTCTGCCTTAACTAGCAATGCAGATGTTTGGCCCATGATTATGCCTTCATTTAAAGGCTCGAGCTTTGCTTTTTTCAAGAGCCTTTCCATCGTTTTAGAGCGAGTGAAGTATAACGTTTTAATGCTATTGCCTGGAGTTGTAGAGCCAATACCTTCAAGGCTTATGATTTCTTTTGCATTTAAGTCATTTGCAAGTGCAACAACAGCATCTGCCAGCTGCCATTCTGCTCCCGGAGTTGCTATGATTGAATGTATTATGATAAGATTGTATTTTTTATTGTAATAGATGCTGAACGGCTCTATTAATTTGCCGTCGTGAACTGCAACCAACGGAGGAGTTTTATCCACTAATATTTTTCCAATAAGCTCAGTATCAAGATGCTGTATGAGAAACTCAGCTGCAATAGCCCCGACCATTCCAATGCCAGGAAAACCCTGCATTATTGTAGGATTCTTTGGCTTTTTCCTAAGAATTATTTCCATGGTTGATAATTCAATTAGGATTATAAATAGTTTGCGGTGAAATTATAAAAAAATAAAGAAAAAAAGAACTGTTTTACCAGTTCTTCTTAAGACCTTTTAACACGCTTTTTGCTTCGTCTTTCATTGCAAAGCCAAAGCCTATGCCGAAGGCAATTGCAATTCCCAAAGCTGCTCCTGCAATCAGCAAGAGTATTGTGTTTGTTGCAAAGCTGACGTCAATCCCTATCTTTTCTATAGCTATTAAAGCTACGAAAATTATGGAAAACCATCTTACAATGCTGCTAAGGACTCGAACGCCTTTTCTTTTAGCGTGCAGCATCCTGTCAGCCACCATGTCTGAAAGGACAAGGCCTGCTA
>CEQE01324424.1_pt1 | contig 11938 bp, 3 predicted proteins | sample 356201 | NCBI WGS metagenome assembly CEQE01 (sample SAMEA2619970, study PRJEB7988) | marine metagenome | biome: marine biome (ENVO:00000447); feature: mesopelagic zone (ENVO:00000213) & marine oxygen minimum zone (ENVO:01000065); material: "saline water (ENVO:00002010), including plankton...
TGGCGATGGTAGTGGTTCAAGTGATCAGAACACATCCCACACCTACATAGATTCCGGTGAGTATACCACCACACTGACTGTTACAACAACACACGGTTCATCCAGTGCGTCTGCAGGAATCATAGTTATGGAAGAAGAACCAACTGACTTCGTTACTTTTACAGCCGGAGATACAATCGGTGTTCCCGGAACGAGTGTGGCTCTGCCTATAACCATTAATACAGATGGATATGAAGTTGGCGCTTTTCAGTTTACCCTGTTGTTTGATGAATCCGCCATGAACTTTACCGGCTTCAGCAATGGTTCCATGATTCCTGAAGACTGGTTCGTGGATTACAATCCTCTGTCAGAAGGGGAGATCGTGATTGGTGGTTTTGCCGCAGGCGGCGGACCGGTAGCCGGTGAAGGTATATTGCTTCGTGCAAATCTTGATATTAATGAAAATACAAGTCAGGGCGAATACACGGTTTCATTTTCTGATTATTCAGCCGGCGATCACAACACATTTCTCGATCTGCCGGTACAGGTCTCAACAGGTACAATTTCTGTGCCTGAGTTGATCACGTTAAACGGAGGTGTGAACTATTTTGACTACGCAGGCGGGTCAGTAGGCGGTGTATCCGGAATCCCTGTGAGTCTAACCGATAACAGTACCGGATTGTTCAGCACCTCGACGGTCACAGACGCCACAGGAGCTTACACATTCGAGGGTGTATCAGCAGGACTTGACTACACGATTGAACCGGACCTTGACAGCGATCAGGATCGCCTAAGACAGGCAGTCAATACAACGGATGCTTTTCGTGATTTTACGGCGGCTATATTCAGTGCACCTTTTGAAGAACCCTTTCAGTTTATTGTTGGTGATGCTAATAATTCCAGCAGCCTGAACACCACCGACGCATTTACAATCTTCCAGTTTGCCATCTACCAGATTGAAGACTTTAACGAATATGGCAAGGATGACTGGCAGTTTACTGACTCGGATTATCCTCTCAGTGATGATAACTGGCAGGATGCACCAACAACCATAGAACTTGAAAATACAGGCAGTGATGCAAGCGGTCTCGATTTTACTGCAGGTTTGGCTGGTGATGCTAACGGAAGCGGCGCGGGTATTGGTGTTGCTCGTTTAGCAGTCAATTCAGCCGTTGTTGCTATCGAAAATGCAGACATATCGCTGGATGAATCGGTATTAATTCCTGTTAATCTGGAATTTGATGCAAGTGGATTAGGTGCATTTCAAATTGAATTGAATTACAATCCTGCTGTTTTGAATTTTGTAGATTGTCAGTTGGGGGATATCATTCCTGATGCAGCTAACTGGATGATTCATATGGATCAAAAAGATGAGAGTACTATTCTCATAGCCGGGTTTGCCATGGACATGGCAGCCCTTATCACTGAAGATGGTCCTGTTGCAAATCTCAATTTCAGCTTTGCAGAGGAAGTTAAAGCAGGAGATGCTACTGATATTACCATTTCTGAACAGTCCGCTATGGGTGATTCCCATGGGCAGGATATAATTGTAGGCTTCAGCAGCGGTAGGATTACAGTCTCAGCACCTGTGCCTGAAGAATTTGCACTCATGCAGAATTATCCGAACCCGTTTAATCCGGTAACTTCAATACAGTATCATATTCCGGACAATTCGGATGTTTCACTGACTGTTTATAACCTGCTTGGTGAAGTGGTGGCTGAACTGGTGAATACGCACCAGATTGCAGGAAGTTATCAGATTGATTGGAACGGCAGAAATCAGGATGGCAAACAGATGGCAAGCGGTATTTATATTTACCATTTTAAAACGAAAGAATTTTCATCCATGAAAAAGATGGTTTTAGTTAAATAACATAATGTGATTTCTATCATGTGATTTAAATCAAAAAGGATATAAATTTGAAAAAAGATCGTTCAATAAAAATGAAGGGGTTAGACATGAAGAAGATAAACTTCGGAATATTGATTGCAGGAATGTTCCTGCTGTCCTTTGCATCAGCGCAGGATTTTAGTGTTGATATAACTGCATCAAATGGTGATACTACGAGTGTCGATTTAACTTTTGGTATGACGCTCAACGCTACCGATGGATTTGATGATGGATTAGATACATATGCGCCACCAGCGCCACCATCGGGTTTTGATGCTGCATTAACTTTTGACGGTGACAGATATTACATACAAATGCTGGCACCTTCTACTGATCCGAGAACCATGGGGTTACAGTTTCAGGAGCCGTATAGTTTTTCCTGGGACCCGTCAAATTATGCAGATGCCGGATCATTTACGCTGATTGATCCATTTGGCGGTGCATTCGTCAATATTGATATGACTGTTGACGGTTACATTGATATTACTACCCATCCGTTCCTGGCAAATCTTTCAACCTTGAACATTGATTTTACAGCCAGCGAATCCCAGCCGGCACAACCGGTAACTTATTCCGGACCTGATCTAACAGCATCACCCGGTGATATCATTGGATACCCCGTTCAACTGCAGACAGGCGGAAATGAATTGGGTGCTTATCAATTTAATATAACAGCAGACCCCTCCGTTATGAATAAAATTGAAGTCATTGAGGGAGATATTATTCCATCAAGTGGCTGGGTAAATAATGAAACTGACTTGGGAGGCGGTACATTCGTCTTTGGTGGATTTGCTACAGGGGGAGACCCCATTGCAACCGATGGTGACCTTCTCATAATCAGTTATGAAATAAGTTCAAGCGTAGCTCCCGGCACTTATTCAGTAGTTTTTTCAAATGAATCTGCTGGCGACTACAATACGGGACTTGATTTAGGAACTGCAACTGTGGACGGAAGCATTACCATTGAAGCACCTCCGCCAGGTTCTGAACCGACTGCTGATTTCTCAGCATCACCTTTAAGTGGTTATGCACCACTGGATGTTTCTTTTACAGATTTATCCACTCCCGGTGAAAGCGGACCTTCCGGATTTGCATTAACAGTTATGGCAGCGTCAGCTGGTGGAACGGAACAATCGCTGACATTTGGAATGGACCTCAATACTACAGACGGATTTGATGATGGTGTGGATACTTATGCACCTCCAGCTCCTCCATCCGGATTCGATGCTGCCCTTTTTTGGAATAATGACAGGTATTTTGTTCAGATGGTTGCCCCAAGCAGTGAGCCAACCACTATGGGAATACAATTTCAGGATCTTTACAGTTTTTCCTGGGATCCTGCTTCATTTGGAACTGCGGGAAGTTTTACTCTTATTGATCCGTTTGGCGGTGCATTTGTAAATGTAGATATGACTCAAAGTGGTTATGTCGGTGTGGATACCCACCCCTTTCTGGCAAACTTGAGTAGTATCAATATTGATTTTACAGCAAATCCTATCGAAACGCCTGCGAATGGCAGTAATGACCTTCGTGCCGGTGATATAATTTCTTGGTCTTGGGAATTTGGAGATGGTGGAACAAGCTCAGAACAGAATCCAAGTCATACCTATTTTTCTCCTGGAACCTATTCCGTCACTTTAACAGTTACTGATGAAGATGGGCTTTCTGGTTCATTTACTGCATTTGACATGATTACAGTTGATGCGGGTATTCCTCCCACTGCAGACTTTACGGCTAATCCAACATCTGGTATTGTTCCTTTGGATGTTAATTTCTCGGATGCATCCGATATGGGAACGGGCAGTAATCCCACCTGGGACTGGGATTTTAATGATGATGGCGTAACCGATGCAACGGGACCCGGCCCTCATACGTGGACGTATATTAATCCCGGTTTTTATAATGCAAAATTGATTTTAAGTACAACTCATGGTTCATCTTCAGCAACACAACTTATTGAAGCCATTGGCCTGCCTGACCTTGTTGTTTCGGACATGGCAGTGGCAGGTGATTACAGTTCTATTAATGTAACCATCAGCAATATTGGCGATTCAGATTCTCCCGGTTATTATGGGACGGACTGGCATGCTATTTTTATAGATGGTGCCGGATACGAATTTTATGAAGATGGTGTAGCAGTCCCCGCAGGCGGTTCGCACACCTATACCATTGGTCTGGACTTGCTCCCCGGTGATCACAACATTACGGTTCAAGCTGATTACTACAATGATGTGATGGAATCTGATGAAAATAACAACAGTGGATCTGTTGATATCAACGTACCTACTGATTCAGACGCTGTACAAAACGTGGCTGCGGAAGCTGGCGAAAATGAGGTTATTTTAACCTGGGATGAAGTTGATGTAAGTGATTTAGGGCGTAGCAGCGCTGATCTTGGCAGGCGCCGCGGGCATGGTGATAAAATCCAGAAAGCCATTGGTGTTAATCATGAAAACAGCCGTTTTGCTTCTAAGGAAGTGACTGGCAATAATGAAATAACCAGAAGTGATGATAATCAATTAATGGGCGATCCTGATTTTACCGTTACGTTGAATGCAGGCGGAAGTGATGGAACACAAGTACCACTTATGTTTGGTATGGCGCCGGGCGCAACGGACGATTATGATGATGGTCTTGATGAATATGCGCCACCATTCCCACCCAGTGGTTTTGCAGCAGCATTAAGCTGGAATAATGACAGCTATTTTACTCAAATTATTACACCCGACACGGTTACTGCACTCACTATGGGAGTTGCATTTCAGGAACCGTTCAGTTTTTCATGGGATCCGGTTACTTTTGCTGAAGTCGGGTCATTCACTCTCATTGATCCTTTTGGCGGTGCGTTTGTTAATGTGGATATGACTGTTGGTGGGTATATTGATGTGGCAACCCATCCGTTCCTGGCGAATTTAACGTCACTCAGTATCAATTTTACAGCATTCCCCGGTGCAGATCCTGAACCGGAGTACCACCCGAATTTTGTTATAACTCAAATAGAGTATGATGCTGAAAATGACACATTATCTATTGAAATTTCCAATTGGGGCGATGCAGACTCTGAGGGTTGGGATGATGGAAATGACTATCATAACCTAACCGTCGGCAGTTATTCAACCTATATTACAAATCCCGCGCTTGCAGCAGGTGAATCGGCTTCATGGGGTTTTGCACTTTATGATCTTCTAGGTGCAGGGACATACACAGCTTCTGTGACAGCTGATGTGGATAATGACACGGAAGAGTGGGATGAAGATGATAATTATGCAGCTATAGGTTTGACGGTTTTAGAACAGGCCATGCCTGATCTGGTGGTCTCCAGTTTGACTTTTGATGAAGCAACCATGGAACTCAGTTATACAGTTGAAAATATTGATGCCGGTGATGCAGGTCCGTTTTATGTGGGTGTGTGGATTAATAATGAAAATTATCCAATTCACTGTGGAGCCCCGTACGGTGATCTTGATAATTTCGTTGATGGTTTGCCATCCGGTGGTTCAGTTTCCTTCACCGATAATCTTTCTGCACTACCGCCTGGCGACTTTGAAATCTATGTGACTGTTGATAACGATTGCTGGGTGGAAGAATCGTTTGAAGATAACAATGTTGCCGGTCCCGTTACATTCACCATTGAGCCGCCTCCTACTGCAAATTACACCATCTATATGAATGATGGAACGGGGTACGTTGTTGCTGCAACTGGAATTGAAGGCAACTCTTATACAGTGACAGGTCTTCAGAATTATATGGAATATTGCTTTTATATTACGGCAACTTTGCCCGATGGAACGGTAACACCGCCCTCTCTTGAAGTTTGTGCCACTCCCTACGAATTAGGCGCTCATTTTTCGTTCGACAGCACTGCATTCTATCAGCCAATCATTTTGGTGAGTTTATCCTACATGAATGCAGAGCTAGAAGATGGCGATGAAATTGGTGCATTTGACGGTGACCTCTGCGTAGGCGCTGTGGAATACAACTCCACGAATCCGCCTGAATTTTTCCAGGCATGGGCAGATGATGGGTTTACGCCTCAACTGGATGGTTTTATTGAAGGAAACACTATTTCATTCCGGTACTGGGACAAGAGTGAAGCCACCGAAATCAATCCTTTAACCATTGATTATACCCCATTTAATGGTTGGGATACATCCGGTGAATTTTCGCAGGATGCCATCACAGGTGTTGAATTAAGCACGGATCCGAGAGTAGATGATATTCCCGATCAGACTATTGATGAAGATCTTGAAGTATTCGCATCCATAAATCTGGATGATTATGTAAACGACCCGGATGACGGTGATGCCGGCGTTACGTGGACAGCCGATGGTCAGCAGGAATTGATTGTAACCATTAATGGCGGCAGTGCAACCGTTGACGTTCCTTACGAGCATTGGAACGGTTCTGAAAACATTACATTTACGGCAACGGACCCCAACGGCGCTTTTGATTCTGATGCAGCTGCATTTACGGTAAATGCTGTGGATGATGCGCCTGAAGTGGCGGACATTGAAGATCAGACCGTGGATGAAGGCGGCACGTTTGCAACATTTGATCTGGATGATTATCTGACAGAGCACGATGGTGATGCAGTAACGTGGAGTTTTGAAGTGACGACCGGAAGAAGTGAAAGTATAAAAACCGGTGACGATGATATTATAAAAGGATCCCTGGACCAGGACGAAAGTAACTCCCGCGATTATCTGACTGTTACGATTGATGAAAATAATGTGGTAACGGTAACCATTCCGGATGATAACTGGCACGGTTCTGAAACATTTGAATTTATTGCAACCGATGATACTGGGAACCTATTGTTTGACAGTGATCCGGCTACCTTTACGGTTAACCCGGTGAATGATGAACCTGTTCTTACGGATATTGATGATCAGACAGTGGAGGAAGATTTCTACAGTGTAACAATTGGTCTTTCTGCCAGCGATGTGGACGACGGCGAGCATAATCCTGGTGATGAGAATGTGCTTACCTTCACTGCAACGAGTGACAATTCAAATATTACAACCTCTGTTTCAGCCAGTTCATTAACGATTTCTGCAGAAGAAAATTACAACGGTTCAGCCACCATTACAGTAACGGTTACGGATGATGGTGATCTTTCTGATAGTGGTGATTTTGTCTTCACCATCAACGCTGTGAACGATGCGCCTGTTGCTGAGGATGATTCATACAGCACCGATGAAGGCGGAACCATCACAGGCAATGTCACGGATAACGACAGCGATATTGATGCAACAACCGGTGACGTTACACCGGATGAACACTTTACCTTAAGTGTGAGTCTGGTGAATGATGTTGACAACGGGACACTGTCATTAAATGCTGACGGTTCATTCACTTATACCCATGATGGGGGTGAATCAACCAGTGACGAATTTGTTTATGAACTGGCTGATGGCGCCGGAGGTTCGGATCAAGCCACAGTCTCAATTGAAATTATATCCGTGAATGATCCGCCTGTAGCCATGGATGATGCCTACAATGTGGAAGAAGATGGTGAACTTGTAAGTAGTGCACCTGGTGTCCTCGGAAATGATTATGATTATGACGGAGACGGTTTGACTGCGGAACTTGCCAACGGCACAACGAATGGTACATTGTCATTAAATGCTGACGGTTCATTTACGTACTCACCCAATGCGAATTACTACGGTCCTGACAGTTTTACCTATCAGGCATATGATGGACAGGAATATTCAAACACAGCAACGGTATCTATTACGGTGAACCCGGTTGATGATCCCATAGAATTCATTGATGAATATCCGGATGTTGATGCCATTGTAGGTCAGTTGTATAATTTTACCGCAGCTACGGAAGAACTGGATGATGATTTCATCGATTTTTATGTAGATTTCGGCACGGCTGACTTTTTAAGTGTTACAGTCATCAATGATGGCTCAAGTGACGGATATGACGGCATATTTGATGTGGATACAGTAGAATACCTGATTTCTGGTACACCTGGGCTACAACATGTGGGTACCCATAACATATTGTTGGATTTCGGTGATGGTACTACCATAGTATCTCTTGATTATATCTTAACAGTACGGCAGTCATTTGATTATGACTTGGAGGAAAACTGGTCCTGGAGATCATTCCCTGTAACAGAACTGGAACCGAAAGACGGTCTTGAATTTTTTGGGGATGTGCTGGGAAGTTTGACGGCAGTACTGTCATATCCATCCGGGGAACTTTATCAGATTCCCGATGACGGCTGGTATAACTCCATTGATTATGTAAATCCTCATTCAGGTTATGTGATGAAGATGAATGAAGATGCTACCCTGACTAAAGAAGGATCAGCGGTACCTGTCAATGACCCTCTTGATTTGAATTCATGGTGGAACTGGATTGGGTACTACGGTTCAGAAGCACCGGATGCATATGATGCATTTTATTCTCTAATTACAGAAGGTGTATTGGTTATTGCAATGTCATATGACGGTATTTTAATTCATCTTCCCGATGATACATGGTTAAACACCATTGGGTCACTTGAATATACGGATGGCTACATTATCAAACTGACTGATGATTTCCCCGGATTTCAATGGCAGACAGAAGGCGCCGCACCACCGTCTGATGATAATTTGATTAGTACCCGTACCGATGAAGATCCGGAATACTTTAATTTTACCAAAACGCAGATGTATGAACCCATCGTTCTTATGATTGAAGGTGAAGGACTTGAAGCAGGCGCTGAATTTGCAGCTTTCACTGGAAACATGTGCATAGGCGCTTCTGTTTACGATCCCGCTGAATCTGATGTTCTGCAGTTACTTGCGTGGGAAGATGACCCTTATACAGACGAAGTGGATGGTTTTGTTTCCGGTGATAACATTACACTTAAGGTCTGGACAGGCGAGCATGAATTAACCTTAACAGATATTGAATTTATTGAATTTGAAAACTGGGATGCCAGCGGCATGTACAATTCAGGCAGCATCGCTGGTGTAGTCATTGATCTTGATGGTCTGGGAATTGATCAGCTGGGAATTCCCCAGCAGATCGCTCTGCACAATAACTATCCCAACCCCTTCAATCCGACCACAACGATCAAATATGATTTGACTGGCGATGCTATGGTATCCCTTGAAATTTATGATGTCATGGGACGTGAAATCCGCACGCTCGTGAACAATGTCAAATCTGCCGGTTATCATGAGGCAGTTTGGGATGCGATGGACAACAGCAACAGACTCGTTCCCTCAGGTGTTTACATTTACCGTTTAACGGTGAATGGTAGTGCAATTGACACCCGGAAGATGATAATGATTAAATAAATATCATAAAAATAGTCAGAAAAAAAGGGGATGGCAGGTTGGTCATCCCCTTTTTTGTTTGTTTGACATAATGGTCAACTTGAGGTAACTTTAATGAAAAAGAGGGAAATGAAATGAAATTATTTCAAGGGATAATAATTATCCTACACTTAGGATTGATTCTTTTATCAGCGCAGTCTGATGAATCTATCTCCTTCCGATACGGTTTTATCGCCCAGGGCGAAACGATAGGAGATACACTGCTCACCCTCGATGACAGGGCGGAGTTATCTGCGGGCGATGAGGTAAAACTGAATATCGGGTTTGAAAAAGGGACAACCTGTTACATAATCCTATTGTCATCCCAGAACGTATATTCACTGTTCTACACCTCGGCCAGCCACGATTTTTCAGAATCGGAAGATAATATATTTACCACACTTCCGTGGTTCAGATTGGACAAATCAGCAGGAGAGGAAACGTTTTACCTCATTTCCTCACGGACGCCTATAACCGAAATGGAGGATTTGCTCGATAAATATATCAAAGCAAAAAAGCAGAGCAGAAAGCGGTTTCATAAACGGATTGAATATGTGTTGAAAGATTTGATGCCTAAAGAAGATTCTTCCAATGGCGTCGGACTGGTAACACGATTGGATGAGCCGATTATTGGGGGTGTAACGTTTAGGGGCAAACCGGATTTAATCATGCTTGAACAGGCGCTGACACACCAGTGCGAGGGAGATAATATTGCTGCTGCAACGTTCAGGATAGTTCACAAATAAACTTGAACCCGAAAGAAACTTCATTCAAAAAGCTGGTATTCGGCAATGGTGCTTTAGCCGGAGGTCTGCTTATAATTTTACTGCAATTTCCATCTATTACTGAATTCTATGAACTGAAAACCATAGACAGCAGATTCAGGATTAAGGACTATTTTGAACAAAATCCCCCAATGCATGAATCGGTGGTTCATGTAAATCTGGATAATTATTCCAAAGCAAAATCCGGGTATGATATCTGGCCGAAGAAAATGTATGCTGATCTTCTGGAAAAAGTCGCAGAATCAGGCGCCCGGGCTATGGTCGTGGACGTCATGTTCATTAACAGCGCAGACACAGTTGGGAACGGTAAATTGGTTGAATCCTATCTAAAAATGGGAAATGCAGTGAGTCCTTATTTACTCCAATTTGGAGACATTGCTGAACCATTTTCCTGGGTTCGAAGTGAAGATGTGCTGGATGCATTTTTCTTTGAGATGAATCCATCAGTGGAAAGAGGCAGCATCAACCACGCTGTCACCTTACTCACGACTCCCATGGTGGAGATTATTGAACAATCTGCGTCAACGGGATTTGCCAACATGGAGCCGGATGCGGATGGTGTAATCAGGAGGGTGCCCGCTCTTGCGGAAGTGGATGGTAAACTGGTATTGTCATTTTATTTTCAATCACTTTGCACATTTCTGGATTACGATTCTGAACAGATTGAGGTCGTCAGCAGGCAAAAAGTAATGCTTCATAATTTTCCTGTTTTGGGCGGTGATGGTGTTGAGGAAGTTTCCCTTCCATTGGATAAAAATGGAAATTTGATTGTAAATCTTGCGGGAGGATATAATAAAAATAATTATCCCCGCTCATACAGCGCTTGGGACGTATTGGGGTCGAAAAGAAAACTGGCTGAACTGAATGATAAACTGGTGATTGTATCTGATATCTCCTCTACTTCCATGAACCATTTCAGCCCTGTCCCGCTGAATAAGTTGTTTCCCAGGTCCTACCTGATTTCAAATGGAATCAATACAATCATGACAAGAAATTTTATTAAAGTATTTTCCGGCTGGTCTTCCATATTTCTGACACTTATTTTGGGTGTAATTATTATTTATCTCAGTCATAAACTTCGGCTGACCCAATTTTCAATGGCATCATTAATTGTCATTTTAAGCTATCTTTTAATTACAGGTTTGGCATTTGTATTCAACGGAATTATACTCCCGGTATTTAGCGTCATCATCCCCGGAATCGGAATGGTTCTATTTACGAGTGTTAACCGGTTTTCTGAGGCAGAGCGATATAAAGGAGTACTTGAGGGAAGTCTTCAAAGTTACCTATCTCCAACGCTTATGGAAAAGATAAAGGATGATCCTGATATATTAAAGGTAGGAGGACAGACAAAACGGATATCTGTGATTTTTTCAGATATAGTTGCATTCACCTCCTTTTGTGATAAGGCAGACCCGGCTGAAGTCCAGAATGTGCTGGAAAGGTATTTCAGTGAAACGGCAAAGATCATTTTCTCCAATGGCGGTTATATCGACAAGTATCTTGGGGACGGAATTCTTATCTTTTTTGAAAATGACGGCGATGAAGTAACGAGCGCGAAAATTGCTGTGGAGAGCGCGGTGGAAATGCAGAAAATGGCAAAGAAACTTGATACAGAGTTCAAGGAGCAGAATCGTTTACCTTTTGCTATTCGCATTGGCACCACCACCGGCTATGCCAAAGTGGGGAACATCGGTCCTGTGGAACGGAAGGATTATACCATAGTTGGCTCAGTGGTGAATCTCTGCCAGCGGTTGGAGAGTTTCGGTGAAGCCGGTGATATTGTTATTGACAGCGATACCCATTTTTTCATTAAAGATGATTATGAAACAGTTGATTTTGGAGAACAGGCAATGAAAGGGTTCGAAAAGCCGGTGAAAACGTACAAAGTAAAAAATAATGATTAAGCAACAACAGTGTCTTACCATAGACATGGTTTACAGTTTTGGGAGTTAAAG
>CEQE01146031.1_pt1 | contig 11907 bp, 8 predicted proteins | sample 356201 | NCBI WGS metagenome assembly CEQE01 (sample SAMEA2619970, study PRJEB7988) | marine metagenome | biome: marine biome (ENVO:00000447); feature: mesopelagic zone (ENVO:00000213) & marine oxygen minimum zone (ENVO:01000065); material: "saline water (ENVO:00002010), including plankton...
AACGCTACCTATCACGCGCAGGAAGGCCCCGAGGGGGGAAGAACCACGCAACCCGCCGAACCAGCCCCTACCCTGCGCCAGGTCTATCTCGACAATAACGCAAGCACCTTCGTTCACTCCTCGATACTCGAAGCCATGAATCCGTTCTTAACAGAACAAGGCGGCAACCCATCGAGCGTGCATTTCCATGGAGTGAGGAGCCGGAGCGCTGTTGAGGACGCTCGCAGGAAGCTCGCCGCGGCGATCAACTGCACAGCGAGACGCATCCTCTTCACCGGTGGCGGGAGCGAAGCAGACAACCTGGCCATCAAGGGGGCGGCTCTCGCGCTCCGTGCCCGGGGCAGGCACATCATCACGAGCGCGATAGAGCATCCCGCCGTTCTGGGAGCATGCCACGGCCTTCGGGAATTCGGATTTGAAACCACCGTACTGCCGGTTGGCGCCGATGGCCGGGTTGACGCATCCGATGTCGAGACCGCAATACGCGAAGACACGGTGCTAGTGAGTATCATGATGGCCAACAACGAACTCGGTACGATTCAGCCGGTTAACAGCATCGGTTCACTCTGCCGTCGTCACGGTGTCCTCTTCCACGTGGATGCCGTCCAGGCCCTGGGTAAGATTCCCATCGATGTGGAAGAGATCAAGGCCGACCTCCTAGCCGTGTCAGCGCACAAGCTCCATGGTCCGAAAGGGGTGGGCGCGCTGTTCGTTCGCAAGGGTGTCGAGTTATCACCTCTCATCCATGGTGGAGAACAGGAATACGGCCTGCGTGCTGGCACGGAAAACGTGCCCGGAATCGTCGGCTTCGGCAAAGCCTGTGAATTTATGCTTCGAAACCTGAACGGAGGAGCTCTGGATCGTGTCGCTGCCATGCGCGACGATATCGAATTCCGTTTACTCGAACTCGCTGGCGGTGCCCGTGTCACCGGTGGTACGGCCCCGAGAGTACCTAACACGACCAACCTGGTGCTGCCCGGGATGCGAGGTGAGTCGCTGGTCCTCGCGCTGGACAGGTACGGCGTCTGCTTCTCTTCCGGGTCCGCATGCAAGTCCGGCAATCCGGATCCATCTCACGTATTGCTCGCCGCTGGGCTCAGCGAGGACGAAGCGCACTGTTCCATTCGTCTGTCGTTGGGAATCGACACCACCCCCGATGACATCGACTACGCCGTCACCATGTTCGAGAAAGTTATGGCCGAGAGTGAGAGTGCGATTCGTTTTATGGGTTGTCGTTGAGACGTCTTTGTTTTCTATAAATGGGGACAGGTACGCTTCTTTCACTAGTAAGTGTACCTGTCCCCATTTCCTGCAGGGGAAAGATCAGTTGCACTGCGGAGGGATCGATGGGTGGCAAGGTATTCATGCTACTCTCAAGGTGTGTTGAATATTAGGAGTAGAAAAGGGGGTGTCGGGCCGTGTCTAGAGGAGAAGCGCTTCTCTCCAACTACGAAAAAGAGATCGAGGCAATCTGGCGCGAAATGACACCCAGGTCCAGGGAGCTCTGCGAGCGAGCGGAAGAGTTCATGCCGGGCGGTGCGCTGCGGTCTCACTCCACCGGAACCTATCCTGCTTACGGTGAGCGGGTGGACGGATGCTATCAGTACGATGTCGATGGGAACCGCTATATCGACCTCGCATTGGGTATGACCAGCATTATTGGACACAATCACCCGAAAGTAGCGCAAGCCGTTCAAGAACAGGTGCCAAAAGGTCTGGTGTCTTTTATGCCCGAGCTCGGCAAAGACGCATTGGCAGAAATGATGTGCAGGAGAGTCCCCTCGATAGAACAGGTGTGGTTCACGCTGGGTGGGTCCCAGTCCTTCATGTGGGCCATACGAGCGGCCCGCGCGTTCACCGGCAGAGATAAGATTCTGAGGATACGGGGAGGATACAACGGCACGTACGACGATGCCTATGCGACCCCACCGGGACCTCCTGGTTTACCCAGGAACCGATTGGATAACATCCTTCTCACGAACTGGAATGATAAGGAGGAGACTGAGCGGGTCATCCGGGAAAACAAGGATGATCTGGCGGCCGTACTCACCGAGGGGCTTCAGACCGGGGGCACGATCCCCCCAAAAGACGGTTACCTGACCTTCCTGAGGGAGATCACTGACAGATACGGGATCGTTCTCATCTTCGATGAAATCGTGAATTTCTGGCTTGATCACGGTGGAACCGGAGCGCTTTATGACGTCAAACCCGACTTGAGCTGCTATGGCAAAGGCATCGGGGGCGGTCTGCCAATGGGCCTCATCGGTGGGCGGAGTGACATCATGAAGCTATTCAGTCAGGCGGAGAAGTTCCGGGTGGCGGCCATCGTCGCTCACCAGGGCGATCCCATGAGTGTTGCTGCCAGCACAGCCTGCCTCAACATCCTGACCACCGATGAAATTGCGCGAATAAATGACATCGGAGATTCGTTGGCTGATGGCATTCGCCGCATTCTCAAGGAATTGGGAATCAGAGGGCAGGTGATCGGCTACGGCAATCATCAGAGCGTTCACCTGACCACCGCTGATGAAATTATCGATCCCGTAACCTATTCGAGAACCGCGAATACACCAGGACTGAAAGAAGTGATGGCGCTCTATCGCCGTTCGCTCATCAACAAGGGAGTACGCACACTCGAAAACCTGATGGCTCTGAGGATATCGACCCCGATTACACAGAAGGAGATAGTAACGGTGCTGGCTGCTATGCGAGAGGGCTTCGTCGAAATTCAACCGATACTCAAGGAGGTGGCACCCGATCTGGTCGCCTAGCCAGCATCATTTCAACGGGCGACCAAGAAACCCCCGGATCACCTCAACCAGCGCAGTGGTGTCGTCATCCATGTGCATATGGTGCGAGCCATCCATAGTGATGAACTCGAAGTTCTCGAATCTGGCGGCTAATCGTTCGAGGTCTGCCCTGTACCATTTAAGACCATCGTTGGCTCCAACAACCAGGACCTCTCCGTTAAAGGAATCGACATTGTGATCCATCTGCTCGCGGGTGATCCCCAGAGCATCTGACCAGCGCACCCTGGGATCAGACGCCCAGCTGAATCCCCCTTCCACTTTCCTGCTTCCTCGTTCGACCAGGATTCGGGCTGACGCTACAGCCTGGCCTGTTGCCTTTGCGACGCTTTGTGCCATGTCTTCCTGATTTGCAAAGACTCTCAGAGGCCTTGCTTCCCTGGTCAGGTTTACATCGATCGAATCCCTGTGCAGCTTCAGCCACTTCTCGTTGCTGACGGTTTCGGCGAATCCATCGATGGCAAACAGACGCTCAACCCTGTCCGGGAACAACCCTATGATGTGGGCGCTGACTTCTGCACCCATGGAATGAGCTAACAGGCTGAAGCGCTCCCACTGCAGCTGGTTCGCGACCGCGATCACATCCTGCACATCCAGTGCTGCCAGATACGGCGTATGTGCGGGTCTGTGGCCCGAGCGTCCATGGCCCGCAAAATCTAGTGCGAACACATCGAAGCCCGAAAGCCCAGGGGCGATGAGGTCAAACGAACTGGCGTTGTCCAGCCATCCATGTAGAGCAAGAACGGGCGTCTGGCCTTCCTGTCCCCATCGCTTGCCTGCGAGTGTTCTGCCCTGAATACGAAATGCAACTTCTCTCGACAACAACTGACTCTTGCCTGCTTTTCTACAGCGCTTCAACATAACCTTTCGGCCACCACGCCACCAGCTGGTCAGACGACCGCCGGCACCGAAGCCTCTTCTTTATGAAAAGGGGACGGGTACGCTTTTCCTACTGATCAACGGTACTTCCCGCATGGTGGGACTGGGCAGTGCGAATTTGTACAACGCCGAAATATCGATAAGAACGTCCGATGCGATTGCGGCCTTATCCATAGAAACCCTGCTGGGACGCGAGAATCCGTTCGATCTGAGGGGGCATCGGCAGAAATATCATCCGGGACAATATGCCACGGCATTTAATCTCGGCCGGCTGCTGAATGGAAGTAAGATAGTACTGGATGAAAAGGAGATATCGGAAGATTTAAGCGGATTGTTGAAATAACACGAGGGAATACAGGCTGCGGATATACCCGTCGAAGATGCCTATTCCTTGCGTTGCCCCCTGCAATTATCCGGCCCCAGCAGGGATATCCTGCATTACGCGAAAGCGGTGCTCGAACGCGAGCTCGACAGTAGCAATGACAACCCGTTGATATGTGCCGAGTACGACACTTTTATCCACAACGGGCATTTTCAGGGCCAGTACATTTCCCACGCAATGGATAACGTCGCAATGGCGATGACCACTATCAGTGTCATCAGCGATTGCCGCATCGATCGCTTTCTCGATGCGGGTAACGGCGTGGGTTTACCATCTTTTTTGTGCCGCAAAAAAACAGGCGTGTGCATGGGCCTGATGGGCGGACAGTTTATGACCACCAGCATAGTGGCGGAAAATCGCACCCGTTGTTTACCGGCCTCGGTGCAATCCATAGCATCGACCTCTGACTTTCAGGATGTCACTTTGGATTGATTGCCGGCCGAAAGGCAAAATCGGTGATCGCCAACGCTAACTACGTGCCGGCCTTTGAACTGCTATGCGCGGTCCAGGCAGTGGATATCAGGGGCCGGGAACAATTGGGTCCGGCAACGACCGTACTGTACGAAGCAGTGCGCGAAACCTTACCCTACCTTGATTACGATACTGTTATCATCGATTATCTGGAGACCCTGGCAAAGCGTATACAGTCAGGGGAGATATTGAAAAGAGTTGAATCGGAGGCGGGTGAATTATTGCTCAGCGATGATTCCAATGGCCAGGCAGAGCTGTATTAATTCACGATGGATCAGTCAACCTGGGGCTGTTTGTTCTTTCACGAGTAGATGATTGAGTATGTCATATAGAGATCCGGGTTTAGCACGGCCGGATATTGTGATGGAAAAGTCTGGTGACGGTTGCATTTATTTGCGCAGCCACATGTTGCTGGACGACTATGAAAATAATCTTGGCTCTTGGCTTTACCATTGGGCTGAACACGCACCGGAACGCTGCTTTGTCGCCGAAAAGGATACCAACGGGGACTGGCAAAATCTGTCTTATAGCCAGGCCCTGCGAGATGCACAGGCGATTGGGCAGAGCCTGCTGGAACAGGGATTATCGATTGAAAGGCCGCTGATGATTCTGTCGGGCAATAGTCTTAACTTTGCCCGCCTGCAGCTCGGTGCCTTACTCGCGGCTATACCCGTAGTACCGGTTTCTCCGCCGTATTCCCTGATGTCGCAGGATTTCGACAAACTCAAACACATCGTTCAGCTAACCACTCCGGGTATCGTTTATGCTGAGTCCGAAGCGCCATTCGCCCGAGCTATGCAGAATATCGCAGATCCCGATATTGAGTTTTATGCGGCGGATCGCGACGGACTGGCAAAGGCCCGAGATTTAAATGAACTGTTGGCGGGATCCCCGGGCGAGAAATTGCACGCTGCCTATCAGCAGATTGATAAAGACAGCATCGTGAAAATTCTTTTCACATCCGGCTCGACCGGTATGCCCAAGGGTGTCATAAACACCCAGCAGATGTTGTGTTCCAATCAGCAGGCATATTGGCAGCTGTGGCCTTTTTTAAAATCAAAACCCCCAGTAATCGTCGACTGGTTGGTGTGGAATCATACTTTCGGCAGCTGTCATAACTTCAACATGATGCTGGTCAATGGCGGGACTCTTTATATCGATGCCGGGAAACCGTTACCCGGACTGATAGAAACGACCGTCGCCAATTTGAAGGAGATTTCACCAACCCTCTATTTCAATGTTCCCGCCGGATACGACGCGTTACTGAATTACCTGGAAAACGATGTCGATTTGCGGGATACCTTTTTTCGCAATCTGGATGTGATTTACTGTGCTTCGGCGTCGCTCGGCGAGCGAACCCGGCAACGCCTGAACGATTTGAGCCGCAAGGTTGTCGGTACCACCCCGCCGCTGCTTTCCGGCTGGGGCGCGACCGAAACGGCCCCGCTAGCCACCGGTACCTGGCTGCCGACCGATCTCCCTGGAGCGATCGGTCAACCGATTCCCGGCACTGAAATAAAACTCAAGCCATTTGCGGAGAAATATGAAATCCGCGTCAGGGGCGTCAACGTTTTCCCTGGCTACTGGCGTCAACCCCGGATGACAGAAGACGTCTTCGATTCCGAGGGCTTTTACAAGATTGGCGATACAGCGATACTGGCTGACGATAACGATCCTAATGCGGGTATCATTTTCAAGGGGCGTACCGCTGAGGAATTCAAGCTCGATACCGGAACATGGGTTTCGGTTGGAACCCTGAGACTGAAAATCATAGGAGCCTGCGCTCCGTTGATTCAGGATGCGGTAATTGCCGGCCAGGACCGTCACGAGATCGCGGTTTTACTGGTTCCCGATATCAAGCTGTGTGTCGAGCAACTCGAGGAACCGCAAGCGGATTCCACCCTGGCGGAACTGGCCGCCAGCGATGAATTGCGCCGGGAAATCCGGCAGCGCCTGCAACAATTCAATGCCGATTATCCCGCCAGCAGTACCCGGGTCGGTTTTTTTGATTTCATCGACAGCCCCCTGAACATCGATAGCGGCGAAATGACCGATAAGCGCTATATCAACCAACGTGGCGTACGGGAATCGCACAGCGGACAGATCGAAGCTATGTACGACAATGAAGACTATCGCGTGGGGGAGCCGTAACCTGCCCTGGCGATCTTTGGAGATACCTTACGGCGCCTACTGCTCGACACCGTTTTGCAAATGGTAGGGCAGTTTAAGCCACTTACATACATTGAAATTTGCTGCCCATGTTGCAAAACAGCAATTGGAGGAGCGTCAATGGCGAGGCGAATGGTTCGATCATGCCGTTCTCGGAATACCATTCTTCAGCCACACAGCTTCTATGGCGCCCCCTGGCTGACTGGTCTCATGGAACTGCATCATGTGAGCGGTCCCACGATCAATCAGGCCTGCGCCACGGGCGTACGCAGCCTGGATTCCGCGGCGGGACGGTGCAGCATGAAAACTGGGTAATGGATAATTTTGGTTGCGATCCACTGGGTCAGCACTCGATGTTGTAGACCGCCGAGAACGTTGCGCATCACTTCGCGATCGATTCGGCACAACTGTATGAAGTAGTGTTGCGACGCCAGGAACAGTATCAATGGCGCTCGACACCGATATGCAGTTCCAGAAGCGCTTCATGACATTGCCTTTTGCGGTTCCCGATAGCCGTTTCAGCAAAGAAATTGGCAGTTTAAGCGCTGACGAGGGCGTTTAGTTCAGCGATGCTGGTAAACTGAGCGAGCTTTGGCCTGTGTTGAAAGACGGTGTAGTCACTTTTTCCGCACAAAGCCATCCGGCCGAAGGCAATACAGCGTTGGTGTTGTGCCAATCCGAGCAGGCTGAAAAATTTTCGACAGACGCGTCAATCCAGATACGTATTAAGGGATTCGGACAGGCACGCGTGGAACTTGCAATGATGCCGAGAGCCATCGTACCGGGCCCTCAGCGGGCACTGCAGCAAAGTGGTATCGATATATCGAATATCAAATGCGTCAAAACGCATAACCCGTTTGCGGTAAATGATATTGTATTCTCTAGCGAATGCGGTGTTGATCTCCAGCAAATGAACAATTACGGCTGCTCGCCGGTATGGGGTCATCCCCAGGGGCCTAGGCGTTACGTGAAATAATCGAACTGATCGAAGAGCTGGTAATCACCGGTGGCGGTTATGGCTTATTCGTTGGTTGTGCGGCAGGTGATTCGGCGATGGCCAGCGTACTGGAGGTCACGGACCGTAACGGCGGCCAACAGACTGGAACCAGACAAATGAGACAGGCAGATACGAATACAGAAACAGGGGATGACATTCTGCAGCGATATTTGCAGAAAACTCCGGCGAGCCAGGAGGCATTCAACCGTGCCGCCAAGGTAGTACCCGGCGGCAACTCTCGCCAGGCCGGCTATTGGGCGCCTTATCCGTTGACGATAAAAAGCGCATCTGGCGCCTGGATAACGGATATTGACGGTAATCGATACATGGATCTGCTGAATAATTACACCGCGCTGGTGCATGGACATGCCTATGCTCCTATCACGGATGCGGTGGCAAAACAGATTGGAAACGGAACCTGTTGGGCCGCCATTAACGAGGCCCAAACCGATCTGGCGGAACAACTGACGGAGCGGGTTTCATCCATTGAACAGGTGCGATTCACCAATTCGGGCACCGAGGCCGGGATTCTGGCCCTGATCATCGCGCGCGAAGTGACTGGCAGGCAAAAAATCCTGATGGCCAGAGGGGGTTATCATGGCTCCCTGCTGGAATTCGAGTCCGGTTTTTCCGGCGAGCCGGGGCCGATGACCTATCTGGGAGAATATGGCGATAGCGACAGTTTCAGGCAACAGTTAAAGCAACACGGTGATGAAATCGCGGCCGTCTTCCTGGAGCCGGTCATGGGTGCCTCCGGTATTATTGCTGCAACTCCCGAGTTTCTGAATGAAGTAAAACAGGCGACCCATACAGCCGGTGCACTGTTTGTGCTTGACGAAGTTTTGACTTTTCGTCTTGCCGTGGGAGGCAGACAACAATCGCTGGGTTTCGAGCCTGATCTGACCACCTTTGGTAAATTGATCGGCGGCGGATTCCCGGTCGGCGCCGTCGGCGCCAGCCGTGAGCTGATGCGCATATTCGATCCCACGGATCTCAGGGCATATCACACCGGCACTTTCAATGCCAATCCGGTGACCATGTTGGCGGGACGCGTGTCGGTACGGGAGCTGACCGCCGTACGAATCGAAGCCATGGAGCGGCAGGCAAGCCAGTTAAAACACGGCCTGATCGACATCGCACGCGAAACTGGCCTGGCATTGACCATCAATCACGTTGGCTCGTTGCTGAATCTCTTTTTCACGGATAAGCATTGCGGTATCCATCAGGACCGTGATGATCTGGATATCATCGGCCGTTTCCATCTTGCCTGTCTGAACCAGGGGTTGTTTATCGCGCCACGCGGACTCATGGCGCTGTCAACAGTATTTGACGATGCCCTGATCGAGCAGTGCCTGGAGAAGGCAAAAAAGGCAATGCAGCAAACGGCCAGAGAAACAGCCTGAGAATAAAAAACGAAGTCTTGGCTTACCTGCCACCTGCCACGTTGTGCATTAGACTCAGGATTCTGCAGTCTCATCTGTCCATAGACGGGAAACGACAAGCCTGCCGGCAAACGCTGCCCTGTAAGGATTGGTTTTTGGCAAGGTCGTATCGCTGATAAAAGTTATTGTAATGGGGTTGCGGTGTCGTTGGAGCCACCACAGCCTGGATGCTGGCCGGGGCCGGCATCGACACGATCGTGGTTGATCGCCAATCATCGGCGGCTGATGAGACGAGCAAAGGGAATGCCTGCCTGGTCATGTCGGGGTACTCGCTGGTATGGAATCACCCGGGAGCAGCGCCGGATCATCTTAAATCGCTGTTTCAGAATGATCCTACTTCGACTATCAGGCTGTTCGATAATCCTGGCTTATTGCCCTGGGCCGTCCGTTTCCTTGCCAGTTGCTGGAAAAGCGTAAGCACCCGAAATACCTTGCGATGATAGGAAATATAACAGGGATGTTCGGTATCGTGGCGTGGTCCGTGGTCAACGGCACAGTGGAACAGTCGAGCGGTTCTGAGCGCTCAGAATTCAGTGAGAGGTGGTAGGGAGGCAGTTTGCTCGCCATCTGTACAAACGAAAACGGCGGTTCCGAAGAACCGCCGCCCCGATGCGTTATGACGATTTGCTGTGCGTCTTGCGACGGCGTGCTGCGACGCTCAAGCCTGCAAGTCCGAGACCAAAGAGGGCGAGCACAGCCGGTTCGGGAACAGAAGCGATTTCAACGACGCCATAGATGTCGCCAATGCAGCGAACCGGATTCGCAAGCACCGCGACCGCTCACGAAAACCATGAGCCATCTACGGGTAACAGCACATGCTGTTCGGCGCGCCCTTTCCCCATTCCCGGGGCACCGCCTTGACTGTCGTTTAGCCTTTTATCTACGCATTAAGGCAAGCAAAATATAATAAAGTACCTTTGCTTATTTGGGCGAAGTTTCTCAAGAATAGGCAAAACGGCAAAACTAGGCAAAATCCCTATCGTTATTACGCGAATTCACAGCAATAACCACGCAAACTTGGCTTGTCCGCTTGCATTTGCAGCAGATACAAAGTCGAGAGGTTGCAGACGAACAAACCACCCCGATTGGATGTAATTGGAGATACGACCATATCCCGATACGGTCGTGTGCTCACCATGCCATCGGTTAACATCTGAATGGGTCACAAACAGTCTGAATTTTTCATGAGATCCAATCCCACAAACACGATAAACACAATGAGTTATAAGTGACTAAATGTTCGTTGACCTATGAGCCTTACGACGGGGAGTTGAAACACGCTCAGCAGGTTCCGGTGGGCCCGGGTGATTCTATTGGCCGCCATGACTCAAGCTGCATTCTGGTGCCAACAAAGCCATGAGCAACATCTTGGTCATATCCCCGGTTCCGACCCATCCTTCAACGATGGGTAATCGAACAAGAATTTACGAGTTAACCCGCCTCCTAACACGGCTCGGTCACGTTGTCTATTTCATGCACGTTGAACGAGAGGCATCGGACGTCAATTTAATGCGTGCCGAATGGAAGGAGCGCTACCTTAGGGTTCCCTATACGGAACCTTACGATGCGTTTGCCAACTTCAGGAGGAAAGTTGCTCGAAAATTGGGGCTTGGCTGTGCATACAGATATGGTATTGACGACTGGTACGATCCAGCAACGGATGATTACATTCAGCGTTTTCTTTCTAACAACCAGGTTGACGTCGTTATCGTTGAATACGTATTTATGTCCAGGGCTTTACTTCAACTGCCCGCTCACATATTCAAAATCATAGATACCCACGATGTGCTTGCCAATCGGGACAAGCGTTTTACCGCAAACAATATGCGTCCGACTTGGTTTTCCTGTTCACAAAGAGAGGAAACTAAAGGCTTGAATCGTGCTGATGTAGTGATTGCGATACAGAATCAGGAAGCAAAGCACTTCAATTCAACGACCAGCACGAAAGTCGTAACCGTAGGTCACCCGGTAGAACTATACAAAGCACCTGCAGACCAGATCATCAAAGGTCGTATCTTGCTTATTAGTTCGGCAAATTTGATTAATGTTGAATCCGCTCACTGGTTAATCAACTCGGTACTCCCTCTTATTCAAAAAAAATGCCCTGGCGCCGAACTCGCTATCGGCGGGACTATTTGCCAAAGATTGACGCCCACACCCGGTGTGCGCCTGCTTGGCCCGCTGGATAAACTATCCCCGGTCTATGCAAGTGCACAGGTCGTGGTAAACCCGATGCGCTTTGGCACGGGGCTGAAAATAAAATCGATTGAGGCGCTGGGACACGCTCGGCCTTTAATAACAACAACCTGTGGATCAGAGGGACTGGATCAGTCCCGATCGGATGCGTTCCGGATAGCAGACGAACCAAAGTTGTTTGCTCAAGCGGTGATCGGATTACTCACAGAACCAAAATCCGCTGTCGAGATGGGAGAGCGGGGTTACCGTTACGCTGAACGTTTCAATGCGGATATTGAAGGATCCATCAAGTCGGTGATCACCTGATCGTGCAAACTCAAAGAGCCTTTCATCAACCCCGTCTGAGATCACGCCTAAGAGCCCTCTTCGCGCCCTAAAGCCCCAATACCAATTTGGCCATGATATTACGCTGTATCTCATTCGAGCCGGTGTAAATGCTCACTTTACGGGTGTTGAAATACTGCGGTGAAACGCTTCGGTATCGCGATGCGGTCGGTGGTCAACGGCACAGTGGGGCAGTCGGGTGGTTGTGAGCGCTCAGAATTCAGTGAGAGGCGGTAGCGA
>CEQE01143811.1_pt1 | contig 11906 bp, 12 predicted proteins | sample 356201 | NCBI WGS metagenome assembly CEQE01 (sample SAMEA2619970, study PRJEB7988) | marine metagenome | biome: marine biome (ENVO:00000447); feature: mesopelagic zone (ENVO:00000213) & marine oxygen minimum zone (ENVO:01000065); material: "saline water (ENVO:00002010), including plankton...
TGGGTCCACCCAGGCTCTCGGGTGTGCACGTGTGTATCGATCATTCCCGGGATGACGAGTTGGCCGGCGGCGTCAATCACATTTCCGGCATCTGAAGGAGTTGATCCGGGCTCAGTAACCCCGATGATCACGCCGTCCGAAATCAATAAGTCGGCATCTCGGGACTGTCCCTGGTCCACGATCCGGCCACCGGTGATTGCGAGCTCAACGGTCATCAGATATCACCTCGTCCTCGAACGAGCAGGCCTGAGCGGTTGAGGTGCTCCTGGAACCATTCAACAATTGCGGGTACTACCTCGTCGCCATATTGCTCGTAGGCCGCGTAGTGGGTGGTGTGGCGCTGAACGACCAGTTTCTTTGGCGCGCCCGCCCGTTCATAGAGCGAAACAGCGTGGTCGGTGGGAGTTACCGGATCATCCTCGACAGCAATCACCATCAATCCCCGGGGAGCGATTCGCTCGACAACATCGATCGGCTTATAGGACAGGATCTCTTCGGCCGCCCGAAGTTGAACACCGTCGGAAACCCGATCGTCTACATCGGCTTTGACCTTCGTCTGTCGTCTCTCGGGAGTCGGAACCATGATCTCCTCGCGCGGTAGCACCAACTCTCCTTCGCCGGTCGTCACCCGCACCTCGCGATCTACACGGAGGCGGACAAGAAACTCCTGCCACTCATATTCTCGGCGCATCCGACGGAGCCAATCCTCGCCATCAGCAACTGGGACCTGGGCTACAGCGCAGCCGACACGATCGTCAACTGCTGCGAGCAGAATGGCGTTACCCCCCCCCGTACCACCTGAGCCGAAAACGCCAATATTGTCACCATCAATATCTTCCCTGGTGGTGAGATAGGTAACGGCATTCACGAGGTCTTCGAGTTGCCGGGAGGGTGAAAGCAGTCGACGGTCGCCTCCTGATTCACCGAACCCACGGTAATCAAAGATCATCACAGCGAACCCGGCGTCAGTGAGACCTTCGTGGTAGCGGAGATATAACTTGGCGTCCTTCAAACCCAACCAACCGGGGCCTTGTACTATCGCTCGCAAGGCTCCAGTTGGGCTCTCGTTGGGAAGCCTGAGAATCGCCGAAATCTGTTCGCCTTCAGAAAAGAAGGAAACCCTCTCCTCTTTCATCTACCTCACGTTCCCTTTCTGAATCCTGAGAAGCCAAATATCTTGGAGCAGCGGCTAGGACTCCAGGGCGGGAAGCACCTCTCGAACCAGGATTTCCATCTGTTCAATCGTCTTGTCAATAGTGATCGGTACGAACTTGATATCGAAGACATTGACTCCTGCATCAATAAACCGACGGGTCTTTTCAACGAAAGTGTCAAGCCCACCCGATATCACAAGTGTTTGAAGGCCTTCTTCGTTAAAGCGCGACCCAAAACCATCAGTCATGTATTTATGGGCCTCGTCGTCAGAACCGGCTAGAGCGGCAAAGATATTGACTCCAAGGTCATCCGGCATCGGGCGATCTTGCTCGTCGGCATACGACCGCATCGAGGCCACCCCATCACGAAACATGCTGGCTGAGATCTGGCTCGGAATCCAGCCCTCAGCGTAATCAACCGCTCGCCGTATGGCCGACTCGGACCGGCCCCCAATCCAGAACTTTGGTCTGGGTCGCTGCATAGGCTTCGGATATACGGCGAGTGCATCAAAGTCATAGTACTGACCATGAAAGGATGCCTCATCTTCTGTCCAAATCACTTCCATGACTTGAAGAGTCTCGTCTGTGATTCGTCCCCGATGGCCCTTGACGTTGAAGGTGGCGAACTCCTTATCGGAAACTCGGGCATGGACACTGATGTCCTGGGAGCCCCCTGATTCTATTCGACCACGCCTCGGTGCTCCCACCCCGACACCCACCACAAGCCGCCCATCTGAAAATACGTCAAGAGCGGCTGCCTCCTTTGCGAGCAGAACTGCATTACGGAATGGAACTACCAGGATCCCAGTTATCAACCTGACGTTGTTGGTGCTCCCGGCAACAAAGGCAAGCGTCTGAAGAGCCTCATAGATATCCCGATCTTCCCCACTCTGGTCGTGGAGCCCGGCACAGGAGGAAAGCGCTCCATCGGCGATGATGTGGTCCTGGACCGAAACCCCGTACAACCCAAGTTCATCGGCAGCCTGAGCAACGTCAAGGATCGCCTGAGGGCCGGCTGTGCAATAGGTCTGGGGAAGACGAATACAGAATCGGATTCCCTGACCGCTGTGTGTAGCCAATGGCCTGACCCCTTCTTCAACTCGCTACCGGTGTATTGGCTACATGAGCCTAACAGCAACTGGTATACCCTATACAAGTTCTGACCTAGGAGGCTTCACTCATGCTCCCCAGATTCTCAGTAATGCTTCCCCAAACCAACTCGGTCGCCTCACGAGACGCAATCCTTCGTGTCGCTGAGGCCGCTGAGGAACTCGAGTTTGATGCAGTGACGGTCCACGACCACCTCGTGTTCAACGGTTTCTGGATTGCCTCGGGAATGCAGAATGCTGATGGCCCTGGCGACAATCGGGATCTCTACGAGGCAATGGAGACGCTGACTTTCGTCGCTGCCCGAACCGAGCGGGTAAGGCTGGTTACATCCGTCATCATCCTCCCGTTGCGCGACCCGGTGTTGTTCGCCAAACAGGCAGCCACGCTTGACGTGCTGTCCGAGGGTCGGTTCGTCCTCGGTGTAGGAGTCGGGCCACCGTTAAAGCCATCTAGTTACGAGACCACCAAGTTGGGCAGACATCGCGATAACGCGGCAAGGGAGTATGACGCTGTAGGTGTTTCAGGAAACCGCGGGGGGCGGACGAACGAATACTTAGAAGCGATATTTGCCATCTGGGAGAATGAGAGTGCCACTTTCGAGGGACAGTTCGTCTCGTTCGAAGGCATCGAAGTCTTCCCCAAACCGATCCAGAAGCCGAGGCCCACCGTGATGGTTGGTGGTCGGTCCGACTACGCGTTGCGCCGAGCAGCAAGGTACGCCGATGGATGGAACCCAAGCCAGCCCAGTGCCACTCAGTTGGCCACGTCGCTGCCAACCCTTCATGCCTATTTCAAAGAGGCGGGTAGAGGCGAGCCGACTGAAATCGGAATCAACATTCATTCGGTGATCACCAGCACCGACGAGGCGGCGCACGTGATTGCGGATCCTTCGGCAAGCAAGATGTTCCCAAACCTCAACGAGTACAGGGAACGAACTATTCTCGGCAACCCCGATACGTTTACCCGACGCGTCCAGGAGTACGTCGACGCCGGAGCCAATTACATCGAATTAAAGCCCTTCTACCCCGACATTGACCACCTCATAGACCAAATGCGTTTGATTCATGACGAAGTGATGCCAGCGTTCATCTGAAGGATCTTAGAATACCTCGAGCCTCAGCCACCGGGACCAGGAGCACAATGCGTTCTACAGATGCCATCCGGAACATCGGGGGCCTAACAGTTCCACCGGAAGGCGACTGGGAGCTTGACATTCCCAATACCTTCGCCACCTTTACCACTCCGCACCTGGTTCTGGCCCGGGTCACAGGTCGAATACCGGGGATCACTGGCTCGTTTACAGTGGCCACCGATCCGTCCGACTCGCGCCTAGAAGTCGAACTGGACGCGCGGACTCTCACAAGTGACGACGAGAAGCGGGATGAGCATCTAACCTCTGAAGACTTCATTCATGTCGAGAAGTTCCCGACTATCTCCTTTTCGAGTACCTCCATACAGGCAGTTGACGACCTGTGGAAGTTGACGGGCGACTTGACAATCCGTGGCAAGGTCAACTCGATAACACTCGATGTGAGATTCCTCGGACTGACATTCGACTGGGGAAGACTGAAGTCTCTTTTCCACGCCGAAACTGTTATTGACCGGCATCAGTGGGGTATGACCTGGAACAGGTCCCTCGAATGGGGAGGCGTGGCAGTCGGGCGGGAGGTTCGCCTAGAGATTCACGCTCAGGCGAAACTGATCGAAGAGGAATAGGTCGGGCAAACACCTTCGTCATCAGCGAGACTTCAGGAGGTCCTCCTCTTGGTGCCAGGGCGCCAACTTCTTTTTCAGCAGAGCCACCATCAGCATTGTGAGACTAGAACACACTATGAGGATGACGACTACGGCAAACGATTGTGCCAGTTCGAAGTTGTAAGAGGATCGTTTTAGAATGGTCCCAAGCCCCTTGAAACTACCCATCAACTCTCCGATGAGCACACCGATGTATCCGCGGATGACCGCCATTCGGAGCCCAATCAGCACATAGGGGAAGAGATCCGGAAGGATCACTTTTCTCATGACCTGGAACCTGCTCGCGCCGAAGACACGCCCAGCGTCAACCAGGGTCAGGTTCACCTGAGCGCCACCCTCCATAGTTGCTATCAGGACGGGAAACACTGCGAGAAGAAAGATGATCACGATCTTTGACTCTGCGCCAAGACCCCAGATCAGGATGATCACTGGAGCCAAGGCACTGCGAGGAACGGCATAGCAGTAGTAGACAAGTGGCCCTAAAAAAAGTTCACCCGCTTTTGTTGTCCCCACAAGGAGGCCAAGCGTCGTACCCACTGCTGCTGCAAGAACATACCCATAAGCAAAATTCTTCAAACTGAAGACAAGGTCGTCGGTAATTGGTGACTCACCGACGATTGGGAGAATTCGCCACAATTCAGCGAGAATGGCAGAAGGAGGCGGCAAGAACTTTGGGTTCATGACCTCGAGCGGCCCCGAGATCAGCTCCCACAATCCCGCCAACGCTATGACCTCGGCGACGAACACAAGGTTCCAGACGAAAGCACCCGAAGTCTTCGACTTGCGGAGATAGGTCGAAATAGCCTGATGGTCAACCAACTGCTTGGAGTCCATACTACTCAGGTCAGTTCTTCTCCTTTTTGCCATCATGGTTCTACCCCTGGACCTTGGCGAAGTGCCATGGCGCGAGTCTCTCCGCCATATACCGCACTGCCTGGCCTAGAATGATCGTGATAAACGCTGCGCTGAGCAGTACCGCAAAGGCCGCTCCAGACTTGAAGTGGGATGTCATGAGCACGATAAGTGCTCCAAGACCCTTAGATGATCCGACGATTTCCGCTACTTGAAGCGAGATCATGGAGATAACGATCGCTTGACGAAGGCCGACAAAGACAAAGGGCAGTGACGCTGGTAACAGGACCTTCCAGAACTGTTCGAACCGACTCGCACCAAATACCTCTGCCGATCGTAGGAGCGCTGGATCTACGGTCTGAGGGCCCGCCGCAGTGTTGAGAAGAATCGGGAAGATGGATGCGAAGGAGACGATGAAGATCACCGGCGCGGCCTCAAAGCCAAACCAAATTGTTGCTGGCGGCCTCAAGGCAACCCAAGGGACGGCGTAGAGCCACCATACGAACCGCCCAATCAACTTGTAGGCCGTCCGCGAAGTCCCGATCAGTAGACCAATCGGGATCCCCACTACGACACCGATGAGGAGGCCCGTGCTGTAGCAAAAAGCGCTGCGTCTGATGTGTACCCAAATCGTCTGATCGGTCGCTGATATGACCGATTTCTCACCGCTACCAAACAGCAATCCGAAGCCCTCGATAATTCTCGTTGGAGTGGGCATAAAGAGCGGGTTGATCAACTCGAGCGTCCCAATCAGGAACTGCCAGATCACACAAATTATGATTACCTCAACAGTGACGATCAGGGTTCTGTACCACATCGTGAGACGAGTCCACCAGGGGCCTCTGGGTAGCACCGACAACTTCGGCTGTCCCTCCAAACCCTGGCGTAGCTGATGGTTCGGAGAACCCGATAGGTCGTTATCAGAAATAGCGTCACTTGTCATGTTTGGTTACCGGACTACACAACTCATCGTCGAACCGATCTGCTTAAGCCACCGGTCTAGGCCGAATACTGAATGCACCAAAGACACGAACCTAGTCGAATTGAAAGTAATCAATTGATAACCGCCATTGCTTCAATCTGGAAAGGGTAGTCGGGGTTGGCGAAGCCAGCCACCTGGATGAGCGTGGGTGCAGGGTAATGCTCTGTGAAATAACGAGACCGGGTCAGGCCAAGCGCGTCACGGTGCTCGCGAAAGTCCTCCCTTATGTAGACGATGGTCTTGACAACATTGGCTAGAGCGTCGCCCGCGGCGGTGGCCACCTTCACCATGTTCCCAAACGCTACATCGGCTTGGGCTATGGCCTCGGGCTCGGGCTCGGGCTCGGCCAACGTCCCATCGCGTTGGCACCCGACAAGACCGTTGCAGAAGATCATGGAGGTTCCCTCGGTAACTCTTGCCGACTGTTTGAAGTGCCACGGAGGAACGTAAGCGTCTTCAGCGCTGATGTCTTCCCTCACCATTACTCGAGCATCCCCCCGTTTCTTCACTGCTGAGATTCCTTTAGCAACGTCCAGATCAACTGTGGAGTCAGCGGTGTCTCAACAATCTCAACCTCAAACTGATCAAGAGCGTCGGCCACGGCATTCGCAATAGCCGCCGCGGGCCCGGTTGCTCCCGCCTCACCAGCACCCTTGATGCCGAGTGGCGTCACCGGAGATGGGCTCTCCAAATGCTCCACCTCGAGATACGGAATCTCACAGGGCCCGGGAACTAGGTAATCAGCCAAGCTTGTGGCTCGGGGCTGACCGTCAGCCGTGTAGAGCATCTGCTCAAATATCGCCCCCCCAATCCCCTGAGTTACCCCACCGTGGATTTGACCCTCAACGATTTCCGGATTGATCAGCGGCCCACAATCATGAACCACAAGGTAGTCAATCACCGACAGGTCGCAGGTGGCGAGATCAATGTCTACAACGGCGACATGGGTCGAGTTCGAGTAACTGACGCAGGCATTCATCTGCCCTTTCGAGTCAGGCAGGTGATCTACCCCCTCGGACTCGTAGACCGCTGTATCCGTAAGTCCAGAAGTCATCTCGGCCGGAAGTTCGAATGTCCGAAAGTATGCGGCCGCGGCAACTTCTTTGAAGCTGATAGAGGCTTTCATGGAGCCGCGCACATGAATATGTCCGCCTTCTATGGCTAGATCCTCGACTGCTGCCTCAAGCTTATGTGCTGCTATCTGAAGCACTTTGGCCCGAACCGCAGCGGCTGCTCTCACGATGCCTCCAGCCGCCACGATGCTGCTCCTTGCTCCAAATGATCCGAGCCCATATGGAGTTACATCAGTGTCTCCAAGCCGGACCTCAACATCGTCAACCGGAACTCCGAGAGCCTCCGCAGCCACTGTCGCCACCATCGTCTTCGTGCCCTGGCCCATGTCAATAACGGGTGACGACACCGTCACATTTCCATCGGGTTCGATTCGCACCTGAGCACCGTCTCCAGCCGTCCACCGACCACTGGTGCCGAAATAGGTCGGGCCCACCCCCTCCACGTAGGTCGCATACCCGATGCCGATCCGGTGTCCGACTTCAGGTATATGCCGGTGGCGAGCCGCCCTGCCCCACTCGACGGCCTGATCGAAAGCCTCGAGATGACTTCCCGAGTCAATGAACTTCCCTCGTGCGTCCCTGTAGGGAAGATCTTCCGGCCGTATCAACATCTCACGGCGGTATTCCAACGGATCACGGCCAAGTACGTCGGCGATCTTTTCGATGAACCGCTCAAGAGCGAAGACCATCTCGGGCATTCCGTAGCCGCGATAGGCCCCCGACGGCGTCTTGTTCGTAACGACGCCGGCGATTGAGACCGCTGCACGAGGAATCCGATATGGCCCTGTCACCCCACCAGCAGAGACCAGTGCAGGACCTACCCCAGGTGGGAAGATCTCTCCGGACCCAAGGTCCCGCGTGATTCGACACCTGATTGCTTCGATCCGACCGTCCTCATCTATCGCTGCCTCGAGTTCATGCAACTGCTCGCGCGACTGAGCGGCAGAAGTTAGGTGTTCAGCGCGAGTTTCGATCCAACGAATTGGTCGGCCCAAGCGCATAGCCAACCAAGCAACAACGGCATTCTCGGGATTGACATGAAGCTTGACTCCAAAGCCACCTCCGATCGACGGGACAACCACCCTGATCTTCGACTCCCTGATTCCTAAGATATGGGAAAGGGTGGAGCGCTCGATAAACGGTTGCTGGGACGAGGACCAGACCGTCAAGCGTTCACCGTCGTAGTCAGCGACGACTCCGCGGGTCTCCATAGGCACCGCTCCGTGGCGATGCATATTGTAGATCCCCGACACCACCCTGGACCGGGCAAATATCTCATCGATTTCAGGGGTCTCTCGCGACAACTCCAGAAGTCTGTTGTCGGGCCAATCGTCGTAGAGCAACTGGGCTCCTGGAGCCATCGAATCCTCAATCGACGAGATCACCGGCAGAGTTTCGTAATCGACAATAACTGCCTCTGCCGCATCAACCGCTAGGGGTCGATCGTCAGCAACAACCGTTGCGACCGGCGTCCCCACGTACCGGACCCGATCCACAGCCAGCGGGAACTGGGCTACGCCGCGAGCCATCCTTAGGTAATCCGGAAACGGCGACACACCAAGAAGATCTGAACTTGCCACCGTTGCGTGGACTCCGTACATTGCCCGGGCTGCACCAAGGTCGATCCGACCAATATCCGCGTGGGCAACCGGGCTGCGAACGAAGACCGCCTCAAGCATCCCTGGGAGGTCAATGTCGGCCACATAACGGACCCGACCCGTGAGGAGGCGCAAATCCTGCTGACGTTTCAACGAGACACCGATGAGGCCGAACCGCCTGTCATCAATGAACCCTCCACTAAACATCCAAACCTAACTAGCCAACTCCGTCGGTATCGCATAATGTATACCAAGCGGCACTGGGGAGGTCCACATGAGAGACGATCCAATGCGCCTCATCCTCCTGCTGTCTCGGCCAAACCGGATTGTCACCCGAGGCGACCTTCACCGAACTGCAAAGGCAGCCAAGGATCTTCAGTTCCATAACTTCAGGTCCATGGAAGGCAACAGTGTCAGTGATTGAGTTTGGTCTATTTCTAGAATTTCCGACTGGCGATGATGCGCGCCTCGACGAACAGGTCAGCAGATACGTCCCGATAATCCAGCTAGCTGAGAGTCTCGGTTTTCGATCGGTATGGGCTGGCGAGAGTTACCCCCAAGCCCAAGGGGCAATCCAACATATTTCATCACCATTTCTCGTACTGGCACACCTCGCTCCCCTAACCTCAATGACCCTAGGCACGGCCGTTTCGCTCGCCCCCGTATGGGACCCATTGCGCCTGGCCTACGACACGTCCGTTCTTGATCAGCTCTGTGGGGGCCGCCTCGTCCTGGGTGTAGGTCTAGGTAACCCCGGGATCTGGAAACGCTTCGGCGTGGAGCGGGTGTCGGTAGGTCAAAGAACCGATGAGACGATCCTCGCTCTGCGGGCGCTATGGGCAGGAGAAGACGGTTACGAAGGAATGTTCGTCAAAGCCAGCGGAAGTATCGCTCCTAGACCTCTCCAGTCGGGTGGTCCACCAATCCTGATCGGAGGAAAGATTCCGAGATCGGCACGGCGGGCTGCAACACTCGGTGATGGATTCGTCGCTGGGACCCACTTCACGGATGACCAACTACGCGTTCTAATCGAGCTATATCACGAGGCTCTCAGGGCAGAAAACAAGGCCTTGGAGGGATCGACCGTGTCAGTCAACCGGATTGTCATCCTTGCCGACGATCCAGACGAGGCCTGGGAGGACGCTGCTCCGTATCTGCTGAAACTATTCCGCGTGTACGCAAAGATCGGCTTGATTCCGAACGCCGACGCGCTCTTCGGCCCAAAAGTTGAAGCATTGGAAGCGCTCAAGGATCTTGTCCGTGGGATCTGCCTCGTCGGCTCGCCGGAAACGGTTGCTCCGACACTCGTCAGCTACGCGTCCTACGGTGTGACCCAACTACAACTACGGCCAGCCCCAGCCTTCATGCCAACCGAACTAGTCGAACGAACCGTACGTTTGGCTGGGGAAAACCTCGTTCCAACCTTCAACTAGTCCAATTGGACTCCATCCGTGTTCAAGCCTCCGCGACCATGGAGAAGCGTCTCAATCCCGGGTTCAATAAGGCCACGGTAATGGCGAATCCTGCCACAGCGAAACCGCCGATCGAAACTGCCCATGGGGTTCCGACCAACGCCGCTATCCCTCCAACAAACATGCCTCCAAGTGGCATCATGCTCCAAGTCATAGCGAAAAGACCCATTACCCTCCCCCGCAGGTCCTCACGTACTGCCGTCTGCAATATCGTGACGGTGACCAGGATGTAGATACTGGTGAAGCCGCCGACGGCCACCATGAGTAAGAGCCCCAACAGCATGGAACCGATATATCCGGCCGTTAGCGAGAACACGACTAATGCAGACCCGGAGAGGATCGCTCCAGTCACAATAAGTTGACCATGGTTCCGAATCGTCGATCTGGTCGTGAACCAAAGCGTCGCCGAGAGTGAGCCGATTCCACTCGCGCTTAGGAGATAGCCCTGACCAGTAGCCCCAACATCGAGTATGTCCACAGCAAAGACCGGCATCATGAACATGTAGGCCATGCCGAAGAAGCTGTTAAAGAAGGACATGCCTATTAGGAGAAACATCGTCGTGTTTCTGCGGATATAACGCAACCCCTCCAAGGCATCGGCGAACGGACTCCGGCTCACAGTCTCCGACCTGACAGATGGAGCGCCACGAAGCATCAACGCCAGGAAGGCCATACCCGCGGCTGCCACAAAGAGCGCAATCCCTGTATCGAAGACGGCGATGATCAAACCAGCAAACGCTGGGGCAACAACCCGACTCCCCTGCCAGACACTCGAGTTCAGAGCTACGGCACTCATCAATGCCTCTTCAGGGACGAGTTGGGGATACAGAGCCAAGCGCGCAGGCTCATTGAAGGCGTTGGTGCCGCTTACCAGGCCGGCCACCACCAAGACATGCCAAGGCCGGACTAGTTCGCTAACGGTCACGATTGCTAGAACGCATACCACGGTCGCGGCAAATAACTGGGTGATAGCGACTAGGCGTGTCCGATTGAAGCGATCGGCCGCAACCCCTCCAAGCATATTCAATGCGATTGCTGGAAGCGCGTTAGCCAAACCCACGAAGCCCAGATAGAGCGTTGAACCAGTCAACTTGTGAACGATCCACAGTTGACCAAACAGAAAGATCTGATAGCCGCCGACAGCGCCCAGGAGGCCAAACCAGTAATTCCGATAGTTGGGGTACCTAAACGCCGGCGGCACCCGGGATCTGCCGAAACCTCTCAGCTTCTCGCTCACCGATCCAGGCCCCACCCTTGAGAAGACGTCAAGACCTCATCAATCGACATGCCGCGGCCACCGACCGTTGCCGGAAACCGAGCCGTGCACTTGAAACAGGCACCGACGGCTTCCACAGAATACACCAACCCGACGGGCATGTGCAGGGCGACGTGACGGTCCAACCGGGCGATTCGAGTACGCAACGGCGACTTGGTCGCGGGCTTCGCCAACCCCAAATACCTCTTTGAAGTCGAAGCCATCGCTGTGCTTGAAGGCAGCGATTGACCAGTACACCTGCTTCCTTACCTCCTTCCTGCAGTCCATGTCTCCTGAAATCATCTGGGACTGCACAGTTGGACACATGCGGAACGACTGGGCTGACACCGTTTCACCACATACTTCCCAGCCGTATGCTTCCAGGCCATTTGCAGATTCCATCAATCGGCGTATACATTATTCCAACTTTCAGGCTTTGGTGGCTAGCTGCTTCCAGAGGAGTAGTCGGCAGGAACTGACAAAGGAGAGAACCATGTTACGGAAGTTGACACGCCTCGTGATCGCTGTCCTCGCCATTGCTGTGTTTTCGGCAGGGTGTGGGAGCGACGATGCAACTACTACTCCAACGGCAGGTACTGCTGCTCCTGTAACAGATGCTCCCACTACCACGGCGGCTCCTGCGGCGGCTCCTGCG
>CEQE01028409.1_pt1 | contig 11903 bp, 9 predicted proteins | sample 356201 | NCBI WGS metagenome assembly CEQE01 (sample SAMEA2619970, study PRJEB7988) | marine metagenome | biome: marine biome (ENVO:00000447); feature: mesopelagic zone (ENVO:00000213) & marine oxygen minimum zone (ENVO:01000065); material: "saline water (ENVO:00002010), including plankton...
GGTTCTGCAAAACATGTTCATCACCCTGATTTCTCAATAGATTTAGAAGGAAAAGATACATGGCGACATGCAAACGCAGGGTCTAAAAGAGTGATATGTTTATCTGAAGATGAGGTTACAATCATACGGAAGGAAAAAGGACCTGAATACAAACTTGATGACATATTAAAACTCTATCAAGATGATGAGTTTGATTTAATTATTCTTGAAGGATTCCACTGGATTGTTTCAAGTAGGAATGAAGTAATGAAGATAATAACCGCAAAAGATGTAGAAGATGCCAATAAACGACTGAATGGAACTATTCCACCAATCTTAGCAATTACAGGAAAGATATCCAATATACACAAGGGTAAATCAATCAAAGAAATACCAATAATCAATATCAAAGATGGAGGGGATCAACTACTTAATCTAGTCATGGATGAACTTCTTATAAATACAGACACTTAGATAAAACTTATTTCAATTGAATTAATATTGTTAGTTGTTTTTTCTAGGTGTAAGATTATATCCATAATTTTTAAACGTTAAATTATCTGAATTTCTATTTATTGTCCAATGAAAGTGTTTTATTTAGTTCAGATTTCAAAATACTGCTCACTTTCTTTCCATCAACTCGACCTCTTGCATCAGACATAACTTGCCCCATAAGGTTACTGAAGGATGCAATACCTTTTTCGTCAATTAATTCTCTATTTTCATCTATAATTGTTTTTACTAATACAAATAATTTATTATCTGTTAATGCAGTCAATCCAATTTTTTCTATGGCTTCTTCAACATTCTTTACTTCCCTTTTTAGAATTAGCTCAAGAATCTGAGGGATAGCTTCTTTTGAAACTATTCCATTATCAAGCGTTGTAAATAATGACTTAACCATAGCAGCCGTAAGAATTGTGGTGTCTAGCCCTGCACGCGATAGGTTTACCACAGTTTCTGTTAACGTTGCCGCAATTAAACTTGATGGAACATTAGTGGTATTAGCTAATTCTTCAAAGATATCTATGAATGATGAATCATATATTTGGATAGCGAGTTTACGGCTTAAAGAGAATTTTGAGATGTATTCCAATATCTGTTCCTCCCATGGTCGAGGAATATTTCGTTTTAATTCATTGACAAGTTTTGAACTTATCGTGATTGGGGGAATATCCGTTTCAGGATACATTCTAGCTGATCCAGGACGGGGTCTAATGAACCTGGTTTTTCCATCAGGAGTAGGTCCTCTAGTCTCAGCTGGTACACCACTAAAGGCAGATTGTATTCTTTTTTGAATTGCTTCTGAAGCTTTCTCTAACTTTCCCTTTTCACCTGATAAAAGCAAAAAACCATCCAATTCATTCAGATGCAATTTTTGCCTAATTTTTTTCACCTCAATAGAAGTAACTCCATGTCCTGGAATCTCATCTGAATGAAGCAGCCCACTGATTCCATAAAATCGTGCTACATCAGCCAATTCACGTCCAAATCTTACATCTGAAAATTCTTCAAAACTAAGAATACCTGAAAGCTTCTTAAGTTTTACAGCGTAGATTTTCATATCTTTCTTCAAAACTTTTTTCAGAATTGTATTGTTGTTTTTCTGAAATAAAGCCGTGATATCACTAGGTTTATTTTGAAAATCTTCAGGTATTAATCCTCTATTTATCAACTCATCTTTAAGATTAATTAGGCTCTTCTGTCTTAGAGCTTCAAAATTGATTATTTTCTCTAATAAATCGAGCCTTTGAACACCTTTCACTTCCACAACTTTGCCATCAAAAATTGAGATATTAACATCCTGCCTAATAGTTCCGAGTCCACGTGATACAAGTCGTGTTGATCTCATCAATCTACCCAATGCGTAAGCTATTTCTTGAACTTCTTTTGGAGTTGTTGTTACTGGTGCTAAAGCAACCTCAACCAATGGCACACCTAATCGGTCTAAACCATAATTTCGTTTATTCTTTGAATCCCCCAATAACCTTGCTGCATCCTCCTCAAGGAATATTGCTTGGACAGGTACTGATCGATTACTTGTTTTTAACTCACCTCCAGTGGATACAACTAGAGTTCTCTGGAAACCTGTTGTGTTGGAACCATCAATCACTATTTTCCGCATAACATGAAGCTCATTAATGGGATTTGAGCTGAGTGCTAAACCAATTATTAATGATGTTTTTACAGCTTCCATGCTTATTGAGTGCGGTGGTTCGTCATCTAATTCCACTAAGCAAGATGAATTTTCTCCAATTTCGTATTTTATTCTTAAATTCTTTTCAAACTCGAAACGTGCTGCTGGGTCTATTTTACCTAATTCGCTCTGGGTAGGTCTGAGAGTTCTATACATTGTGTTTACAAAGCTATCTTCGAATTTCTTGCATCTACAAAATAACTTCGTCGGAGTATTGAGCTGCTGATGGATTTCCAGTCCAACTTTCAAACCAATTTCTTCAGGTTCAAATAAACTCATATTTTTTTCTCCTTTCGAAAGTAGATCTTTCCAGATATTCACCAGCAATATTTTCATGCATTAATATTTCGGCTTCTTTACCAGATTGAGCGTTTCCAAGAGCCCACATCATCTTCACCAATGCTGTTTCTGGAAGCATATCGCCTAGAGGAATCACGCCAATTTTTAGAAGGTCTCTTCCTGAATCATATACTGTTAAATTGACTCTCCCCCAGATACATTGAGAAGTCATTCCTACTAGAAGACCTTTTTTTACAGCATCATCAATAGATTGGTAACAATCCTCACCTAAATGACCTAGTCCGGTTCCTTCAAAAACTATCCCTCTATATCCTGAATCTACGAGATGATCAATTAGCTTGTAATTGAAACTTGGATAAAATTTAATTAGAGCAACATCTTTTTCGAATTGGCACCTTACTTTAAATTGTAATGATGAATTTTTTAGTGGCAAGTCTTCTGTAAGAACCTCAACTTTCTCATCCTTGAAAAAAGCTACTGGTGAAACATCTATTGACTGAAACGCATCTCTTCTACTTGTATGATTTTTCCGAACTCGAGTACCCCGATGAATTGCAACAGTACTATCATTTACACTCCCATGCATTGCAACATAAACACCTGAAAAAGGGATTCTCGTCACACTTGCTACCGCACCAATAAGGTTCAATGCTGCATCTGAAGATGGTCTGTCAGTTGACCTCTGTGACCCAACCAAGATTATTGGAACGGGTGAGTTTGAGAGTGCAAAACTAAGCGCTGCAGATGTATAACCCATAGTATCAGTTCCATGAGCTATGATGATTCCATCAAATCCTTCAGTGATTTCCTTCACGGTTTTTTCAGCTATTATATTCCAGTGATCTGCATTGATATGTTCACTATAGATATTCAAGAGCGGCTTAGTATGAATCTGAGCATATTTTCCAATTTCTGGAACAATAGCATAAAGCTCATTAGTAGAAAATTGAGGATGAACACCCCCAGTTCGGTAATCCACTCTACTAGCAATAGTCCCTCCAGTTCCAATAATAGCTACTTTCGGAAGTTTTGGATCCAATTTTGGTGTTTTAGGTGGTTGAAATGATGGGGCACTTCTTTTAGTAATTAGTTTTATAGATATAATTTTCTTAGTTCTTAATCCAACATTGTAACCATTACTCATTTTGATCACTATATGTTGGTCATCAGCATATTCATACCGTGGCATAAGAGATCCTTGAATTGATCCATTGTTGGTTTTCACATCAATAAAATCACCGATAGAAACTTTTGATTTTGATAGTAAATTATATGATACTCCTTTATATCCTTGAATATCTGTCAACGCTCTCGTAAAGGAGATTCATTCCACATGAATTAAACCTTTGATGTTTGTTTAAAGTAGAGTTTCTAGAAAGGAAGTCTAAAGACTTAATCAATAGAAAACCTAGAATAAATGCAACATATTGAAGAACCCCAATATATCATACTGAGGTTAAGTACCTGACTGCACCTAAATTCGACCATCCCACTTCATATCCGGGTGGCAAGTAGGTTCAGAAGCAAGTTCAATTCGTCCATTAGTTTTTTGCCAGAAGCTCTTCACGTCTATCCACTGTATGAAAGGTTTCTCCACCTGTTCCTATCAAAACAACTGGTATACCCAATGACACTTCAATATCTTCAACAAACTTTTTAGCATTATTAGATAACTTTCTAAATTCTGTAACCCCTGCAACTTCAGGGAATACAACATCAAGCTTTGTTATTGCTATTTGTGATGCACTATTTAGCATCACTGCTCTCTTTGCTAAATCCATATCAAATGGTGCAGCTCTTCTTGCGCGTCCTGTTACTGTACCTACCTCTTTCCAACCATACTCAGAAGCCACTTGGTCAGTCAATTCATTCTTTATTGGACCGCTGCCAACTCTTGTAACATATGCTTTAAATACAACAATTACTTCGTCAATCTTCTTAGGACCTAATCCTACGTCAGAACAGATTGCAGATGCACAGACATCTTTTGAAGTGACATAGGGATGTGTTCCAAAATAAAGAGATAGAAATGTTCCTTGAGTACCTTCAACAAGAACCTGTTTACCTTCATCAATTAATCTATTCACTTCAAGTGGAATATCTGCTAAAAAACTAGATGTAGATTCGATTTCATTAAGTATCTTACCGGAACGCAAAACTCTATCTGAATTTGCTGGTCCTGTTCCTGTTCCCGTAGTCCCAATTCTTGATTTCAAATATCCTTGCTTATCTTGAAGAATATGTTTTTCCTCAATTACAGCACATTGTGGATCCACTAAAATCCTTTTTTCCAATCTGTATTTTCTTGCTTCTTCAATTAAGACATTTGGATTTACAAGAACACCTGGACCAATCATTAGTTTAGATGACTCATTTAATATTCCACTGGGAATCATTCGTAACTTGAATTCTTTTCCTTGATGTATTACTGTATGGCCAGCATTTGGTCCAACGCCTCCTCTTACTGTAGCTGCTACAGAGTCTTTCATTGCAAGATATGAAACAATTTTTCCTTTACCTTCATCTCCAAAAAAACCACCAATAACCACCATAGTCAACTTTATCATCTCTTTGCTCTATGACTCACATATTTATTCATTCAATATTATTGGCCAAAACGTCTCAACCGATTTTGATATGTTCTAATTGCCCTCATAAGATCTATCTTACGAAAATCTGGCCAATATACATCCAGAAAAACTAATTCACTATATGCTCCTTGCCAAAGAAGAAAACCACTAAGTCTCTCTTCACCTGATGTACGGATAATTAGTTCTGGTTCTGGATTCGGTAAATGAGCTGTGTAAAGATATTTATCAACAGTCTTAATATCGATATCATTAATTTCCAACCTACCCTTGTTTACTTCTTCAGCTATTTTCCGTATGACATCAAGTATTTCAGTTCTTCCTCCATATGCAATTGCTATGTTCAAAAAATGATTCGAATAATTTTTGGTTTTTTCTTCAAGATTATTTAGTGTTTCCCTAATCCCTTCTGTAAGGTAATCTGGTTTCCCAAGGGACTTTACTTTTATTTTATAGCGGTGAATCCTTTCATCATCAAGAAGATCTTTAAGCTTTTCTTCAATAACTTCAAAAAGTTCATTGAGCTCTTCTTGTGGTCTATCCAAATTCTCAGTTGAGAGAGCATAGAGTGTTACCGCTTGTATACCAATATCATGACACCACTCAAGAATATGTTCAGTATTATCTGCACCTCTTCGATGACCCAATCTTCGAGGGTATGTGTGCATAAAAGCCCAGCGTCGATTTCCATCTAAAATTATTCCAATATGCTGGGGAATTGTAGCTTTAGTTATTTGTCCTTCTAAATACTTTCGATAGACATTATACAGTCCTACTAGAAATGGTTTGTATAAAATACTTTTCATTATTCCAAAATATCCCAATGTTGACTTCTGGCATTATTGTAATATTTCGCTTATAATTATGTTGCTTAGATATTTTATTTAATTCTCGTTATATATTATTCAACTTATTCACAATTATCAGATGAAAAATATCAAATTAACATTTTGAATTATCAATTAAGAGTAATTCAATAAAAATGATTATCTTTCAAATTTTTGGTATCCATTTCCTTTAGATTTTTTACGTGACTGAATATACGTGTAAACAATAGTTACTATTAGGAAGAAAATAGCAAATCCAACTAATAAAAAGGATATTAATGTGGCTGTACTCCCGGATCCCATTAATATTTCGGAAAATTGAAGCACTGGAAAATAAAGAAGTGCCAGTATTATGATCCCTACACTGTTACTGAGAATCCAAATACTTCCCTTTAGATAATTAACCAATACAGCCCCAGCAAAATACACTCCAATTCCTATCCAAAGAATCAAGAGTGATTCTTGAATGAATTTACCCAATAAAAAGGCTCCATGAATCCATATCGTGTTAGCATTTATCTGGACACTTTGAAATGCCTCTGTTCCGGATACTGCCGCAAAAGCAGTAAAGAATGAGGTTGCAATAATAAGGAGACTGGCCATAGAAGAGAATAATTTAAGATATCCTGATGGTTTTAGACGTGGAAGTAGCTCGACCCATTTATCCAAATCAAATCCTCGAATCAGAAATGTTCCACCAATTAGTCCCAGTGCGATAAAACTCATAATTCTTTCTTGACCAAAGAAGAAAGCTACAGAACTAAGCAATAAGAAAATTCCAGGTACACCCAATGCAATTCTTGAATATCTTCGCTCATATACCAACATTTTCAGGTATCTGCCCAATACTGCGTAAGTTTCTTCTAAACTCTTACTATGTTTCACAACTACTCTTTTTACAGAAACAACTTCAACAAGGTTTTGGATAACTGGAATAACCATTTCATCTTCAACTCCATCTGAAACTAATACCACACCTTCAGCCGTAGAATTACTAGTGATTTTTTTTACCTGTATTCGAATTGTTTTATCTGCTTCAAATCCGCCTTTACTACTTCCAGCCACTACTGCAATATCGCAGAGATATCCTTTTTCTACTAACTCATCAAATTGTTTAACGGCCGCAAATATAGCATTTGCGTCTGCTTCCTCTGGATCAGATAAAGCGAGCTCAGAGGCAGCATAGAGACAATCTTTTCTACCCACTACTGGGGTCTTAATATTGCTCTTTTCTCCAATATCGTTATCTCGGTCTACACATAAAACCAATAGTTTATTGGTTTGGACATCTTTAGTGCTCAATTCTTGTTTTATTATGTTAGAGAGGTTTTACTTAAATAATAGCTTCCAATCTAATTGATTGTTGATTGTCGAATAATTATTTCTCAACTTCGTCTTCGAAGACTAATTTTAAATCTTCAAATGAGAGTTTTCCGCCTTTTGAGAATTTATCTTTAGCTATACTTTTAGCTTTTACAAGTAATTTATGTTCTTTAATTCTAAATTTCTCTTCTTCTTCTTTTTTTTCTGAGATAATAATTTCTTTACGTTTACTTTTAATCTCTTCAAGTTGTTTGTCTGTCTTTGCTATACTCTCTTCTAATTCCGAAATCTCTTCTCTAATCTCATTAATTTCTTTGAAAAGTTGATCTCTTGCTTTATAGTCATTTGCGAGTTTATCTTTTCCTGATTCAAATTCATCTTTGAATTCTTCCCCTGAAAGATTAATAACATCCATCTTATCCTTTAATATATTAATTTCAGACCTTAAATTATGGATGTCTTTTCTTGTTTCATAAGCCTTTTTCCATTTTTGTAAATCTAATTCTAGATTCTTAATTAATTGGACTAGTTCCTTCTCTTCATCTATTGTAAGTTTTTCAGTTTGTATCTTCCAATCTGCCTCTTTGAGTCTCTCAGCTATCTTATCACCATTTTCATTAGGAAGATTTTTTTCAAACTTTTTTACATTTTCTTCAATAGTTTGTATTTTAAGTCGTAATTCTCTAATCTTAGAAAGAGTTTCTCTTCTCGTTTTTCTTGTATCTTGATAAAAATCATATCCTACATCAAGATTTTCTCTTGTTTCATTAATTTTTTTAGAAAGTCCTCTTATTTCGTCATTTAGTTCTTTTCTTTTATTATAAGCTAGCTTAATTTCTTTAATCAACCCTGACCGATATGTAAGCAATGATGTAATCTTCTGATTAATATTTTCGATTTCTTCAGAATCTTTTGATTGCAAATCAAACCAAACCATTGTTAACAGCCCAAATAACCATTGCGTTGCCATGTTTGTATTACTTAATTATAGCTTCAGTTTTTTTATTTTTATTTAAAAAAAGTATAATGGTGTTCAATTTTTAACTGCAAGCATAGCATAGGTTAAGGAGAATGTCAAAGTCACCAACACGAATATACTTAATCAATATAAAACTAGGTATAGGAAAAATCACTTGTCTTTCTAGAAATATTTACAATATTAAAAGTGCAGGTTTTATACTGGGAGATGTAATATCAAAGAAACTTCTGGAGCACAACAATTGACAAAAAAAAGCGATTTGATAATAATGGGGCTAGATGAAGCTGGTCGGGGTTCTATAATCGGACCGTTGCTCATTGGAGGAGTAGTCATTGAAAAAAGTAAACTTGATCAATTATCAAAAATTGGAGTTAAAGATTCAAAACTACTTACTCCAAACAATAGAAATCGACTGTTAAAATTAATCAAGAATATATCAAAGACGGTTGTAACTCAAAAAATATGTCCTTCTGAAATTGATGAATATGTGAGTAAAGGCAAAAAATATAGACGACTAAATTATCTTGAGGCTATAACAATGGGTCAAATAGCACTGAATCAAGATCCAGATATCATCTACGTAGATGCCGCTGATATTAATCCAAAAAGATTTGCAGATGATATTAGATCCATCCTGACAAAAGATGTGACAATATTTTCAGCTCACAAAGCTGACCAAAAATATCCTATTGTCTCTGCTGCTTCAATTGTTGCCAAATGTGAACGGGATGCCGAAATTGCAAAGATATCTGAAGAAAATGGATATTTTGGAAGTGGTTATCCTTCAGATCCAAGAACAATAAAATTCCTTGAAGGATGGTTTTCTAACCAAGGTGAAGCGCCTTCATTCTCAAGGAAATCTTGGAAAACTTGGGAGAAAATTAAATCTACAAGCCTAGAGGATTATTAATTATTTTAAAAGATTGCATTTATCATGACGTGGTCTTTATCGAAAGGATCAAGTTTAATGACTTGTTGAATTTTAAATCCTTCTTTCTCTACCTTTGATATTTCTTGTTGAAATATTCTCTCAGGATCAATATTCGCATCAATACTTCTAGACTTAACAATTAGTAGAATGTTTCCTCCTTTTATCAAGTGTCTTTTACAATTCATTATAGCAATCTCTGTCTGGTCTCGCTGGGCTATATCACAATATACTATATTCACTTTAGTGAAAATTGCAGTATACGAATTTGGTTTTCGAGCATCTTCCACTATTGGGATCACATTCTTTCTTTTTAGTGCAACACGTTCAATAAATTCTCTGGCTACACGAGGTGCATTTTCAACTGCGAATATTATTCCATCCTCACCTATTATGTCTGATACATGACTTGCAGTTGTACCTGTTGAGGTACCTAGATATAACATTCGACTTCCTTCGATTATTGGAAAATTATTTAGACCATTGAGTAATGCTGCCGATAATTTACTTCTAAAAGGGTCCCATATTCTGTAATCTTCACCGTCAAGCTTTAAAATTGCTTCCCCATACACATTGGTACCAGGAACGAGATTTAAGGTAACAAGTTTATTTTTACCTTCTAGCCTTACTTTTCTTAATCTTTGGTTTCCTTCTTTTTTTATCACTTTTATTTTCCTTCTTCCTAAACTCGAGGTTTCTGGGGTTTGGTGGTTCTCCATACTTTTTCTTTATCTCTTCTAATCTCTGATCAAACTTTTCTTTGAGCCCATTCTCATGCGTTCCACGGTAAGCATCGATCCTACTAGCAATTGCAATTTTTGCTGCAAGAGAGCGTGCTATTTTTCCTCTTTGCCATTTTGGTGCAACATGCACAGCTTGATGTTGAAATAATATTCCATGTTTTGGTGGTCTTGCGCCTGTACGAATAGCTCTAAAGAGAGCTTTCTCGGCCCCTAAAACTTGTATTGTACTAGCCGGAAGACGGGCCATCTTTTGTAATCCACCGGACTTCACAATCAATCTTGCTCCAATTGTTTCTCCTGCCACTGAAGCTATGTTAGGTGCAAATTGATTCATTGTTTTTTCAACATGTTTTGCTAGGCTATCTCTCACTGATGATAATTGTGTTACTTCTTTAGAAAGACTTGATATCTTTTGTAAATCTTCATTTCTAAGTTCTGTTCCCTTTGACCTATATGCTGCAGAAAATATCTCTTTGGCTTTTTCAGCTGTAAAACCATATCCCTCAAGTTTTTTCATTGTAATATTTTTGCGTCTCTCAAAATTATTAACAAATTTTATGTATGCTTCTGGACTATCCAAGATTCTTTCAAGTTCAGGAAAATGTAAACCATACCATTCTTTAACTCTTGCCTCTAAAATGTTGACAACTTTATCTATTTCATCGAGAGCTTGAACAGATTGCATAACCTGTAAATCAGGCTTGGAAGCCAATTCTCTAAGTTTTACATTTGATAATTCAAGTGCAAAAACTCTAACTAACTCTTTAGCTTCCTTCTCATTCTTAGACCAACCAGCATCTACAATTAACCTTAATTTTCTATTTTGTAAACGATTAATCTCTCCATCTGAAAGAGTTCTTACTTTGAACCCATTTTTATCTAATGCTTTCTTTAGTGCTTCTTCATAAATTAAAAATTCATCAAATCCTCTCTCTTTTGCTTCCAAAATAATGCTTCTAAGCCAATCATCAATTTCACCCAATTCTATTTGTCGAAATCTTTGAATATCTTCTCCGGCTGGATATTTTTTCACTAACATTGTTTTCATTGGTTTATCTAAAATCAAAACACCTAATTCTGTTAGAAATAACCTTCCTTTCATAATGTATCTCCTACCTCCACCGTGAGAGTGTTGACATAAATCCTTACCTACTGACCAATGTGTCTAAAAAAATACTGGAATTCAGATTTAGTATTAACCACCAAAAGACAAACGTTTAAAGCGAGAAATCTAGATGTGAAGGATGATTATGTTTGAAACTTCATGAAAAGAGCAATCAAAACGATTTGCAGGTCTCTTTTCAGCTGAAGAATTTCATAATGAATAATCCAGTTATGTTAGCATCTGGTGTAGTTGGGGTTCATCCAGATATTCTTCCTCGTGTAGCTGAGGCTGGAGCAGGAGCAATGGTGACAAAATCTATCAGTATGAATCCCAGAGAGGGGTATCGTAACCCTACTGTTATTGAAGTTGAAAGTGGTTATGTGAATGCTATTGGACTTTCCAATCCAGGTGTTAATGCATTCTCAAAAGAGTTAGCAACCTTGAAGGAGAAACCTATACCCATAGTAGTAAGCTTATTTGGATCTACACCCACTGAATTCAGTGATATGATTTCAAGATTAGAATCTAGCTCAGTTGATTGTTACGAATTAAATCTATCTTGTCCCCATGTAGAGAAAGTTGGCCTTGAAGTAGGACAAGACCCTGAAGCAGTTTCATCAATTGTTAAAATTGCAAAAAAGTTTTCCTCAAGACCTGTTTTGATAAAAGTTTCGTCCAACATTACGGATATTGTAGAAATAGTTTCAGTCGCGAAAGATTCAGGGGCAGACGGAGTAACTGCAATAAACACAGTTCGAGCTATGGTTATTGATATAGAAACTGGTCGTCCCATACTCTCTAATAATGTAGGTGGACTTTCTGGTCCAGCGGTCAAGGCAATAGCTATTCGTTGTGTCTACGAGATATCGCAGAAAGTTGATATTCCAATTATCGGATGTGGAGGAATAACCCATTGGAGTGATGCGATTGAGTT
>CEQE01148874.1_pt1 | contig 11895 bp, 9 predicted proteins | sample 356201 | NCBI WGS metagenome assembly CEQE01 (sample SAMEA2619970, study PRJEB7988) | marine metagenome | biome: marine biome (ENVO:00000447); feature: mesopelagic zone (ENVO:00000213) & marine oxygen minimum zone (ENVO:01000065); material: "saline water (ENVO:00002010), including plankton...
TAACCCTGATCTCTGTGCGTGATCTAACCCCTGTTGGAACGATTCCCGTTGGTCTTAGACCGCATGGTGTTGGGTATTCATCATTGAGCCGTTCCTTTTATGTGGCCAATGAAGGTGATGGGACGTTGACGGTCATTAATCCTGACAGGCCTAGTGTGAACAAAACTATTTCCTCTGGAAAAGGGGTTCGTGTTGTGAAATTTGACCGAGGAGGACGATGGGGTTACGCGCTTAATCGGAGAGAAAATACGGCCACCATCATTGATGCTACAACGGATACGGCGGTTGAAACATTTTCGACTGGAGTTGCACCTGATGACATTGTTTTTGAGTACGATTGGGCTTTTATTCGAAATGTAGGTAGCGCCGATGTGACGATTGTAAGTCTTCGTCACCAAGGCTTGATCCAAAATTTTCCTGTTGGCCATTTTCCTCCGCGTCATGTCAAAATACCTCAAGACCATTCTTCATTAGTCAGTTTTGGTGATGGCCATCAGGTTCTTGTTCCGAATCCAGCTGATGGTGCTGTGTATCAGATGATGGCTGGTGGGGTAGTTGGCCCATCACGGGTTTTTGAAACTAAAGGACGTGGGCCAACTCGTGCGGTTGTGTATTGGCGAGGCCTGAGAGAAGTAAGCCCAGGACTGTACCGGCGGGAACTTTCCTTTTCCCAAGCAGGGCGTTACGAAGTGGGATTCTATGTGTCTAGTCCGCAAGTGGCAACTTGTTTCGAACTTACCATCTTACCTGCTTCATCACCATGATCAGATATAATTTTATGTCCAGTTAAAATGTTTCGCGGGACAGTCATAGTTATGGTATAAACCTGAACGTGATTAACCGGGCATTGTTCAAGAGAGGAAGCTTGATTGTGCTTCCCCTCCTCCTATGGTTTTTTGTTGAGTCGGTATGGGCGATTCCTAGGTTTTCCATGCGGACCGGGGTGCAGTGTATCACTTGCCACGTGAATCCAAGTGGTGGAGGTATGCGGACTGAGGCCGGAACTCTTTACAGCCGTATGAGTATTCCGTATAAACCATCGCTCCGAACTACAGGAACAAAATTTACACCTAAAATTAATGATTTTTTTACTGTTGGAACGGATTTGCGAGTAATGGCATTCGATGATGATCGAGGTACCACATCGATATTTCCTATGCAAGCGGATTTCTATTTTTCGGCACAACTAACAGATAAAGTCACGTTATATCATGATCAAGGATTTCGTCGGGGGCTAGACCTGAATAATTTTGAAACATTTGCTCTTGCGCAGGTGTTGCCACTCAATGGCTATGTCAAAGTTGGAAAGTTCGTTCCCGCATTTGGATTGAAACTTGATAACCATACCGCATTTATTCGTGGAGGAAATTCGAGTACCTCTGGAGCTGGATCTCGAGCAGCAGATTTTGCAAGTTTTACAAATGGGACAGGGTTCAGTCAGCAAGATAAAGATGTTGGAGTGGAAGTAGGGTTTTATCCTAGGAACGCGTCAATCCAGTTTGCTGTGCTCAACGGAGGCCGTGATAGCACAAATGATTTTGATACCAATACGAGTAAAGCATTTTCTTCACGAGCTGATTATATTTTTGATTTTGATGTTGCTCGAGCAACAATTGGGGGCTCGTTCTACCAGAATGATGGTTCTTCATCATTAGAAACGCTTTATGCGACGCACTTTGGGGCAAATGTGGCCAAATTTACGTATTTGGGCGAGATTGATTGGGAGACCCTTGACGACGAAATGGCTCGAGAAGGTGCGAGGAGAGGTGTACGACGTACTGCGTCATACCACGAATTAAGCTATCTTGCAGTTCGTGGTGTGGATCTAAAAATGATGTATGAATTTATTGATCCAGATCGTGAGATCAATGATGATTCACTTACCCGGCTTAGTGGAGGCGTCGAGTTTTTTCCACTTCCGCATCAGGAAATTAGGATTGAGTACCGTCATACGCTGGGCAACCGAGAGATCAATCCAGATGCAGATCTTAATGAGATCATTCTTATGTACCACGTCTTTTTCTGACTTCACGATGCTTGAAAGTTTTGGAAGGCTGTGTGATTAAGTAGTCCGATAAAGATCAATATATTATGGGGGTTCAAATGAAAAATTATCCTGTATCTGTAGGCCAGTTTTCACGAAAACTGGGAGGACTGATGTTGTTCATGGCTGTCTGGATGATCAGTGGCGGGGTAGCATATGCGGATTTGGAAGGGGCGACGGAATCCCTAAAACACATGGATGCTACCGTGTCGACGATTGAGGATGCAGTAAAGCATGCAAGCCAAGGGCATGGTGATCAAGTTTCGTCGCATTCGATTCAAGCGATTGCGCATGCGGAGCAAGCCATCAAGGCGATGCCGACGGGAAACGCGCATGCTCGAGAAGCGGTGTCCTTGCTTAAAGAAGCAGTAGTAAACCTGAACAAAGCAACGCATCTTGCTAATGAAGGGAACACCAAGAAGGCGACAAGTTATGTAAATATGGCACTAGACTTTTCTGATGCTGCGATTTTACATCTTCGTCATAGCCACTGAGGAGGCTCTATAGCAGGCTATATCCACGTACGAGAGTTTCAGTGTGTGTCATTCTTTGCATATATAACGAATCTGGCGATGTTTGGTGCAATTTAATTAGCGGAGCTAATTCTATCCTGTTGTCTCCGGCGTTGTGTTAGCCGTTTGATTGTATATGCTAGGCATTCCCAGTTGAGGTAATCAGTACGGCTGGCCAGTGAATTCTTGTGCCGTACTCTCATGATATGAGGCACCGCCTCGAGAGGTTCTTTGGGGATCTGTTAAACACTTCTAAATCGCCTAATTTTATGGGGATAAGGAGCTTTTCCAGTAATACATATCGCACGTACTTGCGGATAACAGTAGATTGATCCCACTGTATGATAATTGTTACAACTTTCGAGTCAGATTAGGAAATTCTGCCTGTGACTAGCGTATTTGTCAGGGAAGGGTCAGAAAGTGTTGTGGTGTCACCAATATTTTCAATATCTCCTGTGGCAATTTTACGAAGAATCCGACGAACAATTTTCCCAGACCGTGTTTTTGGAAGAGCATCGGTAAATTGTATTCTATCCGGCGTTGCAATTGGGCCGATAGTTTCTCGTACATGCTGTGTCAAGGTTTTTCTGAGGATGTCAGAAGCCTGGACGTCTTGTTTTAGTGTGACAAAGCAATAGATGCTTTGCCCTTTTATCTCATCTGGGATTCCAACAACAGCAGCCTCAGCTACGCTAGAATGGGAGACAAGAGCACTTTCGATCTCCGCGGTCCCAAGGCGATGGCCTGAGACGTTGACGACATCATCAATGCGCCCCAGAAGCCAATAAAACCCATCGCTATCGATCCTACAGCCATCTCCGGTAAAATACTTTCCCGGGAAGTGTGAGAAGTATACGTTCTTAATAAGAGAATGATTTATATCGCCATATACCCCACGGATCATTCCTGGCCACGGGGCTGTGAGTACGAGGTGTCCCCCCTCGTTGACTTCAGTTTTCGAACCATCCTGCCGTAAAACTTCGGGTTGAATACCGAAAAATGGTTTGGATGCTGAGCCGGGCTTTGTCGGGATAGCCCCGGGTAATGGTGCGATGAGAATTCCGCCAGTTTCAGTTTGCCACCATGTATCGAGTAGCGGACAGCGTTCCTTTCCAATCACGCGGTAATACCACATCCATGCTTCAGGATTGATGGGTTCACCAACTGACCCAAGGATTCTTAGGCTAGAGAGATCATGCTGATTGGGCCAAGTGTCTCCAAATCGCATTAATGCACGGATTGCTGTTGGAGCGGTATAGAACACTGAGACTCGATGATCTTCAATGATTTTCCAAAAACGATTCGGGTGAGGGTAGGTGGGGATTCCTTCAAACATTAATGTGGTGGCACCGTTTGAAAGAGGGCCATACACAATATAGGAGTGACCTGTAATCCAGCCAATATCTGCGGTGCACCAGTGAATATCTTCATCCTTGAGGTCAAAAATCCATCGGCTGGTGAGGTGTGTGTATAATAGATATCCAGCAGTCGTGTGGAGTACTCCTTTTGGTTTTCCAGTACTTCCACTTGTATAGAGAATGAAGAGAGGGCTTTCGGAGTCCATTGATTCTGGGTCACAGGTATTGGTGATGGCTGGATCATTTATGGCATTGTGCCACCAGATATCTCGGGTTTCCATCATGGGTACTTGACCATCACCACGTTGATAAACAATTACGCACCTAATGGAGGTTCCTTCCTGTATCGCTTCATCTGTTTTTTGTTTTAAAAGAATTGTTTTTCCTCCATGGACCCCTGTATCAGCAGTGATGATGATTTCAGAGGCGCAGTCGATAATTCGATCGCGGAGAGCAGAAGCGCTAAATGCTGAAAATACAACAGAATGGATCGCGCCAATCCTTGCGCAGGCGAGCATGGCAATTGGGAGCTCTGGAATCATCGGAAGAAAAATGGTTACACGGCTTCCCCGCTGTACTCCCTGTTTCTTCAGGACGTTGGCAAATCGACATACCTCGGTGTGAAGCTGCAGGTAAGTTAATGTTCGTCGATCATCATCGGATTCACCTTGCCAGATAATTGCGGCTTTGTTTCGACGTGAAGAGAGAATATGGCGATCAATGCAATTAAATGAAAGGTTTAACTTCCCTCCATCAAACCACTTAATATAAGGATCTTTGTTGGTCCCTATTTTAGTGAAATTGTATGTAAGGATATTGTCCCATGGCTTGAACCATTCAATATGTTCATTGGCTTGCCGTGCCCAGAAAGTTTCTGGAGATTCGATTGATTCCTGATAGAGGAGGTTGTATTTTTCGAGGGTTGGAATGTGGCAATGTTTTTTTGCGTTCTCTGGAGGTAGAAAAACGCGTGCTTCCTGCATCAATGAATCAATTTCATTTGCCATGAATTCTTTCGATCCTCTTTGTTAACTGTTGTGTCTTCGGCGAAGGTTTTGTTCGTGCTTCCAACGATATCATTTTGGAAAAAATGAATCAAAACCTTCATTTGCCTGTAAAATTCTTGGATACTAGTAATGGCGTAATCATGTGTGAAGCGACTTTTCCTTATCTTGACAGTTTTACCAAACCCAAGCTAGTATCCTAGCGCGGGGTGGAGCAGTCTGGAAGCTCGTCGGGCTCATAACCCGAAGGTCGAAGGTTCAAATCCTTCCCCCGCAACCAATCGATCGCGGGTTCATCTGCAGTTAATGGAATGGATTTTCTTCAGCTTTTTTTTTCGCGTTCTGTCGCATGCGTGCGCGGGCTCTTATGTGCTTGGTGAGTGCTTACTATTCGGGTATGTGGGATTGACTGGACGTGTGAATTTATAAATTTTAATGGCTGTATCTACTTTCTTAGTATTTGAAAGCATTGGGGCAGGAATCAAGTAGATTTTAGAGATCTTTCTTGACTATGTGTACTGAAGAGTGTGGCTCTATCAATGAGATGCGTTTGTCTTGTAATGCAGTATGGTCCCTGCTGAGAAGAGGTGCAGGTGTGATGGTGAGGTCCTTAGCACGCAATAAGGGAAATAGTTAGTGCGTAGATCGATGAAACCTTATATTCGACGATGCGTTCCGGCAGTCGTAGCTTTGCTGATTGCTGGGTGTGTGGTGACAGGGGAAACACTAGTGTCTGATGATACGTTGTTTCCAGAAGATGGGAGTAAAGGGAGAGCGTATTTGCTTCAAAAACCAGATGCGCTTCTTCAGCATGGCTTTCGTGATGGAAAGCTTGCACTTGTAAACATCATAAAGATGACTGGAAAATTCGGCATTTCAGAAATCCGTTATGGACTAGTTGCATTGGCCCATCCTCTGGGATCGGCAATTCCAAATCCTGAAGTTGCTGCGCATGTTCACGTTGGGGACTTTAAACTGAGTTTAGGAAATATGCCTGTTGATCACAGTGGCTGGCCACACTATGTTCGAGTGCAGAATTTTGATGATGATCCTGGTAATATTTTAGATGTTGTTATTGCATGTGACCCCAAGCCTGATCCACGAACTAGATTTAACCTAAAGGCCGAGATGGGAGTTAGTTTTGGGAATCCTTATACGTGTGATCTCAATCCGAATGAAATATACGGAAATCTCTGGGGTGTGAAGGTATATGATTATGGTAGATTGCTGGATGGCGGGGATGCAGATGATTTCATGCTAATAAAATTACAACAACTTCGAAAAATCATGGATCGATTTAATGCGACATTGATTGATGAAGTGAAACGGCAAACAAGTTCCTCTCGTTAAGTGATGGACGTTGGCTCGCCAGAAAAACGATGTCTTTCCCCAGGCTAACTTCCTTGCCTGTCTCCTAGTCAGATCAGACTGTCTGAGTTGATGGCGTATTCGTTTTATTGCCCCATTCACTTGGGGACTCCAATGATAATTTAGTTTTTTGATGTATGGGGCGTTGTGATGAGCTATCTAATTCACGTACAGGAACTAAAAGAACGGTTAGACAACGGAGATGATATTTTTCTCCTTGATGTGCGAGAGTCTTGGGAATATTCGATGGCAAAAATTGACGGATCTGTCCTTATTACGCTTGGAGAACTTTCCCAGTCCTTTGATCAGTTAGATAAAGAGGTAGAAATTGTTTGTTATTGCCACCATGGGATACGCAGTGTTGACGCGACAATTCTTCTTCATGAGCAAGGTTTTCACAATGTGAAAAGTCTTGAAGGAGGTATTGACGCGTGGTCGGTGTTGGTTGAGCCGAGTGTGCCTCGGTATTAATGATGTATGAATATTACACTGAGTAGTTGGATGCCGAGCTTTACACTGTGTGGTGTTGTACTAAGTTGATAAAACGCCTAAGTTGTACTACTCTAGCGGGCTGGTTATTAGCTTGATAGAGAGAAATTAAGTTTTTGATCATGCGAGTGACGATGTCTTGTACAGGGCTTCGGTGTAAGTAACTTGATTTAAATCCGTATCCATTTCTGATTAGGAATCGCGCGCACTCTTTATCGGTAAGTAGTTTTCCTCCAGCGAAACAGTCGATGAAAATCCTGTAATCCCTCGCGTCAAACTTTACTAAAAAGTGACCAGGCGCTCCAACTCCATGCAGGGGAAGATCTAGTCGCGACCCAAGAAGCATATAGAGAACAGAAAGACTGATTGGAATTCCTTTCCGTCGATCAATAATGCGATGGAGGAAGCTATTGTCAACCTCGTTATATTGTAAGGTGTTTCCGTGGAAACCTTGGTCAATAAAAAAGTAGTGATTGAATGCATTCAAAATGTCATTGTTACTTGTGTAGCGGGCAATTTTCTCTCGAGCTTCTTTTGCCATCTCATCTATTTTGTCGCTGTAGGTTTGAACATTGATATTCGGGTAAACCAACTTTGTAATCAGAAAGCTCCCAACTTCAAGTCCGTGCATCGTGTCTCCGTGTTTTGGTAAGAGTAGGAAGGCCTTTTCCAGCTCATTAATTCGGATCTCTTCGACTACTGATTCAATACGAGGTCCTAGTGCTGGGTTCGTTATTGTAGCTCTTTTGAGGTGTGGAACCGCTGTCGTGCCGATGTTGACAATGTGCTCGACAATGGTGTCCAGAATTTTTTGATCGTTATCTTCGAGCAACGCTATGAGGGGACCGATATCTTTTTCTCTTGGGTGGTTCATTGAATTGAAAGTCCATGATACGTCATGTGGCTAATACAAGAATTACATATGTCACATAGCATAGCCCATTAAACAGCATATGATAAGGTTTGAGTGTTCCGCGATGAATTTGAACAAGAAGATAGATGGATGCAAGCAATGTTATTCCTATTCCTAGAAGCATTTCAGGGCGCGGAGACCATGCGGTTAATGCGATACCGAGTGCGGGTAACAGGCTTCCCTGAAATACCAATGCACCGCTAATGTTTCCAAATGCCATAGTGTCACGGCCACGGCGAATCCAAATTATACTATTTACTTTTTCAGGGAGTTCGGTTGCAAAAGGGATGATAATAAGTGAGAGAGTTAGGGCGGAGATCGCAAGCCATGTTGATATGTGTTCGATGCTGTGTACAAATTCCTTTGTTCCAACGATAATCAGGCCAAGTCCAATGCTAAGCTGGAGCATGACTGTTATGAGGTTTGTCGGGAGTTTAATTTTAGAGAGAAATAATGGATGATCTGCTTTTGTGTCATGTCCTTCCGCGACTAAGGCTTTTGATGCGCGAATGGTCAAAACTAGATACATGCAGTACATAAGAACCAGTGTTCCAACGATCATCCACCGTAATACGCTCCATTGTGTGGGAACAAAGAGAGCAATGCTGCCGAGAGAAAAAGCCAGGAGAAACCATGTGAGATCTCTGTTCAGTCCTGATGGCTCTGGTTGAAATACTCCATTCCATCCTCGTTGTTGTGCGGCAAAGATGGACATGAGGAAAAACGCGAGAGTTGATAATAGGAGGGGTGCTCCGAGAATTGCGCCAATGCCCACTTCATGCCTAACAGCTTCACTTCCTGTGCTGCCGAGAATCGCAATGACGGGGACCATAGACTCTGGGAGAGCGGTACCTACTGCGGCAAAAATTGATCCCGTGATGCCCTCAGAAAGCTTGAGTTTAGCGCCGAGATGTTCGAGTGCATTGGTAAAGGTTTCTGCACCCAAAAGGATGATTCCTGTCGCGACAAACAGGATAATGACTGCAAAGAGGTGACTATCCATAGTATGAGTATGTGTTAGGATGCATGAGAATCATCAAAAACTGTAATAGTGCTTTGTGCTCTTTCGTGTCTTATGTAATGCCAAGCTCCTAATCCTACCACATGCTGTTCTGAGCTTTCTGATTCTACTAGAAAGTATACTATAGCAGTCTGCTGGTGATTAAGATGAGAGTAGAGTATTGAGACCATGATACGAACACTAGAAGAAACACTTGAGGCGCGTTTTTTTGCTGTGCTTCCTGAGGTGGATTTTTGCTCGTTGCGTTTTGTCCGTGAACGGGACGAATGTCTTTTAGTGCGACAGAATATTCTTCAACCGGTTTCTACATCTCGTGATATTGGGGTGATGATCACTGTCATTGACCGAGGTGGTATGGGCTATGCAGCTACAAGTGAGCTTACTGAGGTAGGTTTGCGGAATGCTGTTAAATGTGCGCAATCATGGGCTCAGCGTAGTGTTAGTTGTGGTGTGCTTGATTATTCTACGATCCGCTATCCTAGCGCGGTTGGCGAGTATGCAAGTCAAACGAAGAACTCGTGGGATTCAGTTACACTTTCCGAAAAAATAGATCTTTTGCAAGCAGTCTGTGGGCAACTTAAAACAGACGATCGTATTGTCGATTGGGACTCTAGTCTTTGGTATACCGAGGTGGACTCGCTTTATTTGACAACGCATGGGGGGCGTGTTCGACAGCAATTTCGATTTGTTGTTCCGATGTTTGGTGTGACGGTCAACCAAGGTTTAGACACTGAACGGCGAACCTTTGGAGGCCAGGGATATGGCCGGCAGGGGGGATTAGAAACGTTGGAAGCGGTGAAGTTTTCTGAGGCTCCGTCACAAGTTGTTGCCGAAGCTCTAGAACTCTTAGCGGCTCCAAACTGCCCGTCTGGAAACATGGATCTTCTCTTGGCTCCGGATCAGATGATTCTGCAGATCCATGAATCCATTGGGCATCCGATAGAACTGGATCGCATTCTTGGTGATGAGCGTAATTATGCGGGAACAAGCTTTGTGACGCTTGACATGTTTGGAGCTTATCAATATGGTTCTGAGCTTTTAAATGTGACTTTTGATCCTACTAAACCTGAAGAATTTGCGAGTTATGGTTTTGACGATGATGGCCAAGAAGCGACTAAGCTGGACATTATTCGTAATGGGGTACTACTCAGGCCGTTAGGGGGTGTGATGTCGCAAGTGCGAGCGGGAATGGATGGCGTGGCCAACTCGCGGGCATCAAGTTGGAATCGTCCGCCTATTGATCGAATGGCAAATTTGAATCTTGAACCGGGTTCTTCCTCCATAGAAGAGATGGTTGCTAGTGTTGAGTATGGAATATTGATGAAAACAAATTGTTCATGGTCGATTGATGATTCGCGAAACAAATTTCAATTTGGATGCGAGTGGGCGCAACTTATCGAGGATGGGAGGCTGACCACTGTGGTTAAGAAGCCTAACTATCGAGGAGTTTCTGCAACATTTTGGCGTAGCCTTAAGATGGTTGGTCACTCTGGAACGGTTGAAGTTCTTGGGACTCCGTATTGCGGGAAAGGTGAGCCAAATCAGTCCATTCGTGTTGGCCACAGCACTCCCATGTGCCTCTTTTCGGATGTGGACGTATTTGGGGGTGCATAGGAAACGATTTTGATAGGGAGATCTTGATTCCTTCTTGTCGGAGCATGTTCTTGTTCTTCGTTGTTTCTAGATTGGGCCATCATTACTTGAGGTTTTTCATTATTCGCACATGATAGCTCTTGGCGTAGCTCATGCTGCGGCCTGATAATTTTGTCGTGAAAAACATTTATTTCATATACTTATACAATGTTAAGTTATGTAAAACATGCAGAGTTATTTTTACCAATTAGCTGACGATATTACGGCCAACCTGCAGGGAGGTGAACGTTTTACCTCTACCTTTTTGGCAGAAAATTCTGATTTTGTACGAATAAATGAGGGTGCCGTTAGGCAAGCTGGGAGTGTTGCGCAGCGATCACTAACCATTGATCTGATCACTGGGATGCGTCATACATCCGAGTCTATTGCGTTGTCGGGAGATCTTTCAATAGATCGTGCATGGATTAATGCGATGCTAGTGCGTTCTCGGGAAAAATTACCTCACCTTCCAGAAGATCCTCATCATCTTTATGCCACGGACGTTAGGTCAAGTGAGCAGCATGGCAAAAATCGCCTTGCAAAAAGTTCCGATACTATTCCAGCTATTCTTAATGCTGGAAGTAATCGTGACATGGTTGGTCTTTATGCTTCGGGTGGGATGTATGCTGGGTTCGCTAATTCATTTGGTCAGCGCAATTGGTTTTCGAGTTTCAATCACAATCTCGAATGGAGCTTTTATTTCCAGGACGACAAAGCAGTGAAAAGTAGCTATGCGGGATTTGAGTGGGATTCTGCGGTGTTTCAAGAAAAGGTTGCTTGGGCAAATGAGCAGCTTGATATCCTTATTCATCCATCCCACACCATCCAGCCCGGGCGCTATCGCGTGTATATTTCGCCCTATGCACTTTATGATGTAGTCGGAATGTTGAGTTGGGGTTGTTTTGGCTTGAGGTCCCATCGTACCAAGCAGACTCCTTTGCTGCGCATGCTTGAAGGTGGAGAAAAACTACATTCGGCAGTGACGATGCGTGAGAACACATATGCTGGTATTGCTCCCAATTTTCAAGATGCTGGTTTTATCAAGCCAGATTATGTATCGCTCATTGAGAAGGGAGAACTCTGCAACACGCTCGTCTCCCCGCGCTCTGCAAAAGAGTATGGGGTTCCTACTAATGGCGCATCCAATTATGAAACTCCAGAGTCTATCGAGATCCTTGGAGGCGAAATCGAAACCGATCAGATCCTTCGACAGCTTGACACAGGGATTTATATCAATAATGTCTGGTACCTTAACTACTCTGATCGTAGTATGTGCCGTATGACGGGGATGACTCGTTTTGCAACCTTTTGGGTTGAGAATGGAATTGTCAAGGCGCCTCTTGCTGTCATGCGTTTTGATGAGACATTGTATCGCATGCTTGGCGAAAACCTTATTGGGTTAACTGCTAATCGCGATCTTGTTATGGACTCTACCACCTATCAGGCGAGATCTACTGAAAGTGGCCGATTGCCTGGTATTTTGGTTGGGGATTTTTCTTTTACGCTTTAGATCGTCCCCGCTGTACATTTTCAGTTAACGCGGTGTGTGTGTAG
>CEQE01132214.1_pt1 | contig 11894 bp, 10 predicted proteins | sample 356201 | NCBI WGS metagenome assembly CEQE01 (sample SAMEA2619970, study PRJEB7988) | marine metagenome | biome: marine biome (ENVO:00000447); feature: mesopelagic zone (ENVO:00000213) & marine oxygen minimum zone (ENVO:01000065); material: "saline water (ENVO:00002010), including plankton...
CCTCAAGCTTCCTGTTTACAAATTCTTATCATTATTAAGCGCGATGTAGTTCCGCGCTCTTAGCCAGAAGTATGCACGCCTTTTTTGAATGCTGACAACAGGAAGGCCGCCAATTATCGGGATATATAAGTGGGAGATACTACAGGTAGTGGGTTAGTAGAAAAGCGCGCCTAAATAGACAGGTTAGTTGTCTTTGGATTTTTCTGAATCCGGCTGTTCCGCACCACCTTCTTTTTTCTTTATCTTCGGCAAATCGGCTTTGATATGAAGCTCTTTATATCGTTCAGGCGTGATCTCAACCGGCGCATTCATCAGTAAATCTTCCGCCTGCTGGTTCATCGGAAAAGCGATAACCTCGCGAATGTTCGGCTCGTCTGCCAGCAACATAACGATACGGTCAATACCCGGCGCTGAGCCACCATGAGGCGGGGCGCCAAACTTAAAGGCGTTCAACAGACCGCCAAATTGCTCTTCGACATCGCTGTTGGAATAGCCGGCGATTTCGAAAGCTTTATACATGATGTCCGGGCGGTGATTTCGAATGGCGCCGGAAGAAAGCTCGACACCGTTGCAGACAATATCATATTGGTAGGCAAGAATATCGAGCGGATCACTATTTTCGAGCGCTTCGAGACCACCCTGCGGCATTGAGAACGGGTTGTGGCTAAATTCAAGTTCGCCAGTGTCTTCGCTCATCTCATACATCGGATAATCGACGATCCAGCAAAATTTGAAGCAGTCTTTCTCAAGGATATCCAATTCTTCGCAAACTTTGTTGCGCGCAGCTGCGGCAAATGACGCAAATGTCTTCGGCACACCAGCGACAAAGAACACCGCGTCGCCATCGGCGAGTTCCAACTCTGTCCGCAATTGCTCCGTCCGTTCTGCGCCAATGTTCTTGGCAACCGGACCAGCGCCCTCGCCGTCCCGGAAGAAAATATAACCAAGACCCGGCTGGCCTTCACCCTGCGCCCAGGAATTCATGCGGTCACAAAACGCCCGGCTGCCGCCTTTTGGCGCTGGGATCGCCCAAACTTCAACGGCTGGGTCTTTTTCAATCATACCGGCAAAGATTTTAAAGCCGGAGCCCGCGAATATATGGCTGGCATTGCTCATTCTCAGGGGATTTCGAAGATCCGGCTTGTCCGATCCGTACCAGCGCATGGAATCGGCAAAGGCAATGCGCGGGAACGGCAGCGGCGAGACCTCACGGCCATGGGCGAATTCTTCGAACACACCTTGGAGCACCGGCTCAATCGCGTCGAACACATCATCCTGAGTGACATAGGCCATTTCAAAATCAAGCTGATAAAACTCGCCTGGTGAGCGATCAGCGCGGGCATCTTCATCCCGGAAACAGGGCGCAATCTGGAAATATTTATCGAAGCCCGAGACCATCAGCATTTGCTTAAAAATCTGTGGTGCTTGCGGCAGGGCATAAAACTTGCCCGGATGAATACGGCTCGGCACGAGATAGTCGCGGGCACCTTCCGGCGAGGTCGTGGTCAAAATCGGTGTCTGCATTTCCATGAAACCGCTATCGGTCATGCGGCGGCGGATCGAGGAGATAACATTGCTGCGAAGAACGATATTATTATGTACTTCCTCCCGGCGAAGATCGAGAAAGCGATAACGCAGCCTGATATCTTCCGGGAAATCCGCATCGCCAAAGACTTGCATCGGCAGCTCATCAGCCGGACTTTCTACATTGATGTCTTCAATACGGAGTTCTATTTCGCCGGTCGGCAAATCCGGATTGATGGTATCGTCAGAACGCTTTTCGAGCGTGCCCGTAACAGTAATAACGCTTTCCGCCCGCGCCTTTTCCAACACTTCAAAGATCGGCCCGGTATTTTCAATAACCAATTGGGTCACGCCATAATGGTCGCGCAGATCGACAAACAACAGATTACCGTGATCGCGCTTACGATGGACCCAGCCGGAGAGGCGAACGGTCTCACCGGTATTATCGCTGCGAAGCTCACCACAGTTGTGGGTGCGAAAAGGATGGAGTTCAGAGTTTGTCATAGCATCAATATTTTCAAGAAAAGCGTGAATAAAAGCAAACGGCGCCGGAAAGTTCCAACGCCGCGCCGGTTTTAACGGAATCCGTCAAATTTACAAGTGTTTTAGCTATTTACAGTACTTCACACGCTTCATCGAAATCAAAGCGCGGCAGTTTTTTGAAGATCGTGCTTTCATCGCCGCGGCCAATACTGCAGATGAACGCGGTTTTAACCTTGGTGCCGGACCAGTAAAGTTCATCCATACCGGGTTTATCGACGCCCTGCATCGGACCGACATCGAGACCAACGGCGCGCACCGCCATCATGAAATAGCCCGCCTGCAAGCCACCATTTAAATTCGCCCACCAGGGGATCATATCGGGATTCTGCTCCATCCGATCTTTAATGTCCGTCGGCCGGTGCGGTGTTAGTTTTGGCATATGTTGGTAGAAATCATGGTCAAAGCCGAGAATAGCCGTCACCGGCGCCTGCAAGGTTTTAGCGCGGTTGCGTTCCATAACTACTGGTCCCATTTTTTCCTTGGCTGCGTCCGAGCGGACAAATTTAATCCGCAGCGGGCAACAATTGGCGCTGGTCGGACATTGCTTCATCAGATCGTAGATTTGCTTGAGCTGATCATCGCTCACCGGATCATCTTTCCAGCCATTAAAGGAGCGATTGGCGTTAAACATCATATCCAGCGCATTATCGTCCAAAGGTTGGCTGCGGGTCCGCGCTTCACGGACCGTTTCCTGGGCGGCTAGGTCAATTTCGTCTTTTTCTGGTGCGGCGTTCATTTGGTGTTACCCCATTTCTCTTTTGCTGAAATTTTGTACCGGGTAATTACAACTTGGTGGCCCATCACGCAACCATTTCGCCACTACTTGTACTTAAATCTGACAATTTAACTGGGGGCTTAAGCTCAATTTTTTGAATGAGACCAACAATTAGGTTTGCGGCCCCCAAGCCTGATTTGGTATAGAAGATCATCGCAATCATCAGTAAGAATTAAAATCAAATTGCTGCTTTTATGAAGTCGCGTGATTTGATGATTTTACTGGGGGAAACAAATGGGAGCCACATGCCTTAAAAGCGTGGGGCGGAAGGCCAAAAAGGCCTAAGAAAGGAAAAAAAATCATGAGCTTTAAGTATTGTCTCTATTCAGATATTCACGGTCAGGTTGCTCTCTTGGACGCCGTTGAAGAACGCGTTGCGGCCGAAAATCCAGACAAAGTGATCGTCATCGGCGATCTGGTTGGTCTCGGCCCGAATCCGGAAGTGATCGTCCAACGGATGATGGATCGCCCGGAAATCGATATCGTCGTCGGCAATGTTGATCTTTGGGTCACCCGCAAAGTTTGGGAAACCACCAAGCCTAAGAGCCCGCATCAGGAATGGATGTTCCGGATGATGGAGCAAACCCGCGAACGCTTGAACGACGAACAGCTTGAATGGCTCGACAAACGGCCTTTCTCGATGACCTACACACCGGATATGGGTCATGATTTCCATGTCTTCCACGGCACGCCGTATGACATTGGTGATTCAGATGCCTTCCCATTCCGCCTCACCGATGACGAAATCGCTGAAAAACTTATCGATTATAATTATGACGTGATGGCGCATGGCCACATTCACGGACCTTCCGTGCGCAACATTAAAAATGGTGACAAAGTCAACCAATTGGTTTGCGCCGCTGCAGTCGGTATGAGCTGGGATGGCGATCCGCGTCCATCCTATGCTGTTGTCGAATATATGGGCGACGGTAAATGGGACTGCCGGGTTGAGCGCGTTGAGGCCGACAATGAAGCCCAAGCGAAGCTCAACGAGGAAAGCTGGATCGAACATGGCGAACGCATCGCCGGTATGATCCGCTCGGGTACCTTCTGGAATCCGGATCATATGCCACACTAACTTTCGGCATAGCCAAAGAATTGGGGGGCGCGCTCTTGTGGCACGCCCCTTTTTCTTTATCTTAGATTTATGACTTCTGAGTGGGAACAGCAGATCAAAGCGCAGATCAAGCGGCGCTATGCCGGGCTTGAAAGCTCGGCTGAAGATGGCGCGGCAAAAGCTGTCGCGCATGGTTATCCAGCGGAATTGATCAGCGAGCTTCCCCCTGCCCTCGCCGCCGGTTATTCCGGCTGCGGTTATCTGTTTGAAGGCCTAGATTTTAAAGGCGACGAGACGGTGGTTGATCTCGGGTCTGGGGCGGGGCTGGATAGCTATATCGCCACCTTGCAGCTTACCAACGGAACCGTCATTTCCATCGATATGACTATCGAGATGCTTGAAAAGGTTAATTTACGACTGTCGATTAATTATTTGTGCGCTGATATCGAAGCGTTACCACTCAAAGACTCGTGTGCTGATCTGGTGATTGCCAATGCGTCGTTCAATCTGGCGATTAGCAAGACGAAAGCCTTTGCTGAGGCCTATCGCGTGCTTAAATCGGGCGGTCGACTGGTGGCTAGGGATTTGGTCAAAGAAGGTGAATTACCTGCTGAAGTTCTCACCGACCCGCTATCCTTTAACACGTCACTGGGTGGCGCGTTGGAAGAAGATGCGTTGATCGCTGAAATAGCAAAAGCCGGCTTTGAAGATATCACCCTCTCCGACCACAAGGAATTTTCCTATGTTCAATCGGTGAAGATCCAAGCTATTCGCGCTTAAGCGTCAAAAATGCCCGTAGACCAGCGTTGGCAGCCAAAGTGCGACCGGTGGAAAGGCAACCACCACCGACAGGCGGACGATATCAGCACAGAAAAACGGGATGATGCCTCTGAAAATCGCATTCAAGGGTACATCCGGCATCATCGACTTCATGACAAACACGTTGAGTCCAATCGGCGGTGTAATCAGACTGATCTCGGTCATCATCACCAGCACAATGCCAAACCAGATTAAATCAAAGCCTAAGGATTCAATCACCGGCACGAAAATCGGCACCGTCAGGAATATCATGGCCAGGCCTTCGACCACCGTGCCTAGAACCACATAAAACGCCAAAATGACCAATAGAACGGCGAAAGGTTCCAAACCAAGCGATTCGATCCAGTTGATAACGCCAGAGGAAATGCCGGCAAGGGCGATGAAATTGTTGAGGATGAGAGCGCCGATGGCGATCATGAACACCATCGCCGTGGTTTGCGCCGCTTCGACCAAGGAATCGAATAAAACCGGCCAGGACATTTTTTTGCGCAACATGGCGAAAAGCAAGGAACCGATAGCGCCGATACCGCCGGCTTCGTTGGGCGTAAAAACGCCAAAGGAAATACCACCGAGAATAAGGAAAAACAGCAAGACGATGCCCCACACCCGGTAAAGCTTCTGAAACCGTATTTTCCAGCCGGTACGCTCGCCCCTTGGCCCCATTTCGGGTTTGAAGTGCGTGACCAGCATAATAACCAAGATATAGAGGATCACCGAAATGATGCCGGGAATGATGCCGGCGGCAAACAGTTCAGCAATACCTTCCTCAGTCAGGATGCCATAGATAATCAGCGCCGCACTGGGCGGGATGAGGATGCCGAGCGTACCACCGGCGGCGACGGTCCCCGCCGCCAGGCTATCGGCATATTTATATTTGCGCATTGAGGGAATAGCGACCTTGGCCATCGTTGCAACAGTAGCCAGTGAAGACCCCGAAACGGCAGCAAAGCCGCCACAGGCCGCGATCGTCGCCATTGCCAGACCGCCTTTGTGGTGGCCGAGCCAGGCGTCAGCTGCCTCGTACAGATCATCTGACAACCCGGCGCGGAAAACGAAGGCGCCCATCAGCAGAAACATCGGCAATACGGCAAAGTTGGTGTTAAGCACAACATCCATGATCTGCTGGACGGTCATTTCAAGCGCCGGTCCGGCCCCTCGCAAGATACCGAAACCGATGCCGCCCACAGCCAGCATTGAGAAACCCAAGGGAAAGCCGAGAAAGGCAATTAAAAAAAGTATGGCAAAGCCAATAAGTGAAACAGTCATGATTTAAATTTCTTATATATCTTTAAAGCGCCGGATGATCTTCAGGTTCGTCCTTTACCCGGTCAATATCGGGCTGTTTTATCTCCAGGCGTCCAGTCGCCATTTGCCACATCATTATCAAGAGAATAATCACGGTGATCATCGAAAGGCCCGATAGGCTGTAGAGCAAGGGCGCCCTGGACAAGCCCAAATCTTCGGTGACAAAATTAGCTTCGGCCTCGTCAATCCCCGCCGCGATCAACCGTTCCGCGATAAAGGCGATGACGCAGGCACTGCCGACTAAGGTTGCAAATTGCTGCACAAAGCGGAATTTTCCCCGGATAAAGCTGTCGAACAAATCAACCGTGATGTGCGTGCGCGAATGGGTAACAAGCGGCAACGCGGCAAAGGTCACGACGCCGAGTAGTAAGCCGACAATTTCGAAAGTCCCCTGGATCGGCGCGCTGAATACGTAGCGGCCTATGACATCAGCAAAGGTCAAGGCCGCCATGGCGAAAATCATGATCGCCGCAACTATTTTCAGCGCCTTGAATACCAAATTGGATTGCCGGGCGCCCGCTTCGGCGCCCAGCATATCTTGATCAGACACGATTACCTATCGCTTAGAACTGCGACTTAAAGAAATCGAGAGCGGCTTTGCCGTCAACGCCTTTCGACGCCGCAATTTTCAGCCAGTCATCAACCGCAAACTGCGCTTTCTTGCGAATATTGGCAACGAATTCCGGGCTTGCTTTATGGTATTTGATGCCCTTTTTCAAAGCCAGTCCGCGCGCCTTCTTATCGAGGACATCGACCCGCTTGCCGGCATTGATGGCGATGGTGTCGCCGGAAATGCTGGTGATCGCTTTCTTTTCAGCCGCCGACAATCCATTCCACTTCTTGAGGCTGAAGAGGAAAGAGAAGTTATTGGACTGGAACCCGCCCGGAATGGTCGTGATGTGTTTGATATACGGCATCAATTTGAAAACCATCAGCGTATATTCAGACGTCACCGAACCTTTGACGATGCCCTTGGACACGACATTGAACATCTTGACGCCCGGCACTGAGACAACGACCGCGCCCATATTTTTCATCATTTTATTGGGAATGCCATTGATCGCCCAAATCTTGTAGTTTTTAAGATCAGACATTTTCGTGATCGGTTTGTCGGCGAGGAAATTAGCGGCAGAAATTGTCCATTGCCCCAAAAGTTTCATGCCTTTGTATTCATTGGCTTTAGCTAGGAATTTGGCATGAGTGCGCCACATGGCGAGGCCGCGTTTTTCGGCTGATGAAGCACCAAATGGAATCTGCGCAATATTCGGCAGTTTAAGGCGGCCGCTTTCAAAGTTGTTGGCGAGCATCGCCGCATCGGCAATACCTTTGGAAACCATATTCCATTGCTTTGGTGGCGGCGCTAAAGATTTCTCCGTAAATTTAACTTTGACGCTGCCGTTGGTGACGCGTGCAACGTCTTTGGCCCATGGAATAAACATGCCGACATTGAACGGATGTTTTGCCGGAACAAATCTATTAAACAAAATTTCGGTTTCAGCTTTAACCGGTGTCACGGAAAGTGCACCGCCCATTACCGCAGCAGCTACTGCAACACTTAAGATACGACTAGACATTTTTGAGTTCTCCCTGTTGTTGGATTAACAGTACTACGCTGTTAATCATTAAATTACCCCGTACTCCATTGGTGTAACGGAATAAAATTCCGATTTCAACGGTGAATTGCTTTTCACTCTCATTATGACAGCAAAACAGACAAATTTAAGGCAAAATCCCACTCTACAGGATTAACTTGCGGGACCCATGATGTAATCCGGCAGGAACGTCACGATCTCAGGGAAGATGCTCATAATGATAATGCCCAAGACCATGCAAAGCATGAACGGCATCGCACCCTTTAAAATCGTTGGCAGTGAGACATCCGGCACTATGCCGTTAATGACATAAAGGTTGAGCCCGACCGGCGGCGTGATCAGCCCGATCTCCATATTGACGGTGAAGATGACAGCAAACCAATACGGATCAAAGCCGAGCCCGGTGACAATCGGCAGCAAAATCGGCGCCGTCATCAGGATCACGGCGACCGGCGGCAGGAAAAAACCGGCGACCAGCAGAAATACATTGATGATACCCATCAGCACCCATTTATTGACCGATAACGAGACAATGGTTTCAGCAACCGCCTGGGTGACGAACAATGAAGACAAGGCGAAACTGAACAAAGCCGATGCGCCAATGATCATCAGGATCATCACGCTTTCCTTCATGGCATCACTGAGGATCGCCCAAATTTTGGTTGGCTGATAAATCTTATAAATGACCGCCACCAGAATAAGGCAGAAAAATGCGCCGACGCCGGCGGCCTCTGAAGGTGTCGCGACACCGCCATAAAGGACAAACAAGACAGCGATGATGATCACTAGAAACGGAAAGACCTTGGGCACCAGCTCGAACTTTTGTTTGAGCGTAAAGCCGGTTTCTTTGGTGCCAAATTTAAAGCCTGCTTTCCACGCGGCAAAAATTGACCACACCATAAAGAGGGCCGTTAACAATAGACCCGGCAGAAATCCCGCCAGGAACAAACGGCCAATCGAGGTCTCGGTCGAGATGCCGTAGACGATCATGGTAATGCTGGGGGGAATGAGAATGCCGAGTGTTCCGCCAGCGGCAATGGCGCCGGTCGCCAAGCCATCCGGGAAACCGCGCAGGCGCATTTCAGGAATGCCCATTTTGCCGATCGCCGCGCAAGTGGCCGGCGATGATCCGCTGAGGGCAGCAAAGATGGAGCACGCACCCAAGTTTGAAATAATTAATCCACCTGGTACCCGGTGGAGCCATCGATCCAATACTTCATACAAATCCTTACCGGCCGGTGACACCGCGATCGCCACGCCCATGACAATAAACATTGGAATAGAGACCAGCGAAAATTCAGCCAGTCCTTCAAAAAAGGTGTCGGCCAAGACATCCAGCGTGCCAGGGCCTTCGAAAATTATTAGAAAAGTCATCGCCACCAAGCCAAGGCCGAAAGCGACCGGAATACCGGTCGCTAAAACGGCAATAGTGGAAACGCAAACTAATGCGCCAATGACGAGCGGGCTCATTAGTGAACGCTCCTCTCGCCATCAGTGATGCCAAACGGCATCTCGCGACCTGTCGCAATGGCCAAAATATCGGCAATATATTGGAGGCAAAGCAGGCCAATACCGATCGGCAGCGCGATATATGGAATCCAAAGTGGCAGGGACCAAACCGTATCTGTTCGCCAGCCTTTGGTCAGTGCTTCGTGGAATAATTCAAAGCCCATGATACCTAACGTGGCGCAGAAAATAAGCGCCAACACGCTCGATAAGAGGGCCAAGGTGTAGCGGCCTTTTTCACCAAGATAAACCGGTAACAGATCAACGTTCACATGACCTTTGATCAACAAAACATACGGACAACCGACCAAGGTCGCGCCAACCAAAGAGAAAATCACAAACTCAGTTTGCCAAATCGTCGAAGCACCCAAAACGTAGCGCATAAAGACCATTTGACAGACAACGAGAATGGCCATACCGACGAGAAAAGCAGCAACGACGCCACAAATTCGCGAAACGGCTTTGACCGCGTTTATGAATGCATCCATTGAACCGGCTTTCAAATTATCAGAAATAATCGCCCGCCCTCGGCGAAAAATGGAGGGCGGGCGAGCATCAGATTAGCACTTATTTTACCGCAAGCGCTTTCTTAATCAGTTCCTTACCGCCAGGAACTTTTTCAGAGAAGATTTTGTAAGATGTTTTTTGGGCGATATCTTTCCAAGCCTGGGCCTGCGCACCCGTCATTTCAACAACTTTGACGCCGGCTTTTTTGTAAGCAGTGACCAATTTGTCGTCGAGACCTTTGGCTTTGCTGGTCATATAACGCTCGGCAACTTTACCAGCAGCCTTAAGCGCAGCCTGTTGTTTACCGTTCAATTTATTCCAGCTTTTCTTTGACATCAGGATGGGCTCATACATAAACCACAAAGCGAATTTGCCGGGAGCTGTCAGACATTTAACCTGTTCATAAATACGATAGGATACAAAGCTGCCTGAGCTTGTATTAGCCGCATCAAGAACGCCCGTTTGCATGGCCTGGTAAATCGCCGAGCTTGACATCGAAGCGATCGATGCACCGGCGCCAACCAACATTTGTTCAAAGGCTGGACCAGCTGCGCGGGTCACCTGACCTTTCATGGTTTCAGGTCCAAGGATGCAATTTTTCTTGGAAGCAAAACCACCGGCAAGCCACGCGTCTGACAACACAACAACACCTGCTTTATCGATGATTTTCTTGATGTCATCCATGAACGGTGACGAATTCAGACGTAATGCGTGATCGTGGTTTTTCACCAGACCCGGCATCAACGTCGCACTGAATTGAGGATGACGGCCACTGGCGTAATCAAGCGGGAATGCTGAAATATCCAACTGGCCTTTGACCATGGCATTCCATTGTGCTTTTGGCTTGAACAGGGATTTGCCGGGATAGACTTTAACGTCAACGCCAACATTCGCTTTTTTCATTTCTTTAGCAATAATTTGCACCATTTCGTCGCGTACATCACCTTTGCCGCCCGGCCATTGGTGAGATGCTTTAAGTGTCAATGCACTTGCGGACATACCGGTGAACGCCACTGCCAATCCGACTGCTATAGCAGTACCTGATAATAATTTGTTTGATAATCTCATTGATTTTCTCCCGAATGAGTTTTTAGATTTTTATGTAACGTTGGTCCTGCGCTTCTTTTATCACTCAACTGTGAACGAGTTACAAGAAATTAATACGTCCGGCAGGTGTATAATTCGATTACGGTGCTGCCGCTTAGATAATTATCAACCATGGTGCTTTTGCTCCGGCAAAAAAATGTGTATGACAGCGGCCATGCCTATTATTACCGACACTGCCGCCTTAGCTGAATTCTGTGAGCACCTAGCAAAATCGACCTACATTACCGTCGATACCGAGTTTATGCGTGAGAAGACCTATTGGCCGCAATTGTGTCTGGTTCAATTGGCTGATGACGAAAAAGCAATGGCAGTTGACGCCGAGGCCGAAAATATCGATCTTACGCCCCTGTTCGATTTGATGGCCGATAAAAGCGTCTTAAAAGTCTTCCATGCGGCGCGCCAAGACCTTGAAATTTTCTATAAACTTGGCGGCGCCTTACCGACCCCGCTTTTTGATACCCAGGTTGCCGCTATGGTTTGTGGATTTGGGGAATCGGTCGGCTATGAGACGCTGGTGAATAAGCTGGTTGGCGAACAAGTCGACAAATCTTCCCGCTTCACCGATTGGTCACACCGGCCGCTAACCGATAAACAGATTAATTATGCGCTTGCCGACGTCATTCATTTACGCCCAATTTATGAAAAGCTTGAAGCTAAACTCACCAAAAGCGGCCGACATGATTGGCTGGATGAAGAGCTGGCAAAACTCACTGATGAAACCATCTATCAGTTTCCACCCCGCGAAGCTTGGCGCCGGGTGAAAGCGCGCAATCCCAAGCCCCGTTTCCTGGCGGTCTTGCGTGAAATTACGGCATGGCGGGAAACTGAGGCGCAGAAGCGAGACCTGCCGAGAAACCGGGTATTGCGCGACGAGGCCTTGGTTGAAATTGCTCACCACACACCGAAGAACGTAAAAGAGCTTGCCCGCACCCGTGGCCTCGGTCAAAGGCTGGCAGAAGGCAGTAGCGGTGAGCAGCTATTGCAAGCCGTTGAAGCAGGTCTGAATTTGCCGGATGAAGAATGCCCCAAAGTACCTCGCCGGCCAAATCTGCCGCGCGGCATTGGCCCGGTTACGGATCTCCTAAAAGTGCTGCTGAAAATGAAATGTGAGCAGCAGGAAGTCGCGCAAAAACTTATCGCCAGTGGTGATGATATCGAA
>CEQE01134181.1_pt1 | contig 11881 bp, 7 predicted proteins | sample 356201 | NCBI WGS metagenome assembly CEQE01 (sample SAMEA2619970, study PRJEB7988) | marine metagenome | biome: marine biome (ENVO:00000447); feature: mesopelagic zone (ENVO:00000213) & marine oxygen minimum zone (ENVO:01000065); material: "saline water (ENVO:00002010), including plankton...
CAAAGACTTCGACGACGACGCCCCCTTGGGTCATGCCTGTTGCGACCGGTTTTTCAGCATAACGATCACCAAGAATATTGGCGATAGCTTTACGTTCACCGCAATTGGCCTGCGCCGATGCCGACGAATTTACCAATAACGAAACCACAAATAGTGCAGCGATGATAAGTAAATTTAATTTACTGATATGCGTTACAACAGGTTTCATAGCATCTACACCCCTATAAGGCTATTTCCCTGGAACACTATATTTTGACCGATTATTTCAATAATGCACAATATATAGGCTAAATGTCAACAAATCGCTAAAATTTAATTTCATTCTAAAATTCAGCCAACGGCAATACGGGCCTCGTTTTACCCCTTGACGGTAAAATTTAAATAACTTACCTTATAATTGTTATATCATTATATTTCTCCAAATAAACGGCAGAATCGAAGCAAATATGACCGATTTGGCGAGTTTAACCGACGAAGAAACTCCCTGGACTCCGGTTCGGGCAACATCGATTGCCGGTAAAATTGTCCAACAAGTCCGCGAAGCGCTTTTTGACGGACAATTGCAACCCGGTCATGCACTTGGTTCCGAAATGGAACTGGCCGAGCAATTTGGCGTCAGCCGCATAACCATCCGCGACGCGCTCAGATCTCTCGAAACCATGGGGGTCATCGAAATTCGGGTAGGCGCCGGTGGCGGGGCCACGATCGCTTCCGGCAATATCGAGTATTTCTCGGACGCTCTCGCCATTCAGTTCAAATTATCAGGAGTCACAACGGATGAAGTTGTCGATGCCCAGGTGGCGGTTGAATGCGCGGCCGTAGAATTAGCAGCAAAAAACCGTACGGCTGAAGATTTAGCCCGGCTCGCTGAGCTCATTGCAGAATCAGAAGAGGTGCTGGACGATCCGGTTAAATTCACTCATGCCGGCCAGCAATTTCATTTGGCTGTCGCCGAAGCCTCGGGAAATCGGGCTTTGGTCGCTCAATTCATGGCCCTGCGCCATGTTGTCTGGCCCAACAATGCGCATCGCGCGACACGGCCCGTGGCCGAAAAGGCAGTCGATTACCACCGCAATATACTCACCGCAATTAAACGACAAGACAGGTCAAGCGCACGTAACTTAATGCGCGAACATCTGGATGAAATTCGGGAACGTCTATGACGACACCCCGATCAACAAAATAACCAATAATGGGGAAAATCCCCTAAACAAATGGCAGAGGAGGATATCATGCCTGACGACGTAAAAAACATTATACACACACCTTATACCGACAAACCCGCTCAGGGAATTATGGACGGTAAAACTTTCCTCGACAGCATCCAGGATGACCGCGAAATTTGGTACCGCGGCGAAAAAATCACCAACGTAACCACCCACCCGTATTTCTCCGGCATGGCGCATTCACTGGCCGATATTTACGACATGCAGCACGATAAAAAACACCAGGACGTGATGACCTATGTTGAGGACAACGGCCTAAGAGTGTCGACGTCTTATTTGCGCCCAACCAAAAAAGAGCATCTCGTCCAACGGCACAAAAACACCCGTTTCTGGAGCGAGCAAGTGCACGGTATGTGCGGCCGGCTGCCCGATTTCTGTGCTGCTATGACGGTCGGCTATGTTGATCTTCATGATGAATTGGCGAAGTTAAATCCTGATTTGGCGAAAAACGCGATCACCTATTATGAATACGCGCGCGATAATGATCTCTGCCTGTCTCATGCGTTGCATGACCCCTGCATGGATAAATCGCTCAGTCCAAAACAGGACCCGGACCGGTGCGTCCATGTCGTCAAAGAACGCGATGACGGCGTCATTCTCCGGGGCGCCCGTTTCAATACCATCGGCCCATTCTGCAACGACATCTTGATCTCGCCGACCCATACCTTCACCGAAGACGAAGAGGAATTCGCCATTTGGTTCATGGTGCCCGCCAATGCACCTGGGTTGAAACAAATATGCCGTGAAATTTTCTCCAACCGCGATCCTCTGGATCATCCGATGTCGGCGCGTTTCGATGAGATCGATACATTGGTGGTTCTGGATGATGTGTTTATTCCGTGGGAGCGCATTTTCCTCTATCGCGAACCGTTAGCTGCTAACCGGTTGTTCCGGGGTGGCGTAATGGCCTGGGCTGGTGATGCCTCATCAGCGTTGACCGAAGTCCGCTTCGAAACACTGGTCATCATTGCCAAATTGCTGGCAGAAACTTCCGGTATCTCGGAACGCCCGCATGTCCAGCAGGCATTGGGTGAAATGTGCACTTATCTGACCCTGCTCAGAAAGGCGATCCGCGCCGGCCATGTTGATTGCCACAAATCGGCGGGTGGCCACTGGCAACCAGAATTGTTCCTCGACCGCCGCTCATTGGTGACCCGCGTCTCGGAACGATTCTGTGATCTGGTCGATCATATCGGCACGTCATCGACCATTTTCAATCACACCAAAGAAGATTGGGAAAACCCTGAAGTGGAAAAATATCTGCAAACCTATATGCGGGGCCACAATTCTTCTGCCATGGATCGCCATAAAATCACCAAGCTCGCTTGGGAAATGACTGGCGATTCATATGGCCGCCGTCAACAGCTCTACGAGCGGCTCCATTCCGGCGACGCCGAGATGGTCAAAGCCGGTCCGGGCAAGAGCTTCGATTACGGACCGGGACTTGAAAGGGTGAGTAACCTTCTCGGTCTGGAAGACACCATCATTGCGTGATGCGGGATAATTTCCTGCAGACCTACAGAGCGACCGTTCCGGCGAAATAAACGAGCCGGGACGGTCATCCTCTCAAAACTAATTTGAACGGAGGCGAAATCATGGCGCAAATAGTATTAGGTATGGGCACCTCTCACAGCCCAATGCTGTCCACCCCGCCGGAAGAATGGGGCCAACGCGCGGAATTCGATAAAATTGCTGCCGCACATCCCTACCGCGGCGAAAGCTATACCTTTGATGAATTGCTGGAAAAACGTAAAGACGACAATTTTGGCGACCAGGTATCCGTCGAGATCTGGCGCGAGAAATATGCCGCCTGTATGGAGCGGCTCGACAATATGGCCCAGGCATACGAAGCAGCAGCACCGGATGTTGCGGTCATTTTCGGCAATGATCAAAACGAAGTTATCATCGATACCAACATGCCGGCCTTTAGTGTTTTCTGGGGCGAAAAGCTTGAAAACATTCCTTATAGCGATGCTCAAAAGGAAAAACTTAATCCCGGCATTGGCATTGCCGAACCGGGACATACCCGCGATAAAATCGACGTTTATGACGGCTGCCCGGAACTTGGTAAGCACATCATCGAACATCTGATCCAAAATGAGTTTGATGTCGGCCAGTCAACCCGTCTGCCGGAAATTAATGATCACTGGTGGAGCGGTGTACCCCACGCATTCGGCTTTATCTATCGCCAAATCATGCGTGATGCTGTCATTCCCAATGTGCCGGTGTTTACCAATACTTTTTTCCCGCCCAATCAGCCAACGGTTGCGCGCTGCTACAAATTCGGCAAAGAAGTGCGCAAAGCTGTTGAAAGCTGGGACAATGATTTGAAAGTTGCCGGCTTTAGTTCCGGCGGGCTCAGCCATTTCACCATCGACGAAGAACTCGACCGGCAGTTCTTGGACGCCATCGAGAGCGGTGACGAAGCCAAGATTTTAGCCATCCCTGATGAATTATTGGTATCTGGTACGTCCGAGCTTAAAAATTGGATCGCTCTCGCCGGCTTTGTTGCCGGCACCGGTCTAAAATCAACCGCGGTAGATTATATTCCCTGTTATCGTTCGGCCGCGGGTACCGGCAACGCTATGGCTTTTGCCATTTGGAACTAAAACTCAGAGTAGCGTTGTAATATTAGAGACAGGATCATCAAAGGTGGTCCTGTTTCTGATTTCCCTTATCGATCTACTCCCTAAATCCTGATCGCCGCCATCGAAATTTCATGCTAATTTGCTGCCGTTGAATTATCACATAGTAACCGGCTGTTATGAATAAGGGTATCTGATGGCGTTATTGCCGCTCAAAGATGATAACGAGTTATCGCGTATAAATTTTCAGTATGTGACGGTAACCCTGATCGTCGCCTGCGTTGCCGTGTTTTTGTGGCAATTGTCACTCGGCCAGGAACAAGGCCGCTATATCTTTGGCCTCGGCACCATTCCCGCTGTTCTATTTGGCTCCCGCGACCTTAGCCCGGACCTAATTTTAATCCCCGAAACATTTACCATGGTCACCAGCCTGTTTCTTCATGGCGGCTGGATGCATTTGATTTTTAACATGCTGTTTCTCTGGGTCTTCGGCGACAATGTTGAAGATGCGATGGGCCATTTACGTTATATCGCCTTTTACCTTTTATGCGGCGTATTGGCGACACTGTCCCATGCGGTGATGGAAGCGGGTTCCGAAGCCCCCTTGATCGGCGCGAGTGGCGCCATCTCCGGTGTGTTGGGCGCCTATCTCGTGCTGCATCCCAAGGCCAGGATATTGGTCCTGTTTATGAACATTATCCCGCTGCGCCTGCCGGCCATTCTGGTGTTGGGCGGCTGGATCGGTTTGCAGTTTATCAGTTTAAACTCGGATGACGGTACTGCCTGGTGGGCCCATATCGGCGGCTTCCTCGCCGGCATGATATTGGTGGTTCCGTTCCGGCGCAAAGACGTGCCGCTGTTTGACGGTGCGGGGCGATTTGGCCCGGACAATCCCAATGTTATTGATCTGGCTGAACGTCAGCATGGCCGCTCGATCTTTCCCAATACAATAATTGCGGATAGGACTCCCGGACCGTGGGATAAGCCAACCAAATCTCCGTCCAAAAACCAGCCGCTCGGCGTCGTCAATCCAAATGACCTGCCAAGCAGCAAGAAGCCGCCAGGCAGATAATCTAATAAACTCTTCTGGGTTTGGGAGTGCCTTTACGCTGATAATCAATCCCGGCATCGCAATTTGCCTTCGCGTGCCCGGCAGCTTTCATCAGATAAGATTATTGCGCCCAGAGTTTGAATTCCGGCGGTACGCGGCCCGCGACTTCAAAAATCAGCTTCTTTTTAATCGCCCGGGCAAAGTCCTGATAATCATCGGCGATTACCATGAAGGCATTGGCGCCGCCAATTACGCAATCAGCGAAATAATGATCATAATTTGGCATCTGCTTCATACCCGAGCTTTGCAATCGGTCATTGACGATCGGCAAGCCATTTATGGTGATGCCGCTGGCGACAGCGATGTCCCTGATGATGGCGGGTGATGGTCCATCATTGTTGGGGCCGTCGGCGGAAATATCAATCGCCCGTCTTTCGCCTTTGATAGCGTTATTCTCAAACTGAGGTATGGCGAATTTCAAGGCGCTGCCGATCGAGGTGAAATGGCCAAAAGACCGGGGGGCGGCTTCGATGAGCGTGGCAAAGGCAAACGCGCTGGCAAAGTCTTCAATGATAAACCAGGGTGCCACCACCGATTGCTTGTTGCCGCTCGACCATTCGATATAGGTCACCGCAATGCGGCCGAGCCTGGTTTTTTTGATCGCTGCCAGCACGCTGGCATCGGTCATCGCATCGACATAGCCTTTGCGCTGCAACCGTGATTCCATGCTGTCGACGCTTGACGACACATCGACCAGCAGCACCAGTTCCAGATCAACTTCGATCGGCGCAGCTTGGGTCGAACCCACAAACAGCGATAGGCACAGCATTATGATTGAAAGTTTTATCTTCCCCATAAACGTAGCTTAGCCTGTCCCGCCTTATTCGCCAAAACACTAGCCCGTTAAGGTGACAATACGCTGTCGATTTCTAGGCGCCTTCCATCACCGGCAAAGTAAGTGCCGATGGGTATTCTTCGGAATGATAGATGGTGTCCGTGCCAATCTTATGCGGCAGGTAATAATGGGTCCAGATAACGTCGGTAACCACCGAATCGCCATTAACGATTTCGAGACGCAGGCGATTGCCTTGCTTGAAGCGGTGCGCCATAGGTTCGATGGAGATATCCAATTGGTACACTTTACCCGGCTCAATCGGTTCGGGATCGCTGTGTGAGTGGTACGGTTCCATCTCAGTGCTTTTTTCAAGATCCAGCGCCCGGTGTGATGCCCGGAGCCATCCTTTGGTAAGGCATACATAAGCCGGGTTTAAACCTTTCTCCCGTTCCTCCGGCGCCTGTGGCATTTGCTCAGACAGTTTGACAAAAAAATCAGCATCGGTCTCGCTCGATGAGATGTACAACACCAGCTTAATCGGACCGGCAATCTCTAAATCTTCGGCCAGCGGGTCAGTGGTAAACGTCAAAACCCGCCGCGCCGGGTCCGGCACGCCCGCCGGCCCCATACCGACAACTCCCATCAGCCAGTTGGGATCAGGATAGCTGTAGGAGGTCGCGTCTGTGCCGGAAGGTGTTTCACGCGACAAGCCGCCATCATTGAACGATGTCACACTACCGCTTTCATCGCCATTGAGATGCCAAGTGAGATAGTTCACGCCCGCCGGTGGCCAGCTATCTGCGGTGCGATATTCATCAGCGCCGCGCATGAAATATTCCACCTCGGGCCGGTCCTTGTAATTGGTGTCCAGGCCTTTGAGGTAATGATCATAAAACGGCAGCAAAAGTTCCTGATGCATTTCGACGCTGTTGAACTCACGGTTGGCGGCAAAGGCGTTTATGGGTCCGTTCATGCGCAGCTTTTTAGGCCCCGATGCGCCCCGATAGCCGTCAATGTTGCCACGCGTGTGCAGATCAATTTTACCCCAGATGCCGATGGAATAGAGCGGCACTTCAATTTCGTTTAGCCGCTCGGCGGCACACCGCTCACGCCAAAAATCGTCATAGGTCGGGTGTTGCTGAACCGCTAAATTAAGATCATATGTTTGTTCAATTGAAGGGCCGCGATTGGCCGGATGACGGTTGATAATCCGGTTCTGGTTCCACCAGTAGGAGCCAAAAAAATCACCCAGAATACCACCGGTATAAGCCGATGCCCGGTAAGGATCATTGAGGCCATCGAAGGCGGCGATGCAGGCCAGCGATGGCGGCTTCAGAATGGCCATCCACCATTGCAGCATGCAGAAATAAGATTGGCCGAGGCCGCCGACTTTACCGTTTGACCAATCTTGGCTGCCCAGCCATTCAATCACGTCATACAAATCCATTGTTTCATTTTTGTCGAGCAACCTAAACTCGCCGCCGGATTGACCGCAGCCACGCACATCCATTTGGGCATAAACATACCCCTGGTCTAAATAGAAACCGATGGGGCCGGTTTCACGCCACAGGAATTGCGGTGTGGCGGGCACCTTATTGTTGTCGTAGCGATAGGGAGACGGTGCAAATAACGCCGGAAATGGCCCTTCACCCTCTGGCATATAAAGCGCCACCGCTATTTCAATGCCGTCATGAACCGTGACTTTTACTTCGCGTGGTGCAGGAAGTTGGTTGATTTCCTCAGTCATTTTTCCCCTCCCCATATCTTATTCTTCGGATGGTAGAAAATCAGGCGGGCCGGCGCAATTTAAATAGCATTTGCGCTGCAGCCGCATTTGCCAAACTGCACGATGACGAGGTTATTTAGCCTGTCATCTACCGGCGATGAAAAAACAGAACTAAAATAGTAAAAAGAATACGATATTTGATTAAGTGTCTTACCTCTCAATAACATCTTTATGATGACGAATTACTATTGAATATAATCTTACTCATACCCACATATTTATTATGGTTTCAGATTCATTTTCTCCAGATATTGGCGTTTTAAGCGAATTATTGGGCGGACAGGAGGAGCTATATCAACTCGTTCTGGATTCCATTCCTTCACGCGTTTTCTGGAAAGATCTCGATTTAGTCTATCTAGGCTGTAACAAAGCCTTCGCCCATGATGCCGGATTATCCGATCCGGCAGGCATTATAGGAAAAAGGGATAGCGAACTGCCGTGGAAAATCCTCGCAGAACAATTTAATGCCGATGACCGAAAAGTTATCCAGAACGGTACACCAAAAATAAATTTCGAAGAAAAACATGTTACCGCTGACGGTTCAGTCAATTGGGTTGAAACCAGTAAAATACCGCTCAAGGATGACGCCGGAAATATTATTGGCGTTTTGGGCAGTTATCAGGATATCACCGGGCGCAAGCGATCTGAGATTGAACTCCAGCAGAGTGAATTAAGGTTCAAGGACTTTACTCAATCTGCAGCCGATCGGTTCTGGGAAACTGATAGCGAGTTTCGTTATATTTTCGTTGGTCAGGCAACGAAAGAACTTACTCTCTCCGAGGATAAACTGATTGGCAAAAAACCATGGAAAGTTGAGGGAGTAACATCTGAACAATGGGACGATCTAGAGGAAATGCTGTCGCGACACGAGCCGATAAAAGAATTTCAATATAATTGGCTGGATAGCAATGGATTATTTCGACACCTGTATATGTCAGCGGTGCCATATTTTGATGATAACGGGAAATTTTCAGGTTATCGCGGCACCATTTCTGACCGGACTGATGAAGTTCAAGCTAGAACGCAAGCGACGGATCAAGAAAAACGATTTTTCGACACGATAGAGAAATTATCCTTAAGTATCAGTCTTTATGACGACAGAGACAAGCTCGTCATGTGTAATTCCAGAATGAAGAAGGAATTGTTTGCTATCGTAGAATTGCTCGAGCCAGGCACACCGATCGAAACAATAATTCGCGCCATAGAAAAAAAGGCGCTGGTTCCAGATGAAAATAGGGATTCTGAAGCGTGGGTCCAAAAAACACTAGATGAACATCGGCTGGCAGTGGATGCAGAGGATCAGCAGCTAGGTGATGGCCGCTGGTCGCAAGTAAGCAGAATTCGGACTCATGATGGTGGCACATTAATTTTGCGGAATGACATCACCGCTCGTAAAATTGCTGAAATGGAACTCAGAAAAGCCAATGAAGAGTTGGAAATCCGGGTCGAAGAGCGAACTACTGAGTTGCGTGAAAGAGAGTTGCGGTTCAAAGATTTCGCCAATGCAGCAGCCGACCGATTCTGGGAAACAAATGCTGAGCATCGTTATGTAGAAGTTTCCGACCCAGTAAAAGGACTCGTAAAAGAGACCAAAGATGTATTAGGAAAAACCCCTTGGGAAAATTTTCATGGTCAACTTCAAGGGAATGAACTGGAAAGACTTTGCTCGTTTTTCCTTGAGCAGAAAGCATTCCGGAACTTTCAAATCACTTGGAATCTTGACGGAACTATTGTTCATGGTGTCATCACTGGCAAACCAATTTATAGCGAAGTCGGAGAATTCATGGGGTTTCGTGGTACCACAACGGACACGACCATCGAAGTCACGACGCGGCAGAAGGCGAATGAATTACAAAATCGATTTACGAATGCTATCGAAAATCTGGATGAAGGATTTATCCTGTGGGATTCAGATGATCGATTGGTGACCTGCAACAGTCATTTCAAAAAAATGTACCCTGAAATTTCTAGTAAGTTTGTACCGGGTGCGAAGCATGAAGATATTATTCCAGAATTTGCCCCAATCTTTATGAGCCCTGAAGAATCTAACCAGATTTCACTTAAAGAATGGCTTGCTGAAAGAAAATCATCCCATTCCCTGCCGAATAGCGAAACGGAATATTCTGTCCGCGACAAATGGATTAGGGTTTCGAGACAAAAATTGCCAAACGGCGATATGGTTGCAATTCACTCTGACGTCACCAATTACAAAAACCGCGAAGTGGAACTTTGGGCGGCAAAAGAAAAAGCGGAAATCGCTAACCGGTCCAAATCAGAATTTCTGGCAAATATGAGTCATGAACTTCGCACTCCGCTAAACGCCATCATCGGTTTTTCTGACATTTTTAAAGCTGAGACCTTTGGGCCACTCGGCGACAGCAGTTATAGCGGCTACGCCGAAGACATAAATAAATCAGGTTATCACTTGCTGGACGTGGTTGACGATATATTGGATGTTTCCGCCATCGAAGACGGCAAACTAACCGTTATGGATAACGATGTGGATATTGCGAAATCAGCAAAATCAGTAATTCAATTAGTTAACCAGGCAAGAAATTCTAAGGGGATAACTATAAACAATCAAATTAATGACAACCTGCCAAAAATTATCGGCGATGAACGAAGAATAAAACAGATTTTTATCAATCTGTTATCAAACGCAGTAAAATTTACTGATCATGACGGCACCGTCGATCTCAATGCAACCCTTCAGGGAGACGGTGGTATGCAAATTAAAATTACCGATTCTGGAATCGGTATGGATGAAAAAGGCATAGAAATCGCTCTTACAAAATTTGGTCAAATTGACGGTGAACTTACACGGGAACAAGAAGGCACTGGTTTGGGGCTGCCGTTAACCAAGGGCCTGGTGGAAGCGCATGGCGGCACTCTGACTATCGACAGCAAACTTGGCATTGGAACTACTGTTAATGTCTGTCTGCCAAAAGAACGGGTGGTTTAAACCGGCACCACCGGCAACAGCAGGTGGCTTGGCCGTTCAAGATCGTGATAGATATTGTGCACCGTCGTTTTGCTCGAACAGATGTGAAACGGCACGTATTCGGCGTTGGTGGCGCCGGCGACGCCGGTTGGCAAGTCTATCGACATAATATCAATGCAGATGCGGTGGCCTAGGCGGAACAAATTAGCTGTCGACAGAATTTCAATGGCATACTCATTGATCTCACCCGGCACAACCATTTGCTGGGCCTCGCGGGTCAAAGGGTGCCACGGACGACCCGGTAGTGACCGGCTTTTATCAACCGCCCGGTGCGACGCTTTTAACCAGCCGCGCGTTAATTCCCGTTCGGGTAAATCATTTGGAATTTCCCGCTCGCCTTCGCGCACACTCAAAACCGACACGTCCGGCCCGACATCCTTTAGGCTGACAATCCAGTTGGTATCGTCCTGATCGATGGCGGCAAACAAGTTCAGCACAGCGGGCCCGGCAATAAGCAAATCTTCGGCCAAGGGCTCGCTCAAATAGCGCAACCGCTGCACCGTGTTGGTCTGGGTCGGTGGCATTTGCACAAAAGAGTCTGGGGCCTGCACCTCAATACTACTCCCCAGCGTGACCGGTTCAGGGTTTAGCCGTTCCCAGCTATTGAGATAGAACGGTGTCCATTGGGTTTCCGGCAGCGGCCAGTCTTCGGCCTCGCGCCACTTGTTTTCACCCATCACCCAATATTTGACCGCCGGTTCATCAGTTACGCCGGTGTCGATCCCTTTGAGCCAATGATCATGCCATTTCAAAATTTCGTCATGAAAAGAATGAAACGGCCGCTCCAGATGAGCCGGTCCCGCCAGCATCAGCTTCTTCGGCACGTCAATGTTGCGGAACCAATTTTGGCAGCCATTCAAATGAGTCTTATAAGTATAGCCGTACCAGCCGGAGCCGGTATAGGTCGGCACTTTAATGTCGGCAAACTCTGCTTCGCTTTGCTCAACCGCGGCAACATTGTCGTAAGGATTTAGCAGCATCTCAAAAAACGGCGGCATATGCTGGCCCCGCTGCGCCAGGATATTGCGTAATTGCGGATACATCAGGTAGTCGGGATTGTCCATGGCAGCGCGCCACAGTTCTTCTTTTTCCGGCGGCAGATCGCCGGGTTGTCCCTTAACCTGATGGATGGCGGAGAAATGACCAATCAGATAGCGGAACAGGTGCAGCATGCCGCCAGTGTGCTCATCGCGAAAACCTCCCATCGGGCCATAGGCGCCTCTGGAATCAAACGGGAAGATGGCTTTCAAATGAGGCGGTTGTTTCTTGGCCACGGCCAGCTGCTCGGCACCAAAACCAGAGATGCCGACCATGCCGACATTGCCGTCGCACCAAGGCTGCCCGGCGATCCACTCAATCAGATCGTAGCAATCCCATTCACGCGAACCACCGCCCTC
>CEQE01148889.1_pt1 | contig 11876 bp, 10 predicted proteins | sample 356201 | NCBI WGS metagenome assembly CEQE01 (sample SAMEA2619970, study PRJEB7988) | marine metagenome | biome: marine biome (ENVO:00000447); feature: mesopelagic zone (ENVO:00000213) & marine oxygen minimum zone (ENVO:01000065); material: "saline water (ENVO:00002010), including plankton...
CATGGAAACTTTTAAGGAGATGACTACTAATCATCAACATATTATTAATGTGATAAATGCTTTATTAAAGCTTTTAGATATAACTGAAGAACGATCAGATAGAGATATTATTATCAATCAGCTAGAAGCTCTAAGATCTGTTCCTAATTTAGATCAAGCTGAGATTAAAAAAATTCAAGAAAATTTAAATGATATTGGAGCACATATCCAGGATCACAAAAAAAGTATGGATGATGCACATCATGTGATGAATCATCTTGATAGTTTAATTAATGAATTAAGTGTTTTTAAGGAAAGGTTAGTAAAAATAAGTTTTGATGAGCATCAAGGATTTTTTTGGCTGGATCAAAAAGAAACCAATCTAGCAAAATTAGAGCAAATATCTGGTTTAATGAGTAAATTAGATAGTGAAAAAGCAAGGTTTGTATTTAAGGAGGATAAACCTAACAAAGATTTATTAAAATTAGCAAATGAATTAAAACAATTACATCAAAACAAAAAATTTAAGATGATGCTTGAACACAAGCATAGAGGTAAAGCATTACAAAATTTTTATACACTTTACTTACATATTCTTAATCTTTTAGATACTCTTGTTAAGGATATTGATGTTATAAAACAAGAAAGAAGAGATATCCAAAAATTTTCTAAAGAATTGGAAAATGTTGAATTATCAGTAAAACTTAATCATCTTGTTCAACAAATTATTCAAGGCATTGATCAAGTTATTGCAAGTAAAGATTCCATAATGGAAGAATTAGATATTGTATATAAAGCAATGCATCAAAGTTTTGATAGTTTACAACGAGATAAACATTTTTTAGGAACATTACATTTACCAGATGCTGTTAGAAAGCATTTAGGGTATAATGCACCTATGAGGATTGATGAGCCTTTCTATATCGAAGTAAATTCTCACAAATCATTTTACAAACCAAGTTATGGTACTGATTCAACAGGAGTTTTTAGTGTTGCTGAATCAAAGCCTCGATTATTTGAGCAGCATCCAACTTTTGATAATGATGCTGTTTATGATATTGATTCTAATATTAATCCTTTAGTGAGTGAATATTTTCAAAATGGAGATGAGATGATTAATGATTTTAATGGATATCGTGTAGAGTTATTAGAATTAGTTAAAAGGAGTCCAAAGCTGGATCCTAAGATTAAAGCGTTTCTTATAATTCCTGCGTATCTTGAAGAAAAAGTAATTAAAAGGACATTAGAACAATATTCTGGATGTGCTAGAATTGATGAAATAGCTATTATCCTTTTTGAAAACATGCCATCTGGCAAAAAAAGAGATTTTACACTTGCTCAAGTTCAAATTTTTAGGAAAGAATTTCCTGATGTTAAATTATACCATGTCTTTAAGTCCTTTAAAAATAGAATGCCAATAGGTTATCTTAGAAAATACATAACTGAATATGCTCTTTTATTAAAAGTGCATAGTAAACATCCAGGAAATTGTGTTTTTATTGGAGGGGATGCAGATTTACATGATTTAAAACCTAGTTTTTTTAATGGAATTCTTTCTTCTTTTGAAACTAATCCAAAGCTGGATGCAGTTGAAATGAAAATGGATACTCCTAAAGAATATAGGATTGCTTTTCCTAATCTGTGGGTAATGCAAAGATTATTTGATTTTTCTTGGATTTATATGAGGAAAAAAGTAAACCCTCATGCATCTATAAGAATGTATGGCCCTGCATCATCAATAAAAGCAAGTTCTTATCTTATGATAAAAGGTTTTAATCCTCGGACAAGATTATGTGAGGATTTACAATTAGGTTGGTTGTTGGATGAGGCTAGAAGGAGTGCTCCTAAAGGTCCTAAGTATTTTGAGTTTCTACCTCAAACTATTGTTACCAATCCAAGAAGAATGTTATCTTCCTATTTGAGTAAAGTTAGTTTTCTAGATATGTATGAAGGATTTGATGAGAAAGAAAGTATAAGAGAAATGGGTTGGGAAGATCTTTTAGATGAAGATGGAAAAGGAATTTTAGATGTGGGTAATAATTATACTAGCAAACAAATTCGAGATGCTATTACTAAAAAAGAGAAAGGAAAAGCAGATCCTATTCAAATAACATTAGCTTATGGTTTGCAAAGGTTTATTGATTGGTGGCAGTTTAAAGTTGAAAAGTCTAAATGGATGATTCCACAGCAATTTCAATTAATGTTTTCACGGATAATGAGATGGGTAGGAATTGAATATCAATTAGTTTTTTCGCATCCAAATTGGAATATCAATATTTTAAATATTGAGCCTTTAAAATTAAATCTAATCGAATGGATTAAACAAGATGTTAACATGGATATACAGATTAAACAAATTTCCACAAAAAATTATGAATCAAAATTATCAGAGACACGTAATATCATATCATCTCTTCCAAGCATTGTGCAAAAAATTCTCAATGCAACATTTGGTGAACAATGTTTAGTAACTGAATTTGTTGAATTATCAGGAGGTGCTTTATCAAATGTGTATCATCTTAATGTAAATCAAGAAAATATTATCATAAAACTTGCTAAAGGAAGGAAAAAAGCTTTAATAAATGAAAGAGAATCATTAACATTTATTAAAGAAAAACTTGAAACACAATTTAAAGAATATCAAATTCAAATCCCTAGAATTTACAAAGGAGATACTATAAACGATACAAATTTTTTAGTAGAAAGTGCACTACAAGGTTATTTCCTCAAAGCTATAAAAGATAGACTAAGTAAAAATAATTTAATTCAAATATCTGAAAAACTTGCAGTATTTTTAGCTCATTTGCACAAATTAAGAGGAGCAGGATTTGGAGAAATATTAGGTTTTAAACCATTGAAAGCTCCCCATTCTAATTGGTTTGAATATCTTGATACTAAGTGTGATAAATATTTACAAAGAGGACTTACTAATGGAAAGATTAATACAACGCAAGTAGATCAAATTCACGCAATATTTCAAAAATTAAAACCTATTTTAGATACTGTTCCATCTTGTTTTCTTCACAATGATATATGGGATGAAAATATTATTGTAAACAATGTATCTAATGAAAATTTATTTCAAGGAATAATTGACTTTGAATCATGTATGCTTGGAGATAATGAATATGAAGTAGCACTAGTTGAGGATCTTTTATCGGATTGGGAGATCTCTCCTGAACCATTTTTAGAGAAGTATAAAGAGATATTAGGATTAAGTGAAAATTATAATGTTAAAAAAATATTTTATCAACTGCATAGATACATCATAACAGCTTTGAGAGGAAAAAGAGACCCAACAAAAATGTTTGCTAAATTGGAAGAGGCTAAAAAATTGGATATTCAAAGTGGAACAAGTCAAATAGTTGGTGATAAAATTGAAACACAAACCATTGTAGAAACTCATGTTATTAAAGTTGCTGATCAAAGTATTGAATTCAAATCAAATGTTCCATTAGCTATCGATCAATTTTTCCCAATAACAACAAATCCAGATCTTAGTCTTTCCATGATTCAAAAAGAAGGGAAAAAAGAATGTAAGTTTGAACCACCCTTTAACAATATGGAATTTTATAGGAGGAAAGTTTCATCTACATTATCACGATATTTCTTAGCTATTTTAGCAGGGCATAATTCAAATAAATTTGATGTTATGCATGGTTCTGGAATGGTAATATCAAAAGGTTCAAAGAAATATGGAATAATTTTATGCGGTCCAGCAAAATCTGGTAAATCTACAATAACAAATAATTTACAAAATGTTGAATTTATTGATGATGATATGATTTTTACTAATGGAAAGAAAATGTATAGAGTGGGAATGTTAGGAAGTTATAGTGGTGGGAGAGATACTAAAAAAACTAAAAGGCAATATTTTGCTGATGGTCATGAGAAATGGGAAATTGATTATGTATTCCTTCTGGATAATACAAAAGAAGGAGGATTTATTCAAGAAGTGGATAAGACTGTTTCTAGAAAATTAACTGTATTAGATAACACTGTTTTCCCTAGATTCCTTAAGAATCTTTATAATTCTCTTGAACCTATTACATTTAGAAAAAAGGTTTATCAAATTGGTACTAATGGTAATTTAGATAAAACACTTGAAGCTATAAATAACCTAATACAATAAATACAAACATTTATATACTACTAAAAAGTAGTAATTTATACCTATGAATGCAGAAAATGTTCTTAGTGAGAATATAACTAAGCTATTGGAAAGACAGGATAAGAGGTTTTATCTAGAATTAGGAACAATAGAACCTATTCCTTTCTTTGATGTGAGAGCTGATGAAAAACATTCAGTATCTACAAGATATTCAGATTCTTTTTGGGAAAGAAATCAAAATGAGTCTGGAATGTCAAGTGCTGATGTTGAACCTCAACAATTTTTTGAAGAAGGATATGGAACAACATTTGCTGTTTTAAATAATGTTCGACCAAGACCTTTTGGAGTTATTCATGTTGAAGAACACCAATGTTATGTTGATATTAAAGATGTTTTCTCACAATTTTTAGAATATTTACATCCAACAGGAGTTGTTATTTTAGGTGGTGCTAATCCTAATGGAGAAAAATCAGTTGTAAGTGAACCATCAGATAGTGCTCCTTATCATGTTTGGCAAGGAGATCTCTGGAAAATGATTATTGAATACAGGTCTGGATATGAAATGGAAGCTTTTACAACTGAAGATGGACTAGGAGTATTATGGAAAAGACCTGATCAAGAATTGATAAGAGAAGCAAAAAAAGTTGCATCCTCAATGGGATCTGTTACAACTGGAATACCTGAATTAGCAACAATTGAAGCACTTTTAGGAAGAAGAGGACCTCAAGCTGAACAAGATTTAAACCTTATCTTAGAACAAGATCCAAGACTTAGTTATCAAAAAGGTCAGATTGATTCATTAACTTTAGAAAATGTTACTGGAGATGACATTAATATTAAAACTCCTGAATATTTTAACTCATTTTGTAATGCTGTGGGAATTCTCCAAAGAGCTTCTAGATAATTTGTAGTATAGTAATTTTTATATAGTCTCTTTTCTTATGTTTCTCTATGAAAAAGGGTATTCTTGCTCTTACCATTTTATTGATTACAATAGAATCAGTTATGGCACAAGCAGTTTCTCGATTAGGAGTTACTCTTTGGGCTTGGCTTACAACTCCTGGAATTGTGTTTTTCTTTACTATACTCTTCTTATTTACTTTGTTTTTGGCTATTTTTACAATTGCTTTACAAAAAGTTCCTATTTTTGAAGAAAAGCCAAGGCAAGCAATAATAGCTGCGTTAGCAATATCATTACTTACTGTTATTCCTTTAGTGTTTTTTGGAAGAGATTTTGGTATAGTTGCGTTTTTAACAAGATACTTAGCACCTTTTGGTTTTTTTGCAATGGTTGCTTTAGCATTATTAATGTTTGGGTTAATTTATTGGGGTGCAAGAGATGATCACCATCATCACTCATGGCAAATAGCTATGTTTGGTGCAGGTTTATCTTTAATCTTTTTTGGATTAATAGCACAAAATCCTACAGCGGTTGCATGGGGAACTGTATTTGCAGTTATTGGAGGTATTGCTTTTTTAGCCTCAGGAGGAGGTCATGGAGATGGTTTTCATATGCCTTGGGGTCATGGTGGACACGGCGGTCATCATGGAGGAGGTCACAGAGGTGGACACCATGGTGGAGGACATCACGGAGGAGGGCATGGAGGAAATGATCATGTAGATCACGGACCTCATCAAGCACCACCTAGGCCAGAACCTAGAAGAGGACAACAAGGCAATGTTCCAGATTATAGAAATGATCTTGCAAGAATTCAACAATTAAATAATCAATACATAACAGCTTATACTACTTACACAGGAATTGGAGACCAAATACTTACGATAAACCATCAAAATAATCAAAATCCAGGTGCGCCTCAACAGCCTTTACCCTGGCAAAATTATAGGCAACAATTACAAGGATTAAATACCCAAGCTGCTCAATTAAATAATGCTTTTAGAGCCATAGCAAATCATAATCATTTTAGAAATATTGCACCTAACCAAAGAGCTTTTTATCAACAACAATTAGGTGCTTGGAATCAAAACCTACAAACTATGCAAAATTATAGAAATGATTTTATTCATAGGTTCCAAAATAATCAAGGACCAAGAGGAGGATAATGGTAGATCCACAATTTGCACATTGGGTAAAAGAATCTGATCAAACAAAGTTTATCTTAGATCTACATGCGATTATAGAATATGTTGCAAAAGTGTTAGATGATACAAGTTTCAGAAAAGATATGAAGAAAAAGTTGAAAGGGCATGATAAAACCTTGGATGAGAGTAAAGAGTCTACACTTGAAGGGTTGGATGATGAGAATATGAAAAAAATTCTCAATGAATTACCTGATGAAATAAAAAATTTAGAAAAAGCATTAGAGTATTTTCCTGAACACTTAGAATTTATTACTAAATCTGAACATGAGTTTAAAGCTACTAAAAATTTTTATGATAATCCTGATACTAATGAAAATTTAACAATAATTTCTCAAGTCGCAGCTAAACCGCTTGATCAAGAAAAATTTGTTTTCTTAAGTGAAATGGCTGAACAGTATTCCAACATAGAACAATTAAAGCCATTAGGAGAAAATATTAAAAAATGCTTATTACATATAGAAGAGTATACCAAGATTCTTCAAAGAATTACTATTGCTAGTAGTGATAGGGATGAAAATCAGGAGGTATTACAAGATCCTGAAAATGCACCAAAATTAAACTTGCATGCCCATGAATCATCTAAAGTGTATAAAGAGATTGAACCACAATTAACTCAAATTCTTGCTAATTATAAAAAGATATTAGAACAACATAGTTAGTGTGTATTATTATGTATTAATGTGTAAGTATACACACGTTATTTTTTATTTAGTATTTCTAAGGCTTTATCATGAAGAAAACCATTTGTTGTAAGAATATTTTTTGAATCTACAGTTATGGGTTTTCCTTGTAAATTAGTAACTTTACCCTGGGCTTCTTCTACAATAATTTTATAGGGGGCAATATCCCATATTTCAACTGATGCTTCAACCATAATATCTACATTTCCTTGAGCTAAATGATGGTAGCAATAAGCATCTCCTATTCCTCTATGTGCATGTGTATTTTTAACTAATTCCATTAATTCATTAATATGATTATCCATATATCTTAAACTTCCAAATGTTAAATATGCTTCATTAAGATGTTTTTTTGTGGAAACTTTTAATTTTTTTTCATTATAATATGCACCCTTTCCTTTTTCCGCATATAATAATTCATTCAAGGCAGGTAAGTTGGAAACACCCAAGATTATTTCATTATTTTTCATTAAAGCTAAAAGAGTAGCAAATAAAGGAATATTCCTTGTAAAATTTTTTGTTCCATCTATAGGATCTATAATCCAAGTATATTCTGAGGTAGAAGATTCTTTTCCAGATTCTTCCCCTATAAAACCATGATCTGGAAAATGTTCTTTAATAATTTTTTTAATACACTTTTCAGCTTCAGTATCAGCCTGAGTAACAGGAGAAGTATCTTCTTTTATTTGAATATCCATTTCCTTTTTATAATATTTTAAAATGATAGTTTCAGCTTCCTTTACTGCTTTCAGTGCAACTTTTAAAAAATTACTTTGTTCCATAGAAATTGAAATTGTTTAGACTATATAATCTTTTTTAATTTAAAACATAAAAGCCCCAATAACCAATAGAATTCCAATAACTAAAAATAATAAATTAATAACAGTTCCTTGGATAAAACCTAAAACATTTGAAAGAATATTAAGTAATTTAAGTAAACCGCCTGTTCCAGAAAGTAAACCAAACCCCATAGAAAACCATGCTAAACCAGGAGCAATTGCAAATTCAAAGATTCCATCAATAAATAAATAATATCCTGCTACTGTTAAGATAATAAGTAAAATAATTTGAGGTAAAGCAGGAATACTAAATGAAATTAATCCTACACTATTAAGTAAAGGAACTCCTCCAAGTACAATTAATAAAATTCCTATGAAAACACTGATAATACTTTTAATTCCTTCGAACATACAATAATACACTTTTTAAGATTTATAAATCTTTTGAAATCTGTAAATAATAAAGTTTTTATAGGAGTAATTCTGTAAAGAGTATATGGTAGAAGTAACGGGTATTATATCTGAGGTGAGTCAAACCTATAGATGGGGATTTTTCAAATGGTATCATATCACTATTTCTGATAAAATTCTAGGAGCTAATAGAACAAAAGGAAGAATTTTAGTTAATCAAGCAATCATGAATCAACTTATTAGTAAAGATCAGACTAAAAAACTTTTAAAACAATTAAGAAGAGAAAGAAGGTCAAGTAAAAATCCTCAACAGCAACAAGTGTATGATAAACATATTGCTGATCTTGAAAAAGGAAGAGTTTCTGGAGAAACACTTATTGGAATGGAAGTGCATCTTATATTTGAACCTACAAAGAATATGAAAGTGCTAAAAGATTCAGCTAAATTGCAAAATCGAGTAGCAAACCTTGAAGCAAGTAAGAAACCTGATAAAGGTAGTTTGCATGAAACATATAATCAATTTTCTAATCAAAATTAAAAATGGAAATCGAGCTTTATAAAAAACCACAAAATGTTAAGATTATAGAAGGTTTTCCAGGGTTTGGTTTAATTGGAACAATCTCAACAGAGTTTTTAGTTGAGCATTTACAATGTGAACTTATAGGCAGGTTTATTTTTGAAGATCAACAATCAACTGTTGTTATACATAATGGAAAAGTAACAGAGCCATTAGGGATTTATTACAACAAGAAATATAATTTGGTTATTATTCATTCTATGAATCCTGCTCAAGGCCATGAATGGAAAGCAAGTGATGTTGTTTTAAGTGTTGCAAAACAGCTTAAAGCAAAAGAGATTATTTCTTTGGAGGGAGTAGGATCAACAGTAGCAACAACAACCTCAAATATTTTTTATTATACTAACCAAGAAAAAATTAAAAAAACTTTAGAAAAATTAGGGACAAAGCCATTAAAAGAAGGAATTATTATGGGAGTTACATCAGCTGTTATGTTAAAAGCAAATACGCCTTTAACTTGTTTTTTTGCAGAAACACACTCTGCAATGCCAGATTCAAAAGCAGCTGCTAAGGTTATTGAAACAATAGATCAATATTTGGGATTGAAAGTTGATCCAAAACCATTATTGAAACAAGCTGAAAAGTTTGAAGAAAAATTAAAAACAATGATGGTTAAAAGTCAGGACGCTCAAGAAATGCAAGAGAAAAAACAATTGAGTTATGTTGGTTAAAATATAGAGTAAAGTTTATAAACAAAAACAGTTTAGGGAATACTATGAGAAAAATTTTAATACTATTATTATGTGTTCTTATTATTGCGTGTGTTCCACCAGAAGATCAGACAACTAGTGTTGATGATGCTATCATTGATATTTTAGAGAATCCAGAATCTACTAAGAATACTAAAGAAACTAGTAGTGAATTAACCCATGAAATTTGTGATCAAGCTGGAGGCAATTGGAATGAATGTGGTTCTCCTTGTGCAGGGACTGGAGCTGAGATGTGCATACAAAGTTGTGATGCTCAATGTCAATGTGGAGGCATAGCAGGATTTAGTTGTCCAGAAGGATACTCTTGCAGATTATCAGGAAAAGTAGCTGATGAGATTGGAAAATGTATACAAGATTCTAGTCATGAACGTGAGGGAGAACAATGAATGAAAGATTAGAAGCATTATTAAGAATATTAGTATTAATTGTAACAGGAATAATTTTAGGATTATGGAGAATTATAATTAAAATATTAGTTGTTGTGCATTTTGTTTATGCTATTATAACTAATGAAAGGAGTAGAGACATAGCAGAGTTTAGTGAAATTTGGAGCAGCCAAGTGTATACTTATCTGAGATATATTACTTTTGTATCAAATGAAAGGCCTTTTCCTTTTAATCCTTTAGCTAAAAATATTAGTAAGTTTAAGAAGTAAATTTTAGCTAAAGGGAGGAGCTATCTTTTTTGAGTGGATAATCAACATACACTCTAAAGAATTTTTCAAATGTTTTTTCAAATTTCTCTAAAAAATATCTTCTTAATTTAGCTTTATAGCCTTTGTCATAAGCTGCTAAAGCTGAAAAATATGATGATCTCATCGATTTTCTAATTATTAATGGTGAATAGCCATGTTTAAGAAGAATAGCGTTCACTAAAATCCTCCCAACTCTGCCATTACCATCTTCGAATGGATGGATTCTTTCAAACTTGGCGTGAAAATCTGCTGCTACCTGTATTGGATGCTCTTTATCCTTTATAGTGTTATAATAATTAATTAATTTTTTCATTTCACTCTGAACATTTTCAGGAGGTGTGGTTTTCACATTTCTCATCAATAAAAAGTTAGGTATTGTTTTAAATCCATCAGGAATACCTGTTTCCTTCACAATTATCTTATGTAGAGTAACAATATGTGGGAGGGTAATTTGGATCTTATTCCTGAACAATAATTCGTTTGCAATTCTACTGTTCCTAGTTTCATAGATTTCTTTGAGACTATGATTCTTAGGTACTTCATTTTCATGGAGAATTAAGATAACATCTTTCAATGTAAGAGAATTTCCCTCTAATGCATTTGATTCATAGGTAAAATTAACAGTAAATCTGTCAATAATATCTTTAATTTGATTTTTTGTGAGATTCTTCATAATTTTTCGGTATTGTAGTCTAATTGTTTCTACCTTAGTAATTTTTTCATGAGTAAAAATATAATTAGGAGTATATCTCCCAAGAGCATATTGTTGATACGCTTGTAGTTCCTTCTCTTCAAAATACTTCAAAATATCGGAAGATTTAGCTTTGTTTTCACTTTTTATATATTTAGATACTTTCTTAATTTTTCCATCAGGAAGTCTAAATGAATGTTCTGCATAAAGATATGGTTTTCCTTTTATAATTTTTTTAGTTATCATTGCCCTATGAATCAGTTAACCCTACAAATATTTAAATCTTTCTATTTTGTAGGGTTAACTGGAAATGGAAATGATTATATAGTAAAAAGTTCTCTTAATACAATATGGACCTAAAAAAGCTAGTAACTGAGTTAAAGCTTAGAGGTTTTTCAGAAAAGACAATAGAAGCGTATACCTTCCATAATAAGCAGTTTCTCACATTTATCAATAAAACACCTGAATCTGTTAGTGAGGATGATGTAAAGGCTTATTTAGGGCATTTAATAGCTGATAAGAAGTTAAAACCTGCATCAGTTAATTTAGCACTTTGTAGTTTGAGATTTTATTTCAAAAAGATAATAGAAAATGATATATTTACAAAAATAGAGGCTCCAAAATCTGAAACAAAGATTCCAACTGTGTTAAGTAAAGATGAAATTCAAAAAATGATTCAAGCTACAAAAAATATTAAACACAGATTATTATTGAAATTACTTTATTCTTCTGGATTGCGTATTAGCGAAGCTGTTTCCATAAAGATTGATGATTTGGAGATTAATGAAAAAATGGGAATTATAAAATCAGGAAAAGGAAGAAAAGATAGGCATATTATTTTATCAGATGAGTTTTTGAAAGACTTGCCTCGTTATCTTAAAAAAAGAGCAAAGAAAGGAAAAGATAATCCTTACTTGTTTAATATTAGAGATAATTGTATTAGTTCTAAGATGGGGCAGAAAGTTGTTAAACAAGCTGCTGAAAAAGCTGAGATTGGGAAAAGGGTTTTTCCCCACGCTTTAAGATCGAGTTTTGCAACTCACTTATTAGAAAATGGAACTGATATTAGAGTGATACAAGAATTATTAGGACATTCTAATTTAGCAACAACTCAACGTTATACAAAGGTAAGTCGTGAGCA
>CEQE01141046.1_pt1 | contig 11861 bp, 11 predicted proteins | sample 356201 | NCBI WGS metagenome assembly CEQE01 (sample SAMEA2619970, study PRJEB7988) | marine metagenome | biome: marine biome (ENVO:00000447); feature: mesopelagic zone (ENVO:00000213) & marine oxygen minimum zone (ENVO:01000065); material: "saline water (ENVO:00002010), including plankton...
AGGGTGATGTGTTTCGACGCCGTTACTTGGAAGCCTGTCGAAGGGCCCCCGGGCGTACGACCGGACGGCTCTTAACCCCCCGTCGTCACCGCGTCCATCAGCGTGCCGATGTCGTCGAGATCGGCGAGGCCTTCAACGAGCTGGATCGGCTCGCCGAGACGCTCCTGACCGAACACGTTGCCCGCGTTGACCCTGAACTTGTCGAGCACCTCGTCCCCGGTGAGGTGATACGCGGTTCCGAGCTCGACGTCGTGGAGCGTGCCGTCGCGCATCTGGACCTTCAGCCGGGCGTCTCGGTTGCCGTCCGCTATGTGCTCACGGCGCAACTCCACGTCCGGGTTCTTCGACAACCGAACTCGCTCCATGAACTCTTGCACGTCGGCCTGTGAAGCGCGTTCGTCGGTGAACGTCGACAGGTCGATCTTGCGGTCGATGATGGCCGCTGAGATGTTGTATCGCAGGCAGAATTTGCCTTCGAGTCCCTGGTTGACCTCGTTGCGGAGCAGGGCGCCGGTGCACGGAGCGTCGGGTCCGACGTGCTCGATGCTCTCGACGTTGTCCGGGTTGATCTCGTAGTGCTGGATCAGATCGAGCAGGCCCGTGAGCATCTGGTGGTTGCCGCCGCAGCAAGGCCAAGGCTTGATCCGAGTTCCCTGGGACGCCAGGTAGTAGTAGTCCCCGAGTGTTTGGGAGATCGCGGGAATGTTGCATTTAACGCCGCCGAAGTTGTCGGCGTAACCCTGGCGGCCCTCAATGATGTCCGGGTCCGCGGTGAAGCCGGTGGACGCAAGTTTCGCGGCCACGACTCCGCTTCGAGCGGCGTTTCCGGGATGGAAGGGTTTGGTCATGGTGCCGAAGTTTCGGCGAAGGCCTGCGGCTTCCGAGCCCGCGATGCCTAGCGCCATGCGCGTCTGTTCAACGTCCAGACCCATGAGCTTGGACGCCGCGACGGCCGACGCCATCGTGCCGAAAATCGCCGTCGGGTGCCAGTCGCGGTCCGGGTGCAGGTTGGAGCTGAGCCGCGTGCCAATCTCGTATCCGATGGCCCACGCCGCCAGCACCTCTCGGCCAGACAATCCCATCTGTTCAGCAACGGCCAGCGTGGTCGGAGTCAGGACCGTCGCCGGGTGGCCTCCGACGCCGCCCAGGTCGTCGAAGTCGTCGGCGTGCCCGATCGACCCGTTCGCGAACGCGGCGGCGGCGCTCGACGTGCGGATGTCGGTTGCGATGACACGTGCCTGGGGGTTGCCGCCCTGATCCTGGGTGAAGTCGATAATCTGGCGTCCGACCTCTGTGGTCGTGCCCAGAATGGTGGTGCCCAGATAGTCCAGAATGGACTTCTTGGCTTGCTCGTACGCCTCAGGCGGAATGTCCTCGTAAGGAGTGTCCACGATCCATTTGGCTACAGTTTCAGTCGTGCCCATTCAAGCCTCCTAGGCGTGTCACATCGGAATGCCTGAACAGGCGCTGCCGACGGCTCGGACCCTGCATCCACCGATTAGGCGATGCTATGCTCTGGCCCACTTCATGTCAAGCCCACGTGCGGGAAGCCGCCACTCGCCATGCTGAACGGAGTGAAGCGTCTCCCCTCCGAATCTCGACATGCTTTTCTTTGTACGAGTTTCCCAGCTTCGTTTCAGAACTTGAATGGGCCGTAGAAGTGGCTTTGTGCAGCCTAGTGTGAATTGTGGTGGCGTCCGCCTAAATGCCGAGCTTGTCCTTGAAGTCGGTGTCCACGTAGGCGAGGCGGCCTTGCTTCACCATGTCCTGCAGGCTCATGGTCGGCGTTGGTTGAACGTTCGTGGGGCGGTCGGCGAGGATGCCGGCGCTTTCGAGCTCGTCGCACTGAGCGTCTGTGTAGCCGAGGACGCCTTGGAGAACGTCTCGGTTGTGGTCCCCGAATTTAGGCGCGGGGCCCTTGATCGACATGGGAGTCTTGCTAAGACGCCAGGGACGGCCCATCAGCGTTCGAGCGCCCATCTTGCGGTCGGCGGGGTACTCCACCTTTTCGAGGAACTGGCGCGACAGATGATGTGGGTCAAGGCTGGTGTCTTTCGCATCGAAGACCGGGCCGCACGGAACGCCGGCGCCCTGCAATCGCTCCATGATGTCGAACTTGGCCTGGGTCTTCGTCCATGCGGAGATGGCTGTGTCGATTTCGTCGTGATGCACCACGCGTCCGGCGTGTGTGGCGAACCGTGAGTCGCTGGCCATCGGCGAGGCGCCTATCTCCCGGCACAGAGACGCCCACTCCTCGTCGTCGCCGACCGAGATCACGCACCACTGGTCTTCGCCTGCGCATGGGTAGCTGCCCTGCGGAGCGCGCCACGGGTGGCGGTTGCCGATGCGATCGCCCAGGCGACCGTTGGCCAGCCAGTCGAGGATGTACTCGGACGCCGTGAACGCGCCGAGTTGGTACATGCCGACGTCCAGCCAGAGGCCCTTGCCCGTGCGGTTGCGGTGCCTCAGGCCCAGGGCGACGCCGAGCAGGCACGCCCAGCACGCCAGGAAATCGACGAACGACTGCCCCGCCTTCGACGGTATGTCGCCCGGGTAGCCGGTGATGTGTGTCAGGCCGTGTGTCGCCTCCTGCGTCGTGGCCTGGGCCGGGTACTCCGAGTACGGTCCGGCGCCATGGCCGTAGCCGGTGTTGGACACCATGACGATGTCCGGTTTGAGCTTCTTCATGTTGGGATAGTCCAGGCCCCAGCGACGCATCACCCTGGGGGTGAAATTCTCCATGACGATGTCGCTCACCTGGATGAGCTCTTTGAAGACGTTCAAGCCTTCCGGCTTGCTCAGGTCCAGCACCAACGACTTTTTGCCCCGGTTGAGCATGTTGAAGGTCGCCGTGCGGTTCCACGGATCGTCGCCGGGGTCGTTGTCAGCGTGCGCTCCGGCGAATCCGCCTGCGCGGGTGGTGTCCATCCGGCCGGGGCCTTCGACTTTGATGACCTCCGCGCCGAGGTCCGCCATCAATCCCGCGGCGTAAGGCAGTGCGAAGACGTAGCTGGATTCGAGTACCCTGATTCCCTCTAGCGGCAACCGAGCCATATCGGGTTTCCTTTCGTTGCGCATGTGTCGATCATGCGTGGCATGCTCTGATATTTGCCTTCGAGCGTTTGGTCTACACAACGCCCCGTTGCTTCAGATCGGCCAACTGATCTGCGGTATACCCGAGAGCTTCGGCATAGACTTCGTCGTTGTGCTGGCCCAGCAGCGGAGCCGCGCTGCGATGACTGTCGACGGGCTCCGAGATTCCGAGCAGGCTGGACGGGACTTTCACGCTGCCGATCACGGGATGATCGACCTCCTGGTAAAAGTCTCGGGCTTCGAGCTGCGGGCAATTTGCCAGATCTTCAGGTGTCTGAGCCATCCCCAGGAGCATGCGGAATTCCTCGGAGCCTGTCTTGAACATCTCCGCCATGGTGCGATCTTTGGCAGCGTCGATGACGATCTCGTCCATCTCGGCGGCGTTGACCAGTCGCTGCTCGACGTTCGCAAATCGCTCTTCTTTGAGCTCCTCACGACCGAAGAACTCCGCCACACGGTCCCACGTCGCGCCGCCGCCGGGCTGAGCGATGAAGTAGCCATCTTTACACGGCATGATGTTTCCGAACATCGTGCCCTCGGGCTTGCGGCGGCCCTGGACGGCGCCGGTCCAGCTAAAGTATGGCTGGTTGATGACCAGCGTCGAAGCGACAACCTCCTGCGCCGAGATGTCGATGTGCTGCCCCTGCCCGGTCATGTCTCGAAGCAACAGCGTGAACGCCGTGGACACGGCGCCGGTCATCCCCGCTTCGTACTGCGCTTGGAAACCGCCGTGCTTCAACGGCTCGCGATCGGACGTCCCGCTGACGCTCATGACGCCGCTCATGGCATATGTCACGATTTCCTCACCTTTGTGCTGGCTGTACGGTCCGGTCTGACCGAACGGAGTGATCGACGTCATGACTAAACCAGGATCGTCTTGATCCAGGGTTGCGTGGTCGAGACCGATCGACGCCAGGTGGCCAGGGCGAGAAGTCTCTACGATGACGTCGACGTCTTTCGCGAGTTCGTGGAAGACTCGGCGGCCTTCCGCGGACTCCAGATCCAACGTAATCCCGCGCTTGTTCAGGTTGAGAAGCAAGAAGAACAGGCTTTTCTCAGGATCGGGGTCGTCCCCCTTGAAGGGCGGCATAGCCCTGCCAAGTTCTCCGTCCGGAGGCTCGATCTTGATGACGTCCGCGCCCAGATCGGCCAGTATTCTCGCGCAGAGCGGGCCGGCGATGCCTTGGCTGATGTCCAGGACTCGGATGCCGTTTAGGGCCGCAAGCATGTCGATGATCGCTCCTTAAGTAAACGTGGTCCGGGAAATCACGCGTATCATATCCAACAGCCCTGTGCCGCACAAGACCGGCGAAACGGCGCCGCCCACTTGACACCGTGTTGGCTGCGCAAGAGAATGAGCACGCAGCACGACTTTACACAGGGGGTAGGCAATGGATTTCGGTTTCTCACCGGAGCAAGAAGCCCTACGGCAAGAGGTCAAACAGTTCATCGAAGAGAACGTCACGCCTGAGTTGTACGCGGAAATCGGCGGCGACGACGAAGGCGGCGCCTCTCCTATAATCAAAGAGCTGCGGCGCAAGGTCGCGGATCGAGGTTGGGTCGGCATCTCGTGGCCGAAAGAGTACGGCGGCCAAGCAGGCAGCCGGATCGACCAGTACATCGTCGAAGAGGAGTTTGCGCGCGCCGGAATCGGCGTGGGCGGCGCTGGCAGCGGAGCGCCGGCGATTCTGGCAGCCGGGACCGAAGAGCAGAAGCAGTACTTCCTGCCTGGCCTCATCAACGGCGAAATCACCCTCGCTCTGGGCTTTACCGAGCCGCAAGCAGGCGCAGACTTGGCCGGACTACAGTGCCAGGCGGTCAAAGACGGAGACGACTGGGTCATCAACGGCCAGAAGATGTACACGTCTTCGGCCCACTACTCGACCCACATCTACCTAATGGCGCGCACCGATCCGGACGCGCCGAGGCACCGGGGCATATCTATCTTCCTGGTGCCGATGGACACTCCGGGGATCACCGTTCGGCCCTTGTGGACGATTCAGAACAATCCCCAAGCGCCCAGGGGAACCACGTACGGAACCGCCAGAACAAACGAGACGTTCTTTGAAGACGTCAGGATTCCTGAGTCGTGTCTGCTGGGCGAGGTGAACAGAGGTTGGTACGTCGGCGCCATGGGCTTGAACCTGGACAGGGTTGGCGCCAGCAGGTACCTGATCTCCGTCCAACGCGACGAAGACATCATCAACTGGGTCAAGGAGAACGACTTCGACGGTCGTTCCCCGGCCGAAGACCCAGCGGTGCGTGACAAGCTGGCCGAGCTGTGGATCGAAGCTCAGGTCTGCCGGTTGATGACGATGCGCAGCATGTCGATCGTCGAGGCTGGCGGAGAATTCACGTACGAAGGTTCTGCAGAGAAGGTCTTCGCTCCGGAGCACGGTGTCAAGACTTCGGAATCGATCACCCAGATGCTCGGTCCGTACGGATCGCTGCTCAATGGGTCGCCAAGCGCGATCTCGGACGGCATTTACGCCCACAATCTTATGGGCGCCTTCCAGTCCGGCATCAACCACGGCAGCGTCCAGGTGATGCGGGACCAGGTGGCGCGCAGAGGTCTCGGTATGCAGCGGGCGTGACCGCGGACCACCCAACATATACACGAATACAACTATTTGAGACCTCAGGGGCTTCACAATGGACGTGCTACTGAACGAAGAACAGAGGATGTTGCAGACCAGCGCCAGGGACTTCCTAGAAACGGAGTGCCCGCCCAGTCTGGTCCGCGATATGGAAGAGGACGGCAACGGCTATCCGCCGGACTTGTGGCGTAAGATCGTCGACCTCGGCTGGGTCGGCATGGCGCTCCCCGAGGACTGCGGAGGGCAGGGCCTTCCGTTGACATATCAGGCCATCATCCTGGAGGAAGTCGGTCGAGCGCTGGCGCCGCTGCCGCTGCACAGCACGGTTGTCCCAGCGTTGGCGATCGCGATGGACGGCACGTCGGAGCAGCGAGCTGCATGGCTGCCCTCGGTCGCAGGCGGCGACGTCATCCTGACCTGGGCAGCCAACGAGCTCGACCCCCGACTGTCGCCGGAGACGATTCACTGCGAAGCCGTCGCGGATGGCGACGATTTCGTCATCAACGGCCTCAAGCAGTTCGTCGACAACTTCAACGTGGCCGACCGATGCCTGGTCGTCTGCCGAACTTCGGAAGCATCGGCGGGAAACGAAGGCTTGTCGATATTCCTGATCGATACGGACAGCCCTGGAATCTCCGAAACACCGCTGGTCACCATCGCCAAGGACAAGCAGAGCCACGTGCAGTTCGAGAACGTCCGCGTGCCGAAAGGCAACATGCTCGGGGCGCTGAACGGCGGATGGCCTATCGCCGAGCGCATGTTGGATCGCGCGACCGTGCTGCTGTGCGCTCAGATGGTCGGCGCGGCACGCAAGGATTCGGACATGGCCATCGAGTACTCGAAAGGCCGCGTGGCGTTCGGCCGGCCCATCGCGTCGTTCCAGTCGATCCAGCACCTCTGCGCTGACATGACGATGTGGGTCGACGGCTGCCAGCTTCTGACGTACGAAGCCCTGTGGCGGCTGGACGAAGGGGCGCCGGCGAGTGTAGAGGTGTCCCAGGCCAAGGCGTTCTGCAACGAAAAGTGCGAGGCGACCGTCAGGTCTTGCCAGCAGATCCACGGCGGCATCGGGTTCATGATGGAGTTCGACGTCCACTTGTTCTTCCGCCGGGTGTCTGCGTGGAGCATGAGGCTTGGCACCACCTACGAACACCGGTCAAGAATCGCCAACGCCCTCCTGGACCAGCCAGGCAAAGTGCGTCTAGGCGTCAGTGTTTCGAGCTGATCTTCCCGATGGACGTTGACGTTCGATCCATGTTCAACACTCACATCGATTCAGGTCTCCCGACTTAGCACAACCGCGAGGAATACGAAAAATGCCAAAAGACCCAGTGTGCGGAATGGACATCGACGAGGGCGCTGCTCGAGCGGAAACAGGGCAGACCAGGCACGGCGCCACCGAAGTGGACCCCGAAAAAGGCACTCGAAGGTTCCACGCCGGCAAGTGGTACTACTTCTGCAGCCTCGGTTGCCGCATCAAGTTCATGGCCAACCCCGAAACCTACATGGAGGGCGCATAGGGCTTAACGACGACACCTATGCATCTTGCACGGCACGCCCTTGAGTCCCTGATGTCCCTGCGGTCCCTCAAAACCCAGGCGCCGGTGACCCATGGGTCCTACTGACGCCCTCGCTCGGTTCGTCGCTGAGTTGCGATACGATGACCTGCTGTCCGACGTTGTCGATGCCGCCAAGATAGCCATCGCCGACGGGGTGTCGGTCATGATGGCAGGCTCCGCTCAACCCCTGGCCGCAATTGTCGGCGACTACGCCCGAGATCTGGGCGGGGCGGAGCGATGCACCGTCGCCGGTCGTGACTTCAAGACCAACGCGCCCGCGGCGTCATTCGCCAACGGCGTGTTTGGACACTGCCTGGACTTCGAGATTCAGGGCCGCCCGCCAACCCACGGCACATCGTCAGGCCTTCCGACGGCGCTTGCGTTGGCCGAGGAAGCTGGCGCATCGGGCCGTACCATCATCGAAAGCTACGTCGTCGGCTGGGAGGTTCAGGCGCGGATCCGCTCCGCCACCGCGCCGGTCACAAACCCCGCGTATCATCCGCCGGGCTTGGTCGGACCTTTGGGCGCCGCAGCCGCCGGTTCGAGAGTCCTTGGTCTTGACGCCCAACACACGAGTACGGCCCTGGGCATCGCGGCCTCTCGGACGGGCGGACTGACGGCCAACACGGGAACAATGGTCAAATCAACTCATCCCGGCAACGCCGCCAGAATGGGCGCCGAGGCGGCGATGCTGGCAAAAGCCGGATTCACCGCTAGCGCGGACGTTTTGGAGACCCGCCACGGCTTCGGCGACGCGTTGTTCGGAGGCGATGTCGACTGGGCTTCGATTTTCGACGGTCTTGGCGAACGGTTTCGGTTGGTCGATCCTGGCTTCGACATCAAGAGATTTCCGGCTCAGATCCACATGCAGAGACCGATCGAGTCTGTCCTCAACCTTCGACAAAGCCATGAACTCCGCGCAGATGCCGTCGAGAGCCTGACCGTTCACATGCGCGGCGAAGGCCACTCCGGAGCCGTGCCGAAAAGCGGCTTGGACGGCAAGTTCAGCGTCGAGTACTGCGCCGCCGCAGCTCTGCTCGACGGTCACGTAGGCATCGACACGTTCACCGACGAGCGCCGCTTCGCATCCGACATGGAAGCGCTCCTGCCGCGAGTCCGCGTCGTCTCTGAACCCGATCTTGCTGGCGCCGAGGCTGTCGCGATGCTCAAGAACGGTGACACCGTGAGCGGCAGGTGCATCGAATTCCTGGGATCGATTGGCAACCCCATGAACCCGGACGATCGCAAAGCCAAATTCATGCACTGCGCCGAGATCGTCCTCGACGGGGAAGCGGCGGAGCGTCTTTTCGACACCCTGGGCCATCTGGAGGACGTCGATGACGTTTCCGATTTGATGGCCCAACTGGTCGTTAACGCCCAGTGATGGATTCGTTCCCGTTCAGCAAAGAGACGTACGAGGCGGAGTGGGCGATCGACGGAGTCCTGGCCCGCGCCCAACGCCCCGGTTACCCGGTCGATCGGCCGCCCGCCGAAGCAGTCCATCGCTGGGTCGATGCGGCGCTGACGCTGGGCGTGCAGAGCGTGATCTGCCTCCTCGATCACGAGCAACTATCGCATTACGACCACATCGAACTCGGCGACAACGGACTCTTGGCGCACTGTCGCGCGCGCGGCTTGAACGTCGCCCACATTCCGGCTGATGACTACAAGACGCCTCCGCTATCAGAGACGGAGCTGGCAGAGGTCTGGGACGCGTACCAGCGGTTGGAGAAGCCGGTCCTAGTGCACTGCTCCGCTGGTCGTGATCGCGCCGGAGCGGCTGTCGAACACATCCGGGCGCTACTCGGCGGTGGTTGACGCCTGATTACGCCAAAGTGTTCAATCAGTCTCTGCCATGGTCTGGATTATCTCGCCGATGACGGGCACCAACTCCTGTATCGGCGCTGCAGGCGCGGTCTTGACGGTTTTGAAGAAGCCTGCTCCGGCAACTCGCCACATCTCAATGGCGCGGACAACGGCCTCTACTGACTCAGCTTCCGTGACGATGATGCCCCAACCGTCGGGAGTGCCGTCCCATCGGATCACGTCGATCCCTTCGGGAGGGAACATTCCTGACGACGTGAGCTTCTGAGCGATCCCTATCCGCTCTTGTGAAGACATGTTTTCGTTGACTTCCCAATATGTTAGAAACAGTATGCCATGCGACTCCTCGTGGTGTTATGGTCGATCGACACGGTCGGACCTCGTGTCGTGGGCCTGGATGTTACATCAAACACAGTAAGCCGCGCAATTGGCGAGGTCATCGCGCACGAATACGATTGAGGCATAGGCGGTATATGCGATGGCGCACGATCCATTGGCATCGGCGACCTGTCTACAATGTCAGATGAGAGCCGCAGAAGCCCAGAACGAGTTTCAAACGAGTGAGTCGGCAGATGGCTGCTGTGCGAGGGCGTGCTCAGCGTGGGGCGCCATGAAATCGTGTCAACGAGGCGTTCCAAGCATCGCACTCAATGGAAAGAAGCCCGCACAGTCTTCAACTGTGCGGGCCCCCTTCCCTGTGGTCTCTTCGGTCCCTTGTGCCCTTAACGTTGGACCAGCCATCACGCTGGTCGCGCCGACCGTCCTACTTCGCGAAACCCAGTCCCAGCGAGTCGAGTTTCGCGTTGCTGGGGCGGGCCGTCTTTGGGTCCCAGCCGGCGGCTTCCATGTACTCTTTCTGCAGCGTCTCCATGTCAACGTCGACGCCCCGGAGGTTGCCGGTCTCCATGCCGCGAAGCATGCGAGGCGAATAACTGAATTCGGTCGGGTTGAGGCCCTCGCGAATGTTGAACATGTGTCGCAGCGTGCCGATGCGCTCGCCGACTTCGATGCACCGATCCGCGCTCCATTCCTCGCCGCTGATGACCGTCATGAACTCGGTGAGGAGGTTCAGGCCGTAGGTCATGTAGCCGAATTGGCAGATGCCCGCGGCGTTAACCGTGTGCATCAGAGCGGAGGTGATGCGGTGCGCGTCGCCCTTGCCGGTGTAGTCGTACTTGTCGCCGCGGTCCAAGTCCAATCCGGCGGGGATGCCGCCCTCGTGGCCCTGGGTGTGGCGTCCGGGCGTGGCGTCCATGGTGTAGGTCGTTGCCAGGGCCGGCTCGAGGCGAGGGTCGTGCATCGGGAGCTCTTGGCCCTGCACGTGGATGGCGAACTCTTCCGCGCCCCTGCCGATTCGTTCCGCCGCGACTCTCACGCCGTCCGCGATCACGTCGCCGAAGCCCTCGCGCAGAGCCAGCTTATCCGTCATGGCGACGATCGATTCGACGTTGCCCCACGTCATCTCGATGCCGTCTGTATCCTCTAGCGTGATGACGTCGTTCTCGAAGCACTCGATTACGAAGGCGATGGTGACGCCGGCCGATATCGTGTCGAGGCCGTAACGGTTGCACTGCTCGTTGGCCTTGATCAAGGCGCCCATGTCAGTGCCAAGAGTCATCGTCCCGAAGGACGCCGCCGTCTCGTACTCAGGCTTATGGTGGGCGACGCCCGCGTACGGACCCTCTTTCGCCTGCATGTGGCCTCCGCAAGCGAGGCTGCATCGCCAGCAACCGTACCGCTTGCTCTGCAGGTGCATGATGTTCTCGTCTTTGTAGTTTTCGAAGCCTTCCTCGAAGTCGGCCATTCCAGAGCCGCCCCAGTTCTTGACCGGGGAGTCGCCGCTCATGGCGGACGGACTGGTGAGCCCGAGTGTTCCGGTGCCGTGGAAGAAGTCGTACAGCCCTTCGTTCGCCTCCTTCAGCATTCGACGGCGAGTTTCACGAGCCTTTGTGATATTTGGGATTGGGACCTGGGCTTTGCCCTTGACCACGACGGCCTTGAGCTTCTTGGATCCCATCACCGCGCCAACGCCCGAGCGACCGGCCGCGCGCCCCTTGTCGTTCATGATGCAGGCGATAAGGGAGAGGTTCTCACCGGCCTGTCCGATGGATGCAACCTGTGTGCCCCTGCCGTGACGGTCGATCAGGATGTCTTCGGTTTCGTTGCTGTCGAGGCCCCAAAGGTCCGATGCGTCGTGAAGCGACGCCTCTCCGTCTTCGATCAGCAGGTAGGTCGGGTTCTCGGCGATGCCGGTGAACAGCAGGCCGTCGTATCCCGCGAACTTCATGTGCGGGCCGAAGGTGCCGCCGCAGTTGGCGTCGCCCCAGGTGCCCGTGAGCGGGGACTTGCACACCGCCACGAAACGGTTCCCTTCGATGCACGGCGTTCCCGTCATGGGCCCGGTAAGCAGGCCGAGGATGTTGTCGGGACCCAGGGCGTCCACGTTTGGCTTCATGCGGTCGAAGAGTATCTTGACCCCGATGCCGTAGCCGCCGATGTAGTCTCTTGTCAGTTCTTCGGACAGCGGCAGGTCCTCGAACTCCTGTTTGGTGAGGTCAACGTCGAGAAACTTGCCCATGTAGCCGTTAGCCATAACGATCTCCTTCGCGCGACGCCTCCACCACCACACAGCAAACATCCCGAATCGCGGTTAATCTGTGAATGGCTGAACCTTATCATCGCCGCTCAGGGCAGTCAATCAGGCTGGCGGTCGTTTGGCTTGCAGTGCGTGCGTGTTCGGGGAGAGGCGGTCCGACGCTCGGCTCGGGGGTCATCCGGATTCGGAAAT
>CEQE01148230.1_pt1 | contig 11849 bp, 9 predicted proteins | sample 356201 | NCBI WGS metagenome assembly CEQE01 (sample SAMEA2619970, study PRJEB7988) | marine metagenome | biome: marine biome (ENVO:00000447); feature: mesopelagic zone (ENVO:00000213) & marine oxygen minimum zone (ENVO:01000065); material: "saline water (ENVO:00002010), including plankton...
GGGATCACTGCGGTGGGTCGACAAGAGGTGGTGTACCTCACGCCACATCAGTACGCCTGATAAAATCGTCTATCGCGGAAATCAGCTCTGGGAAGGCGGGGTCTCGTTCCATGATGATGTGATTATTGCAGTCAAGGGATTGAAACTCTGCGTTGGGAATTCCAGATGCAAGAGCAACCCCAAGCTCGTGTGGAATTCGGCAGTCGCCACGGGCATGCAGGACCAGAACCGGCACAGTTAGCTTTGGCAACAGATCAGACACGTCGACCTCACTGAGTGCTGCCATCAATCGCGCAGCAGAGTCAGGCGTCGCACTCTCGCGCTGCATGCTATCGAAAGCTTCTTGCTGCTCCTTGTTGGCATCGGGGATGAACAGGGAACCAAACATCTGCCTAAACGCCGGGTTGTCCTGACCCCATCCCAAGCGTACAAGCTCCATCATAGCACGTCCACGTTCGACTTCTTCCGGATCGTCGCGACGCGCCCAACCTTGTGCGTAGGAACCGTAAAGAATCAGTGCCTTTACTCTGTCAGGATGCTTCACCGTATAACTGATGGTAACAGGCCCGCCCTGTGAGGCGCCGAGCAGTGTGAAGTTTTCAAATCCGGCCTCGTCAACGACACACTCAAGGTCACTCACCATCGCTTCCAGGCTTAGGTCTTCCGGATTACGATCAGACAGCCCGCATCCTCGTTGGTCATAGCGAAGCAATTGGTGACCATCGGCGAGGCTGCTCAGCCAGTGGCGCCAGATTACACTTTGCCAGTCCAGGTCAAGGCTGGTGAGCCAGTGTGCGGCTTTGACAAGCGGCGGCCCTGACCCGGTCAACGCATAAGCAAATCGCACGCCGTCCTTGGACGTCGCGAAGCGAATCTTGCCCTGCTCAAAACGCGTGGGCTCCGATCTTTCTACTGGGATAGCCTTTTCCGGTGGTGCCTTGGGAGTGGATGTGGTGCTATCCTGATCGACTGCCAAACTCAAGGCACTTGTTAGCCGGGATCGATAGGTTTCTTCATCGAACGCTGAGCGGACCATGGCTTGGCGATCACTCAGCGACAGACGTAGCTCGCTTGGCAATGTGGCGTCGTCAAGCTGCACCACGAAGACCGGCTTGTCGTCATCCAGAATGAAGTTGATTTCGTTGCTGCAGTGGCTTGACTTCACTGATCGCGATGTCGCAAAGAAGACCATGGCAATTGCACCGGACACCGCTTCGGCAATCGCTTTACGCCAAACAGACCCGACGTGAATTCCGTCGTCGTACCACAGGTTGAATCCCGCATCATGCAGCCATGCCATTTCCGGATAGATGAGTTCCTCGTCGTCATGGGCATAGCTGACGAAGAAATAGGGTGCATCACCTTCGTAGGCTGGAAATGGCTTTTCCATGCCTTCATCCTTATTGTTCTCGGCCATATTAACGTAGCAATAGGGCTATTCAAAGCAAGCGATTCAGGGGTGTGCGGCGCATGCGCCAAGACGGTCTACGCTCGGAGCTTCTAGCCGGTGAGCATCTGTGACACTTTGTTGTAGATCGTGTAGACGGCAAAGCTGATGTACATAGCGGACGCGATCACCATGAAGAAGATGTTGATCCAGCCCGGCCGGGCCGACTTGGGGAGATAGGTTAGGTTCATGTAGAGAAGCAAGGGCACGTAGACTGCCATGGCAAAGCCGCCGATGAGGGCCGAGATGAAGAGAAAGTCCAAACCGGCAACGTCGTATTTCTCAAAGAACCAGACGCTGAACGTGCCGATGATCATGGTGGTGCCGACCAGAATCAAGTACCACTGTTCGAGTTTGAACCAGCGGCCGAACTTGAAGTTGGTATGCAGCAGATCGGAAAATATGCGGCTGCCGCCGTCCACGCCCCCCAATTGCGTGCTAAATAGTGCTGCCATCCCGACGATGAGGAAGAGATAACGTCCGGAAGTGCCCATGCTTTCCTCGAGTATGGACGCGAGATCCCATACCAGACTGCCCTGATCGGGCACGAGGCCAATGGGGTGCAGTACTGCAAGCGCACCGAATATGAACAGAAACATGGTGAAACTGCCCAGTATCCAGAAGAACAGCACTTGATCGACGACAACGTATTTGAACCACTGGCGGAATCGTTGGTGATTCTCCGTCGTATCCGCATACACATAACCGGTATCCATCTCCTTGATCTCGTGCTTGTGCACGGCGCTCATCAGCGTCGGCATGCGAGCGCCCATGCCGATGCCCTTCTCGCGCAGGTAGTATGCGTAATACAAGTTTCCGAGACCCCCCGCACCGGCAAACACGACGGCGCCGAAGAAGCGGCTAAAGGTAAGCTGATCGCGAACTGATCCGTCATCGGCCATCACATCTACCGGAAAATCCGGGAAATTGAATACGTTGACTACGCCGTACCACATTTCCAGGAACAGCTCTTTCGACCCAATTTCCCAGACGACGTAGATGAGGCCCGCAACGATGATGACGATAAGGACCATGATGCAGCGCTCAACGGCCGTATAGATCACCTTCGGACCGAAGAGGATGGCGGCGACGAGCGCGAATACCACTGCGGTCCACAGCCACTCCGGACTGGGGTGCTTTGGTCCGAAAATCAGGTCGCGCAGCGCAACGCCCGTTTCCCGTGCCCAACCGGGGAGAAACTTGCCGACCACGATCATGAAGACGAATACATAGACGAGTAGCTTGATGACCCGCACCATGCCGGTGAAGGGGCTCTCGCCGGTGACGATCGACCAGCGTCCGACCTCGATGTTGATCCACAACTGCAGGAAGATGCCGATCGCTGCAGCCCATAGAAGCTGGGCACCGACCACCGATGTGATCCACGGCCACATGATCAGCTCGCCCGAGCCGATGGCCAGACCAGCCATCACGATGCCGGGGCCCATCATCCTGAAGATCGACTTCTCGCGTGTGGGTAGGTCTGCCTCTTTCAGTGCGGGCACGGGTATGGGCATGAATTACTCCTTCTTATTGGTTTCAGTGGACGCGACAATCAGTCAGTTGCCCAAGGTGCTGCCCGGAAGCCTACCATTGCCGCGGGGAAAGATCGAACTCGCAACGGGACCGGTGCACATCTTTACCCCACTGAGCTACAATCGATATCAAATCAGCTTGAGGGGGCAATGCAAAGTGCACGGCGGTGACGAAGTAACGATAGCCTGTTTGAAATACATGAACGAAGGATTGGCAGAAGAATTTGTCAAGAATACAGACGAATCTGGTTTAGCCAGGAGTCTGCAGACAAATCCTGCCGACGGAGGAGTCGACAGCGAAATCGTGAATGGATTTGATGAGAACAAAGGATCTCACTTTGTCGAAGTGAAGTTCTACATGGAAGTTATCGATATTGAAAACATCGAAAAGTGGTGTGCGACCGAGGGCTTTGAAATCCTTGAAAGGACCTTCGGCAGCCATCTCTAGCGTTATCAAGCCTGCGCCGCACTGCTCGCCGAGACCCGCACGCCGCGGCGCTCGAGCCGAGTACGGATGCGCACCTGTCGTTCCTCCGTTAGCGGGTAGTTCCAGATGAACGGTAATGCGATGAACTTGAAGCAAGCCGGAATGATCGAGTAGGCGACCGCTACCACCATCAATGACGTCGCGGAATTGCCATCAGGTGTCCGTGCCAGATTCGGATCGGCCGTCGCGTCGAATCCGAATATGCCGACGACAAAGAGTGCAATGGCACCGCCCAGCGCCACCCCTCCCTTCAGCAACATACCCCATACCGAAAAGTAAAGGCCGGCCCTTTGCTCTCCGGTGCGAGCGGAATCGATGTCCACCGCATCGGCCGCCATGGATGCCGGCAGCGCCAGCATAGCGCCTTCCGTGCAACCTTTGTTCACCATGATGAACAGGAACACCCCGAACATTCCTTCCGGAATGAAAGGTATGAATGAAGCCCACACGCTGTACCAGATCACCAGCACGATGAATGCCCGGTGCTTGCCTATGCGGGTCGCCAACCACATCCAGAAGAACAGACCGACAACGGATGCGACGTAGTAGACCAGCAGGTACACCGAGTACCACTCACCGGCGTTGATGCAGTGCTTGACGAAGAAGAACGACAGTGCGCCGGTCATGGCGCCGCCGACCGCGCTCACGGTATAGCACACGATCAGGCGTACGAACGGACCGTTGCGGCGAATCACCTTGAGGCTGGCAAGGAAGGTCGGTTTGCGTCGCGGGATGACGATCTGATCCGGCTCGTGCACGAACACCACGGCGATACCTACCGTAACAGGGAGGATCACCGCTACGAAGATGAACATCCACTCCAGGATCGGGCCAGGATTGCCGGCACGCGCTGCCATTACGGCGCCGAGTTCCTGGGATACGTTGGCCAGCAAGTCGCTCAGCGTGTTGCCGCTGGCGCTCAAGTAGATCAACGTTCCGGCCACCAGTGGCAACGCTGTGGCCACCACCACGCCGAAATAGTGGAACTGCTCGCGCCTGCCGGTGATGCGTGTGCGGTCGTTATAGTCGGTGGAGAGCTCCGCACCCCAAGCCATGTACGGCAATTGCACGATGGTGAAGGCCAGGTAGATCATCACCACCCAGACCGCGAAATACCAGACCGTCGGCTCTTCGGGAGGCAAAAACAGCTTATACATCGCATACAGCAGGAACGGTGTGCCGATGAGGATCCACGGCTTGCGCCGCCCGATGGGAGTCTTCATCCGATCGGACAGCACGCCGATGAGTGGATCGGTGACCACGTCCGACAGGCGCGCGGCGAAGATGATACCTGCCATGGCAATCAGGGAGATACCAAGCTCGGCGTAGTGCGGTTGTACATAGACACCGACCGGTAGCAGCGCAACGGAGACGGGAAGATACATGGCCGAGTAGCTGGAGACCTTCCACTCGCTGATGCGTTCACTGACCATATGGCACTCTCTACGATTTTAGCCTGCAATTCCGCTCTAACATGGATCTGGGCTAAAGCGGGCACGGTTTATTTGCAGCGATCATACCACTAACCAGGGCACTGTCTCGCATTTTAGTGTGCTGTGCCGCGGTTAACAGGCGCTACTGGCGCGGTGGGTCGATGCGCAGTATCCGGTTAGTCGCCGTCACCATCGATATCTCCCGCCGCAACGCTCATTGGCCTTGTGACTGCGTGGTTAGGCCAAGACTTGGAGAGCTATCATGACTAAGACGGGGCCTGCTACTCTCAAACCGGGAGACCAAGGAACGCTGGTACGATAAGACCAACGGATCTCCGTTTCACACGGTGCTCTGCACGTCAGTTGTCGTCGTCACCGCATCATCCTGATGGGATAATTCGAGCCGATAGTCTCTTGTGTTGACGCCCCAGTAATTCAGCCAATCTTCCAGAATCATGTAGAGGCTTGGAACCAGAAACAGGGTGATTGCGGTGGCAAACAGCACACCGAATGCCAGCGAGATGGCCATCGGCACGATGAAGAATGTCGCTTGACCTGCAGACGCCATGAGCGGAACCAGACCCACAAAGGTGGTGATGGAAGTAAGTAGAATGGGTCTGAAGCGCACTACGCCGGCCATCGTTACCGCATCGAATAGATCGACCCCTTTCCTACGTTGTCGGTTAATGTAATCCACCAGCACCAGGCTGGCATTAACCACCACGCCAGATAGGGCGATGATGCCGAGGATGGAAAAGAACACCAGGTCCCACCCCATGATGAAGTGGCCGATAATCGCACCCACCGCGCCGAATGGAATGACGCTCATGATGACGAGAGGCTGGGTATAGGAACGAAGCGGAATGGCCAAGAGCGCAAAGATCACCATCAGGGCGATCACGGCGTTAGACGCGATACTTCCCATCGCCTTGCCTCTCTCCTCTTGCTCGCCGCTCAAGGAGTAGGTGACGCCTTGATAAACGTCGCCGCGACAAGGGAAGGACAGCCGTACAGCGCCCTGCTCATCCCCTTCGCTGTGACAGATCCCCGTGGCGATGGCAGCGATGACCTCTTCCGGTGTGGCGATGCTACGATCCACATCACCGACCACGGATACCACTCGCTTCTGATCTTCCCTGCTGATCGATGAGTAACCGTTACCGAGCGATACACCTGCCACGCTGGCGAATGGCACCTCGGTACCATCGTTAGTTCGGATGCGCATATCCTCCAGGTTTCCGATGGATCTTCTTTCGTACTCCGGGTAGCGGACCATCACGCGGACATCATCGGTGCCACGTTGAATCCGCTGCGCTTCATCTCCGTAGAATGCCTGGCGAACCTGACGGGCCAGATCATTCATGGTCAGGCCAAGGGGCTTCGCTTCCGGCAGAATATCCAGTCTGATCTCCTGTTTGCCGGCCCTGAACGAGTCGGTCAGATCCAGCACGCCGGGATACCGGCCCAGTTCCCCCCGCAAGGTTGCTGCAGCCTGGCGCAGTTCTTCCACGTCCCGTCCCATCAGTTGGATGCGCAGGGCTTCGCCGGCGCTGAACGAGTTGGCGGTAAAGGTGAGTTCCACGGCGTCCGGTATGGATCCGGCCAGCGCTCGCCAGCGGTCGGAAATCTCTACCGAGCCGATGCCGCCGCGTTCGTCTATTGGAGCCAGTTCGAGCACGATCTCCGCCAAGTGGCTTCCTCCCGGCATGGGCCTGCTGGGACCATTGCCTCTGGCCGCTTGCGAGCCGATTATGGAGAGCATGTGTTGGATTACATGGCCGTCTGTGAGCCCGGCTTCACGATCCAGTTGCTCTCCCAGTTTCTCGGCAGCCTTTTCCATCTGCGCAATGCCGTGCTCGGTCAGCTCCACAGATACGCCTTCCGGCATGATCAAGGTGGCAAATATCCGGTTTCCCTCTACCGCCGGGAAGAACTGAAATACGACTCTGCCGCTGATGATGAGGCCGAATGCGAGAATCAGCACCGCTGTGCCGATGGACCAGGTGACGTAGCGCCACAGCATCGCTCTCATTAGTAGTGGCCGGTAGATTTCGTGCGCCGTGTATTCCAGTGCTGATGCAATCTTGCCCTGAAATCCTATCCATGCTTTGACGAAAGCAGAGTCTTCGAACATATAACGACTGATTTTGCGATGGGCAAGGTGAGCGGGAAGTACCAGTTGTGACTCCAGCAGACTGAACGCGAGACAGACGATGACAACCCAACCGATTACCTGGAAGAATGCCCCCATGCGACCTTCCACCAGCAGGATAGGCAGGAACGCCGCGATGGTGGTAAAGACACCGAAGATAACGGGCACACAGACCTCGTAAGCGCCCTCCACGGCTCCCTTGCGTTGCCCTTCACCGCTTTGCTCGTGGGCGTGAATGCGTTCACCCACTACGATTGCGTCATCGACGACGATACCCAGCACCAGGATGAACGCCATTACCGTCAGGGAGCTGATGGAGATGCCCGCGTAGGGGAATACCCAGATTGCGCCGAGCACGGCGATCGGGATTCCCGCAGCAACCCAAACGGCCAGCTTGAATCGCAGAAATAGGGTGAGTACCAGCAGCACCAGCGTCAGGCCGGTGTAGGCGTTTCTGGTAAGCGTGCCGACGCGCTCCTCCAGTTCCAGTGCCTGGTCGAGCCAGATGGTCAGCCTGATACCATCGGGTACCCGACGTCTGGCCTCATTGACGTATTGGTTGACTTGTTCGGCCGCACCGATGATATCTTCTTCCCCGACTCGGAATACCTGCACCAGAACCGCGCGCTCACCATCGAATTTGGCTTTGAGGAAACCCTCCTGAAATTCATCCCTGACGTTGGCGATCTCCCCAAGGGTCAGGTTGGTGCCGTCTGCATGCGTGAGAATCACGATATCTTCGTATTCGGCACCACGATAGACCTGACCCGTGCTGCGCAGCAGTATTTCACCCCCGGCGGTCTTGATGGATCCACCGGGCATGTCCAGCGACGATCTGCGGATCGCCGTGGTGATCTTGTCCATGCTGAGGTTGTATTGTCTGAGCGTGTTCTCGGAGACTTCGATGGATATCTCATAGGGTCTCACGAAGGCAACGCCCACCTGGGAAATACCATCCATGTCGGCGATGTCATCCCGCATCTCTTCTGCCAGCAGCTTGAGGGTAAGCTCGTCGGTGTCACCTGATAGCACGACCTGAATGACTCCACCCTTCATCGTCAGCATGGAGACGATGGGTTTCTCCGTCTCCCTCGGAAACGTGCTGATTGCATCCACCTTGCCTTTGATCTCGTTCAGTGCACGAGTGCTGTCGGACTCCTGATCCAAGTCCACCATCACGTTGCAGGAACCTTCGCCCGCCACTGACATCATTCTGTCGATGCCCTGTACCCCTTCGATCGCCTCCTCGATGCGTATGCAGACGGCGTTCTCCACCTCTGCCGGAGTCGCGCCGAGGTAGGGCACCATGATCTGTACCATGTCGAGCTCAATGTCGGGAAACTCCTCCTGGTGAAGTCGCAGCAAAGACATGAATCCACCGACGATGAAGATGGTCATCATCAGATTTGCTGCTACCGGGTTACCGACAAACCAGGCTATGATCCTATGCATGGTCTGGTACTCGTGCTTCTTGCGTTTCCTGCGCCGTGACCGGTTTGACGCGCATGCCATCGATTACCGTCTGAATGGGGGAGATGCAGACCATTTCACCACGTTGCAGTCCCGCCCGAATCAGTACCTGGTCCCTGTCTAGCCGCAGCAGGTCCACCTGCCGGTAACGCAGCCTCGACTCCTTGTCCACCACCAGTACCTGATCACCGTTACGCATGGCGGCCCTTGGAAGCGAGATGATGTCTTCAACCCAGCGACCTTCGATCTCGGCTTTCACGAAAAGTCCTACTGGTAAAGGGGGTTGCCCCTCATTGATCCTGTTGTCGACCCTGACGATCGCCTGCACCATTCGGGTCTTGGCGTCAATTTCCGCCTCCGTTCTGACCAGACGACCATTCCACTGGTATTCCTGACCCCCGTAGTGGGTCGTCAGGAGCACGCCCGGTGAGAGTTCTGGCGATAGTTCACCCCTGTGTCCGAGAGGCAGCGCCAGGTAGGCCAGTTGACTGTCTGCCACCGGCAGCCGTACTTCCACGGAGTCGCTGGCATAGATGGAGGCAATCGACTGACCGCGGCTTACAAACTGACCGATGTCCACCTTCTCACTTCGCACCAGCCCTTCGAAGGGTGCTTTGATCTCGGTTCGCCACAGATCCCGCTTGGCTTGAACCAAGGCAATTTCTGCATCTTTAAGGGTAGCTTCCGCGATACGCTGGGCTCGCACGGCCGCTTCAAGCTGCGATTGGCTGGTAAGCTTGTTTTTGGCCATCTCCTCGATTCTCTGCAGCTCAAATCGCGCGTGCTCGTCTTCCGCTTTGGCTCTCGTAACAGTAGCTTGACCACGATCCACTTTGGACCGGTAATCGCGGTCATCGATACGCAACAGGGATTCGTCCTGTTTGAAGTAACCACCAGAGACGAGGGCAGGAGAGATCCAGTAGACCCGCCCGGAGACTTCCGGAATCAGCTCGCTTACCATCTGGGGTACCACGCTGCCCTGCGATCGCACGGTCAGTCTCACCCTCTCAGGGTTAACGGTAATTACGCGAATGACGGTTGCCACCGCTTCCGGTTCCACCGGCTGCAGCGTCGGTGTGGTTGCGTAGAGGAAATATGAAGTGATCAGAGCGCTACATATCACCACGATTGGAATTACAGCTTTGCGCATCATGAGTTCTGTCCTGCTTGGTGAGTACTGGTGTCGGATAACGATTGCAGTGCTTCGAGTATTCTCTCTCTCACCAGATTGAAGTGTTTTTGAGCGGCGGCGGCCGCCCCCACCGCGTCGCGTGCAGCAATCGCTGCATCAAGTTCGTTGGTTATCTTCAGGGTTGTTTCCTCATCCAGCCGTGCGTGTACGCCGATGCCCTCCATGCGACCCATAAACTGGGTCTTCAATCCATTGCCAATGAGGCGCAAGACCAGGTTCTGGTTGATCTCGTTAAAGTGGTCACCCAGTTCCCGCCAAGACGCCTGTCGTGAAACGACATCCTTGCTCGTTCGAATCTTGGCGACGATCTGCCGTGCAAAGTCGAGCTGCTCGTCGTTAGCCTTCTCGATGGCAGTGCGGGCAGACATGGCGATCAGAGCCCCGATGACTGCAAATAGCTGGTCCACCAGCACCGCATTAGGCAGATCTTCCAGATCGAGGATGTGCCCCAAAACCTCCAGGGTTGAGTCCTCAATGGGCACGACCCTGACCCCGCCTGGATGAATGGCGGCGATGCCGAGCTGTTCCAGTTTCTTCAGTGCCTCACGAACTGCTCCCCGGTTCGCAATGAACCGGCCGGCAAGATCTCTTTCCGAGGGCAAGCGCTCTCCCGGTCTGTATTGACCGCGAAGAATCTCGTCACGCAGCACGGCGGTTATCTCGGCTGCCCGGGATACGCTATTTGTTGTCATTTTAGGTGTTTCCAGGAGGGCTTGACCGCAATGGTCTTACCAATTTGGTCTGACCAATTATAGGGCCAGATTGGAGAATTACAACCGGGCTTTTGCTGCGCAGAGCCGATGAGTCGGCCAGCCGGTCGCCGTCAAGTGCTGTGAGTTGGGAAGAAATATCTTCAGAAACAGTAAGTTATGGTCTTCCGCCAGGATTCCATGGGCGCCGTGCAGCTACCCGGCTAACCCTGTAACATTGTGTAACCTATCGTCTTCAGGCGCTGAGAGAACCGTTGCTATTCAGCTTGAATTCAGTAACGCTCTACTATATTGGATGCCATATGGCCCCGCCGATTGACTGATTGGGGTAACAACACGAAGAAGGAGACCACCGTGAAACATCTCGTAACGATATTCACCCTGTTCTTGGTGTGCAGTTGCGCAAGCAACAAGGTCATCATCGATCGTAAGGGTGTGAACATGGCCCAGTATGAAACGGATCTCAGCGAGTGCCGGCAATATGCCGAAGAGATCAGTACCGGTGAAGAAGCCGCCAAGGGCGCCGCTAAAGGCGCGGTTGTCGGCGGCGTCATCGGAGCTGCCATCGGAAACTCCTCTACAGCGGGCAGGATCGGTGGCGCCGGGGCAGCACATGGTGCATCCCATGGCTTATCGAAGGCGGCCTATGAGAAAAGGAGGGTGGTGCGCACCTGCCTGCGCGGTCGCGGCTATCGGGTTCTGAACTAGCCCTGATATTTCACCGGCACCCAGTCCACCACGTAGTTCAGTTGTGCAATCACAGCTTTGAGCGTGGCGGAGCCAGTCGCAGGGCCACTTTCTCCACACATTGCTTCGCCGTTGCGCTAGTATCTTCCCATTGACACTCTTAGTGGGACAGCGCACATGACTACCGACAAGGTCGAGCCGGTTTATGGTCCCACCAATCCCGGTGCCGAGGAGACTGCGAACAAGTCGATACAGCGATTCGGTTCTGTGATCGGATTGAGACCGGAAAAGGAGCAGTACTACCGGCAATTGCACGCTGACGTGTGGCCGGAGGTGCAGCAGGAGTTGCGCAGGTCTCACGTGCAGAACTTTTCAATTTATGTGACGGAGCTTGCAGGTCAGCGTTATCTGTTCAGTTACTTTGAATACACCGGTGACGACTATGACGCTGATATGAGGAAAGTGGCTGAGGACCCGGCAACGCGTCGCTGGTGGCAAGAAACAGACCCATGCCAAATTCAGCTTCCTGACCGCAGGGAAGGGGACAACTGGAGTGTGATGGAGATGCTGTTTGTGATGGATTAGCTGGTGAACTCTAAAGCCAGTTTCTCACGATCCTGGCCATCTCCACGAAAACGTCTTCGTCGCTCTGGCGGGTGCGTTTTAGGATCTTGTAGCCATGATCTGCAGTATCTAGAGTCTGCTCATAAAGTATAAGCCATTGATATTATTATGG
>CEQE01143122.1_pt1 | contig 11842 bp, 10 predicted proteins | sample 356201 | NCBI WGS metagenome assembly CEQE01 (sample SAMEA2619970, study PRJEB7988) | marine metagenome | biome: marine biome (ENVO:00000447); feature: mesopelagic zone (ENVO:00000213) & marine oxygen minimum zone (ENVO:01000065); material: "saline water (ENVO:00002010), including plankton...
GGGGCAAACTGATCGTCGATCATGATCACGCCATCTTCGCCAACTGAGATACCGATATTGCCGCCAGCACCTTCCAGATAATAATAGTTACCGGAAACATGGTGGGCGGTGACTTCTACGTTACCAAAATCCCGTTGAGCCTGGGCTGTTTGCCCGAGGAACAAGCTGAATAAAGACAAGACGGAGAGTAGTTTGAAAAAACGAGTAAGGGCCATCAGAAGTGCCTCCTGGAAATAATTTGTTCTAACCCCCCTGACAAGTCTGAGCATAAGAGCTCGATAGCTTAATGTCCACTAAATCCAGGCAAGGAATAAAGGGGATACCAGCTCGCTGGCCAGGCTTATATGCTAGAAAGTATCTGTTGCCAGATCTTGTCGAAGCGAAGATCAAATCACCTTGACCCCATTGACTCCTCTAATCTTCAAACCCGACAAAAACTGCTGCGTCATCCACCGATTTTCGTTCAGACACAACCGTATTTGCGGGGAAGCTCTCATCAGGATATCCCATGGCAACACACATCATGATGACCTGGTCATCGGGTATCCTCGCATGCTCTCTTACAACAGGTGATTGCATAATCCCCTGGCTATTGATGACGCTGCCAAGACCTCGAGACCAGGCGGCATTTACGAGCGCGTTAGTTACACCGCCGCAATCAAATGGTGCAATATCACCACCGTGAACAGAACGATCGTAAGTCACTACCACTGACACAGGTGCATCAAACTGCCGAAATCCTCGCAAAACCCAGCTTTGCCTCCCTTCCTTATCATGTCGTTCTATATTCATCACTTTAAAAAGCTGTTTGGCAATGCCGATCTGCCGTTCGCGATGCACTCCTTCGTAGGAACCCTGGCTTCTGAATTCTCTAGATTCAGGAACGCCTGCCAGATTACGTTCTGTATTTCCAGCACGAATTTTATCGAGGGCTTCCCCCGCAACCACATAAAAATTCCAGGGCTGGGTATTAAGAGACGATGGCGCCCGCATCGCGATCTCAATCACCTCTTCTACAAGAGCCCGTGGTACAGGTTCAGGTAGATAACCCCGTATGCTTCGTCTCCCTAAAACAACTTCGTCATACTCCATCTTACTATTCCTCAATTTCTATTGATTTTTACCTTCAACCCAACTCGATCGCGCAATTCACCTGCGCCTGAGCTCGAAAAGATAGGCGAGTGATCAGTATTTGCAGAGACTAACCTATTGCAGGTCTGGCAAATAGGGGTAGATCTATTTTTCTAATTTAGGACCAGCAAAAATGGGATCAGAGAAAAAATTTAATAGTCTTAATCCAGCTCCTGAATTCCTTGATTCTTAACCCCTTCTTAACGTGGTCATGCTAATCTTGGCGTTCTTCAGTCGTAGTGAAGCGCATCGTGTCGAAAAAGAAAATAGTGGTGGTTGAGGATGAGCCGGATATTCTGGAAGTCCTCAGCTACAACCTTAAAAGAGAAGGCTTCAAGGTAAAGAGCGCAATGGATGGTAGCCGCGGATTGGAACTGATCCAACAACAGCTACCCGACCTGGTATTGCTGGATTTAATGCTGCTCGGTATGGACGGTCTACAGATCTGTCAGCAACTCAAACAACACGCGAGCACTCAAAATGTCCCCATCATCATGGTCACTGCCAAAGGCGAGGAAAGCGATGTAGTGCTGGGCCTGGGTGTTGGTGCAGATGACTATATCGCCAAGCCATTTAGCCCCAAGGAACTGATTGCCCGGGTGAAAGCGGTGATTCGCCGCAGCGGATTGAACAGTCAGCAGCCACAGACCACAGCTATTGTAATTGACCGATTGCAAATCGATGCCAACAAGCACAAGGTCATGCTGGATAAAACGGAAGTCAAACTCACCGCCACGGAATTTCGCTTGCTGCACTATCTCGCCAGCCATCCTGGCAGGGTGTTCTCCAGAGAACTGTTACTAAACCAGGCCTTCGGCAATGATGCTGACGTAGTAGATCGCAACATCGACGTGCATGTCCGCGCCATTCGCAAAAAGATCGATCCCGATCAATACTTTATCGAAACTATTCGTGGGATCGGTTATCGTTTTCGAGAAATGGATTAGAGCCCACCCATGTTTCGTTCTCATCTACTCTGGCGACTCTACACTGGCTACGTAGTAATCATCCTCGTCTCAACCACAACAGTCGGCATACTCCTTAGCCGCCAACTTACTCAGAATAGTCTGGAAGAAATTGAGCGTTCACTAGCGGCCCGCGCAGAACTGTTAGCCGAGCTTGCCCGGCCGACCCTGCTGCAGCCCATAGAAATTGACAGCCCACTACAAGCTACCATAGTAGCCCTGGGCAGCAGCACCGAGAGTCGGCTGACGGTTATTACCAGCGATGGCCGCGTCATTGCCGATTCACAGGAGTTACCGCAGTCCATGGACGACCATAGTCAGCGCCCGGAAGTGCTGGAAGCTCTGGTCAGCGGTATCGGTTTAACTTCACGCTTCAGCCAGACGCTGCAACAGCAAATGATGTACCTGGCCAGGACAGTGGAGAATAATGGCCAGGAGATAGGCTTCGTGCGTGTCTCTTTACCGCTTAGCACCATCGATAATCGGCTCGCTGAATTGCGCTCCACAATCCTGTTAAGTGCCATGTTGGTTGCCGTCTTTGCGCTGCTTATCGGTTTCTACTTCGCCAAGCGCTTTGCCGATCCCGTGGTGAAATTAACCGAAGCCGCAGAGGCGATCTCCCAGGGAGATTACGACCGCCGCATCAATCTGCAGCAAAGAGACGAAATAGGTGATCTCGCCCAGGCCTTCAATCGTATGGCCAGAAGTTCATCCCAGCGCATGGCCGAAATTACGACGGATCACACGCGCCTGACCATGTTATTCGCAGGCATGGTGGAAGGCGTAATTGACGTCGATGAGAAGCAGAACATCGTTCATATCAACGCGGTAGCGGCTGGGCTGTTGGACATTTCTATCAGCGAGTGTATCGATCAGCCGATTTGGCAGCATGTTCGAGACGCTGAAATAATTAGCGCACTGGAGCAGGCCATAGAATCCAACGAAGTGGTAAAGACTCAGATGCGGCGATCTTCCACCGACGGTGACACCATTGTCGATATCTACGCCGTCGCCTTGCAAAACGATGACCGTGAACCCCTCGGGGCCTTGATAGTTCTTCATGACATCTCAGAACTTGACCATTTAGAGCGCATTCGTCGTGATTTTGTGGCCAATGCCTCCCATGAACTGAAGACTCCCATAACGGCAATTCGTGGCCTCACGGAAACCATACTCGAAGATCCAGATATGGATGGCGTAATGCAGCGGGAATTTATCGACAAAGCCCACGTCCAGAGCTTGAGGTTGTCAGCATTGGTCACCGACCTGATGACGATCTCCCGTCTCGAGTCTGATCAGGCAGAGCAGAATTTCCAGAACTTCGATTTCCGAACCATTATCAATAGTTCGGAAACGGCGATGAAACCGATCTGTGAGGAGAAAGAACTACAACTGGAGATTTCATCACCGGACAAGCAAGTCACTATTCACGGCGACTTTCAGGCCATCAGTCAACTGGTTGATAATTTGACAGACAATGCTATCAAATACTCGGACGCCGGAGGCTCGGTATCCCTGAGCCTGACTACCACGAACGACAATGCCATTCTGGTGGTAAAAGACTCCGGCATAGGCATCAGCCCTCTCCATCAGCAACGTATCTTCGAGCGTTTCTATCGCGTCGACAGAGCCCGTTCCCGGGAGCTGGGAGGCACTGGCCTGGGCCTGTCCATAGTCAAAAATATTGCCGAACAACATGGCGGTTCGGTCTCCTTATCCAGCCAGCCAGGCGTTGGCTCCAGCTTTACCGTGACACTACCGCTGACCGATTCGAGTTAAGAACAGAAACCTGCCTTCGATGCAGCATTCATTATTGGATTAGCTGTTTTATTAAAAATAAATCTGTCCGCGTTATTGTCCCTACTCCCACTGCTCAATCCGAATGCCTAATTACCTTGCCGCCCACCATGAAGATTACATCTTCGGCAATGTTAGTGCTCAAGTCTGCAATACGTTCCATGTACCGAGAAATTGATAACAAGCCGATCGCTCTATCCGTTACGTCCGGCGTGTTCTTTATCATCTGTTTTACCTGGCTGTACATATCCCTGTTTATTCCATCCACCGTGTCATCCATGTCGATGACCCCATGGGCTAGTTCCAGGTCCATTTTTACCAGTGAGTCCAGGGAGTTGCTGACCATGGTACGTATCTTTGCAGGCATTACATTGACGAATTCATCCGGATAGGAAACAGGAACCTGCTGCATCAGTTCCTGAGCTCTTTGTGCAATGTTCTTAGCCAGATCTCCCATGCGCTCCAGATCATTATTCACCTTCAGGACGACTACGATAAACCGAAGGTCTACAGCTACTGGTTGGTGCAACGCTAAAATTTTCAAACAGTCTTCTTCTATCTTTACTTCCATTTCATTAATCTCAGCTTCGAATTCATAGACTTCCTCAGCATATGAGGACTCTCGATTATTCAGTGCCAGGATTGAGGAATTGATGGCGGATTCCACCAGGTTTCCAAGTTTGAGGATTTCCTTTTTGAGCTTGTCTAAATCACGCTGTAGATGTAGGGACATAATGTTCTCTCATTAAACTTGTAATGCAAATGACATTTCGTGTTTAACCAAAACGACCAGTCACGTATTCTTCAGTACGGGCTATGGCGGGACGCGTAAAAATTCGTCTGGTCACATTAAATTCAATCAGATCACCCATTTCCATGAACGCCGTGTAATCCGAGATTCTAGATGCTTGTTGCATATTGTGTGTCACAATCACAATGGTGTAACGTGATTTCAATTGAAACAATAGATCTTCGATGTGAGCCGTGGATATTGGATCCAGTGCCGAACAGGGCTCATCCATTAAAAGCACTTCAGGTTCCATCGCCAGTGCCCTTGCGATACAGAGGCGTTGTTGTTGCCCGCCAGACAGATTGAGCGCAGGCTCGTGCAAGCGGTGCTGTACTTCTTCCCACAGGGCCGCCTGTTTTAGGGGTCGTTCTACCAATTCATCCGTGGATCCCTGATAGCCGTTTATTTCAGGGCCCCAGCTGATATTGTTGTAGATCGACTTGGGAAATGGATTTGGCTTCTGAAATACCATTCCGATTCGTCGTCTGACTTCTACAGGATCCACATCCTTGCCGTAGAGATTGTCCCGTGAGAAAAGCACTTCACCCTCCACTCTGGCGCCTTCGACAAAATCATTCATACGATTTAGTGCACGCAACAATGTGCTTTTCCCACAGCCGGAAGGACCAATAATTGCCGTGATTTTGTTGCGCCTGATCTTGAAAGAAACATTGTTCACAGCCCGCTCTTCGTCATAATAGATGCTGACGTCCTTCAGCTCGATGATGGACTTCTTCTTTGCTTTCACGACAGCTTTGGATTCTAACATCTCTTGTGCCACGTTCATTACTTCAACCTCCGTTCTGTTTTGCTGCGAATGAATATGGCAGCCGAATTCATGATCAACAAAACAAGTAACAAAATGATAATTCCTGCGGCGGCAAGTTCGTGAAATTCTTCCTGCGGGCGCGACACCCAGTTGTAAATTTGTATTGGTAGAGCAGTAAAGGAGTCCATTGGTCCCTCGGGCAAGAAGGCGACAAAGGTGAGCGCCCCAATCATAATTAGCGGAGCCGTTTCACCGATTGCCCTGGATAAGGCAAGAATTACACCTGTCATGATCCCCGGAAATGAAGCAGGTAATACGTGAGACCAGGTGGTTTGCCAGCGAGTGGCGCCGAGAGACAGAGCAGCGTCTCGAATACTCATCGGCACTGTCTTTATCGCCTCTCGACTGGCGATAATTATCACCGGCAAAATCAAGAGACTCATGGTCAGAGCACCGGAGATGAGGCTTCTTTCCAGATCCATGAAACGGACAAAGACCGCCAGGCCCAGGATTCCGTAAACAATTGAAGGGACTCCGGCCAAATTAGCGATATTGACCTCAATTATCTTTGCGATCTTTCCCTTGCCGACAAATTCTTCCAGATACAATGCCGTTGATACACCAACAGGAATTGATATCAGGGCTACCATGATAATCAGCCAGATTGTTCCAACGAGTGCGGATTTGACACCGGCCCGGTCCGGGAAACGGGAAGGAAAGCTCTCGATAAATTGCCAGTCCAGCCAGCGAAAGCCATCGACGGATACCTGGTAAAGCAGTACCGCAAGCAATAACACACCTGACCAGGTAACCAGTGCACAAAATCTTGCAAACAATTTTGCTTTTTTATGCCGCCGAATCAGATTCAGGCTTTCCTTTTCGGTAGAGAAAGGCACTATTCATAAACCTCTCTGAAACGATTCAGAATAATCTGGGAAACAATATTTATCACCAGGGTAATCGCAAATAGCAAAGTAGCAACGGCAAACAATGTCTGATACACAACACTGCCATTCGGGGTATCCCCGAGACTGACTTGCACGATATAAGCAGTCATGGTCTGAATACTTTCAAACATGCTGAGAGAAATATTGGGTGTTGCGCCAGCTGCCAGTGTTACCGCCATGGTTTCCCCTATGGCTCTGGAAATTGCCAGGAGGAATGATGCCATCACGCCTGACAAGCCGGCTGGTACGACGACTCTCGTAGTAACCTCATAGGATGTAGCCCCCAGCGCATAGGCTCCCTGTCGCAGGCTTATGGGTACCGCACGCAGTGCATTGTCACTGAGGGAGGCAATCATAGGTAAAATCATGATCCCCACTACGATCACAGCACTTAAGGCATTGAATACCCGCACGTCGGGAAATACGCCCTGCAACACCGGTGTAACAAATGTCAGGGCAAAATAGCCATAGACTACGGTAGGAATTCCCGCCAGCAATTCCAGTACCGGCTTTATGATTGACCGTACCCTGTCAGATGCGTATTCGCTGAGATAAATGGCGCTGGCAAGACCCGTAGGTATAGCCATGACAGCCGCTCCCACGGTGACTATTAATGTTCCCCACACCAGTTCCAGCACACCGAAGGAACAGGGTTGAAACAACGGTTCCCAGTTGGTGCCGAAGAAAAAATCGACAGGTGAAACCTGTTCGAAAAAGTTTAGCGATTCGGAAATTAACAGGACTACAATCGCTGCGGTGGTCACTATAGAGATGAATGCACAAATCGCCAGCCAGAGCTTGATTGCTGTTTCGCCCCAGCGGATCTTATTACGTCGGATGGGGCTTTCCACCCTCGGGGCATCTGTTGCAGCCTCTGCTAAATTGCCGTTTTTTTGCATGCTGTAATCTTGCGTCGATTCAGTGTCTCGATCTCAAAGTCAATCTGTAAATACCGCCGTGATTTGTTTAACAACTGAAATCACCTTTTAGAAAGCAGCCAGTCTGGATATCGACTCGGCATATTGGCTCTGGGGAAGCTCGATATAGCCAGCTTCATTAGCCAGCATGCCAGCATTTTCCAGGTAAAAATTGACAAAACTCCGCACTTCAGGCCGGGCTGCGCTGGCTTTGCGAAGATAAATGAAAATGGGACGGGATAAGGGACTGTAGCTACCGTTATTAATGGTATCGGGAGTAGGTACAACCTGACCCTGCCCACCATCAATGGGCAGAAGTTTCAAGCTATCCCGATTAGCTGCGTAGTACGCGTAACCGAAGAATCCAAGAGAATTAGTGCCACCGCTGATTCCGCGCACCAGAACATTGTCGTCTTCGCTGGCGGTATAATCTGGCCTCGATGCACCAGAGTCACCGTTAATCACCTCGGTAAAATAGTCAAAAGTTCCAGAATCCGTGCCTGGCCCATAGAGCCTGATTGGTTCGCTGGGCCATTCCGGTCTGACATCATCCCAGGAGTCAACCGTGCTGCCTGGTTGCCATATTTTTCTCAATTCTTCCACCGTCAGGTAGTCAACCCAATCATTGTTTGGATTCGCCACAACAGATAGACCATCAAATGCAACGGGTATTTGGAGGTATTCGATTCCCTGGGCTTTTGCCTCGACGATTTCGGATTCGCGAATGGTTCGGGAGGCATCGTTTATATCAGTTTCTCCTGCGAGAAATTTTTGAAAGCCACCACCTGTTCCCGAGACTCCGACAGTAACTCTCACGCGAGGCTCTACAGCGAGAAATTCTTCAGCGACTGCTTCACTTATGGGGAATACAGTACTTGATCCATCCAGGCTTACCACTCCAGAAAGGCCGGCTTCACCATTCTGCAGAGAACTATCTTCCCCGGAACATGTAGTGAGAATTAGAGAAAGAAGCATTACCGTGCAAGTTTGGGCAATTTGCTTCGCCGATGTAACGATGTTCATAAATGCAATTCTCCAAATTGAATCCAAATCGTGATTCGGATTGTTAGATCCTCATAGTTGATGCATTCGAGGAATTCGCTTTCATCCCATTATTTTTTCTGATGGTCATGGAAACTGCATTGTCACACCCAACTATTAAGATTTTATAAAGATTCAAATTGCGTTATTTCCGATGAGATTCCTGTTTTGAGTTGACAGCAAATTCCTGGGCATTGATTCATTGACTAACTCCTGGAATCTTGTTTAATACTCTAAATACAATGAGATACAGCTGGAAAGGCGGAACCGTCAGATCCCTCCAGGAATAATTATTCAATCGTCTGCTTGCATGTGTTTATGTGCCTATTTTTTAAAACTTATTTTGGGTTAAACTTTTCTTAATCGTTTCTTAACAAAACTTTTCGATAATGTGCTTATCTTGCGTGGGCGAGGGAACCGATTTGACCAATTGGTCTCTCCTCTTAATCAGAAAGAACTGTATAAGCAAAGTGTGAACTTTGTATGGAGAAAATCATGAGTTACACCTGTTCAAGAAAAATGAGAATCGGTCGGCTTGTATCAACTGCAGTACTGATTGTCCAAATTGCCGTGTTACCGGCTAAAGCTTTAGCCCAGGTTGATCAGAACGAAATCGCCCAACTTAGAGCCCAGATCACAGCCTTATCAGATCGCCTCGAGCAGCTGGAAACTGATAACGCGGAAATGAACATCGCTATTGAGGAAACTCAGGAATCTTCAGGATCTTCATCCTGGTTTAACAAAGTAAGAATTACGGGGGACCTGCGCTCTCGCTATGAGCGGCTCGATGATGACGGGAAGGATTCTGCAAGAAACAGGAATAGAATTCGCTCCAGAGTCGGGATAATTGCTGACGTGAACGAAGATTTTGTCATGGCACTGGGTTTTGCCGGGGGTGGAGATAACCCCATCTCCACTAACCAGACACTTGGAGGTGGCGGAACCACTAAGGATATCCGCCTCGATTATGCCTACTTCGAATACCATGGCTTCGACAACATGATGATCACCGGGGGTAAGTACAGAAACGTCTTTTTCAAACCGGGTGGTAGTGGTCAGAATATGATATTCGACGGAGACTACCGACCAGAAGGCCTCGGTTTGCAATACGAGAATAGCAATACATTTTTTAATGCCGGTACATTCTTCATCGAGAGTGATGACAAAGCAGGAACCCAGGATGAAGAAATGATGTGGGGCGTACAATTAGGCCACGAGACAGCGCTGGAGAATGGCGCTTTGACTTTCGGTGCCAGTTACTTCGATGCCGCGCTGAAAGGCAGCCAGCCTTTTTACAACAATCTCTCCTATCGCAATACCCTGGATGCTAATGGGGCCTATATGTATGACTTCGAAGTAGTTGAGCTGTTCGTAGAGGGCAATTTTACCCTGGGTAATCAACCACTGAGACTCTATGCAGACCTCGTCCAGAACCAGGATGCAGATAAATACGATACCGGTTGGGTATTAGGTGGGAAAATCGGTGATGTAGGTGGTCCCGGAGAATGGGAGTTCGGTTACGCTTACCAGGATCTTGAAGCTGATGCAGTGTTTGCTGCACTGACAGATTCGGACTTTTCCGACGGAGGCGCCGACGGTAAAGGGCATATTCTGAATGCCGCCTATGGCATTGGGAATAGGACAGAAATCGGGCTGACTTACTGGTTGAATGAATACGGTGAAGCCAGTCAGGGGCAGGAAATTGATTACGATCGCTTACACATGTATATGACGGTAGCTTTCTAGGTCCAATAAGATCTAAGGCGAGTTGCAGGTCACGCTCCTATCAGGCAATAATAAGGCGCTGAACAGACTTCAGGGATTGGACCGATTTTTCAGACCCTCGGAAATATGATTGGGAGCATAAACCCATCGTGAATCGACTTTCCAGCATTGCTATGGCGCTATGCATTTTGCTCTTCGCTCCGAGCTACGCCGGCGACGCGTCCATCACACGCTACACATTCACCAAAGATGTGCAGCCGATACTCCAAGAAAATTGCCAGGATTGTCATCGACCCGACGGCAAGAATTTTGGCGGGATGATCGCGCCGATGTCCTTAGTCTCTTACGAGGAGACTCGACCATGGGCCATGCTCATGGCGCAGAAGGTCTTGAGCCGTGAGATGCCTCCCTGGGATGCACATCCCGACTTCAATGGTATTTTCTCGAACGAGCGGACGCTGGATGAGACTGAGATCGCAGCAATCGTCGGTTGGGCGAATCAAGGCGCACAACGCGGAAATCCCGATGACGCGCCAGCCCCACGTGAATTTGCAGCGACCGAAGGCGGTTGGCTCGAGGGTATACCTGATCTTATTGTCAATATTCCGGTGGCATTTAATGTTGGCGACGATGTTAACGATATCTATACAGCGTTTTCGGTCGACCTGACCGATGCAATGCTTCCTGAGGATGTTTACATTCAGGGATTTCAAACCAAACCTGGAGTGAATTCCGTTCACCACTTCAATGCTCATATACTCCCACCAGATGCGAACGGCGAGTTACCGCCTTCGCCCACACAGGGCGAGTCCGACACGCTATCGCCAGTCGGGGCAGGTTTATACCTCGGTGGCATGGCCTCGGGTAGCGAAGCGAATATGTATCCCATCGGCTACGGTGTGCCGCTGTTAAGGGGCACACGCGTAACATTCGACATTCACTATCACAAACAACCCGGCGCGGGGACGGGTGCTGTTGACGATAAATCACAGATTGGCTTTTACTTTACCAGAGAGCCGCCGAAAAGCGCGGTGGGTGGCTCGACGATGATGCGCTTCGACATCGACATTCCTCCCGGTGAACCCTCGTACATGATGGAACAAATATCGAGCCCGATTCAAGAAGAGTCCGAAATCGTACTGCTGATGCCGCACATGCACCTGCGGGGTAAGGCTGCGATGTTCGAGGCACTTTATCCTGATGGGACTGCAGAAGTATTGATCGAGATTCCAGGCTACGATTTCGCGTGGCAGACTGTTTATTATTACAAAGACATGAAGCCCTTACCCGAGGGTTCACGGCTCAAGTTCACCGCTTGGTACGATAACTCAGAGGAATACTCTCGAGAAAGAGGTTTTGATCCTTCAGAGAATGTTAGATTCGGACAGAAGTCGAGCGACGAGATGATGATGGGGTTCGTCATGCTTGCGCCGATCGTCAATTGAATTAGTTTGCACACCTGGCCAATTTGGAACTAATGGGATCAAGGTGCTCTGATCCCATTTTTTCATTCCATTAAGGCACGATTCCTTTGAGCCATTTACTAATTCTTTTCCGCTCTTGTTCAGTTCAGCAATGACTGCAACGGAAATGCCCGGCCGTTCTTCACCGTCATTACTATATTGTCAGCGTCATTAATATCGTTAAGTGGATCACCATCGATAACGACAATGTCCGCAAGCTTGCCAACTTCAAGCGTACCCGTGTCCTGAATCACGCCCGCCGCCGTCGCTGAAGAAAACGTTGCGGCGCGCAGTGTC
>CEQE01088045.1_pt1 | contig 11825 bp, 11 predicted proteins | sample 356201 | NCBI WGS metagenome assembly CEQE01 (sample SAMEA2619970, study PRJEB7988) | marine metagenome | biome: marine biome (ENVO:00000447); feature: mesopelagic zone (ENVO:00000213) & marine oxygen minimum zone (ENVO:01000065); material: "saline water (ENVO:00002010), including plankton...
CAGTCTAATTGAATAGAAGAACATCAAAGCGGCCCGTAACCCCATATATGCAAAATTGTTTTAACCAGTAGGGAATCCTTACTTTCATATCCATTAATAATCAGCAAAAAACTTGACAATGGATAATCTTTTATTATAATTAATTTTAGTATATTGAAATATAGTTTAATTTTTCAATTTTTTAATTCAACATTAAATAAAAATTAGTAACTTATCAATAAATCAGGGATAAGGAAGCACTCATCCATAAATATAAGAGATTGAAATTATAATTAATTGAATAAAGTTTTTGGAGATTCGAATAAATGAAAATCAACCGTAGCTCCGAATACATTGAAAGTTTAAAGAAACTGAATTTATCCATTTATTACAAAGGCAAAAGGATTAAGGATGTGACCACACATGCAGCAACAGAGCCTCATGTGAGGGCTGCCGCCATGACCTACGCTTTGGCCGGTCAAGAAAAATACAAAGATCTGGCCACGACGACCTCCCATCTTACTGGAAGAGAAATAAGTCGTTTCACCCATGTTCATCAAAATGTCGAGGATCTGATCAAAAAAGTGAAGCTCCTCCGGGTATTGGGCCAGAAAACCGGGACATGCTTTCAGCGATGTGTGGGCTTCGACGGAATTAACGCTGTCTATTCGGTAGCATACGAAATCGACGAAAAACACGGCACCGATTATCTGGAACGGTTTAAAAAGTGGCTGACCTATATCCAAGACGAGAACCTCATGGTTGTTGGCGCCATGACGGATCCAAAGGGAGACCGGTCCAAAAGTCCGACCCAGCAGCCGGATCTGGATCAGTATGTCCGTATCGTAGAGCGTCGAGACGACGGAATTATCATCCGCGGTGCCAAACTGCATATGACCGGAGCGGTGAACTCTCATGAAATCCTGATCATGCCAACATCGGCTATGGATGAGGCATCTAAGGACTACGCTTTTGTCGGTGCAGTTCCCATCGATACTCCGGGTATTACGATGATTTTCGGGCGTCAGGCCAATGACGACCGACGGGACCGACGGGAGAAGATCGACTCGGGCAAACCCCGTTTCGGCTCCGTTGGGGGAGAGGCGGTCATCGTCTTTGATGATGTTTTTATTCCAAATGAAAGAATCTTTCTGAATGGCGAGATAGAATTTACCGGGACCATTGTATACCGGTTCGCGGCTCACCACCGAGCCAATTATGGTGCATGCAAAACCGGGCTGATGGATGTTTTGACCGGAGCGGTGAGTTATCTGTCTCAGATCCAAGGCACCGCCAAAAGCTCGCACGTCCGAGACAAGGTTACCGAGATGATCCATCTCAGTGAAACACTCTACAGTTCCTCTATCGCTTGTTCTGCAGAAGGCGAGCCTACGCCTTCGGGTGCTTACCTAGTCGACACCATGCTGGCCAATGTCTGCAAACACAATGTCACTCGGTTTCATTTCGAAGTTGCACGTTTAGCCGTGGATCTGGCCGGTGGATTCATTGCTACGATGCCGAGCGAATATGATTTGAAAAGCGAGGAGGTGGGGCATCTGGTGAAAAAATACTTAAGTGGTGTTGCCGGTTTTCCGGTAGAAGACAGAATCAAAATCGGCCGGCTCATAGAAGCGATGACCGGAGGTACGGCCATGGTGGAATCCATTCACGGTGCAGGTTCTCCCCAAGCCCAGCGGATCATGATCTTCCGGGAAGGCAAGCTGGGTGAGAAAATAAAGTTGGCTAAAGTTCTGGCTGGAATTCCTCCTAGAAAAGAGGCCCCATCATGAAAAACTGAAATTTTTTCTAATTTTAGTGCTCTGGTTTAATAGAAAAAGAAAAGGAGGTAACAATGCCTGCGAGAAAACCTGTAGAAGCCCATTCGCTGTATGAAGAAAAAATGAATGCGGGTGACCTGGAGGGCTTATGTGATCTTTTTACCGATGATGCTGTAATCGTGCCCCAACCAGGAACCGAACCCATATCTGGAATGCAGGAAATTCGGGAATTTAAGAAAGGATTTTTTGCTCTCAATCCCACAATATCTATGGAAACGAAGTTCATTGTCGAATATGGGGATATCGCACTTTTGCGTTCAAAATGGCATTTTACGGGTACCACAGCAGATGGTGAAGCGGTTGACATGACCCATAATGGAACCGAAATTGTTCAGCGTCAATCTGATGGTAGCTGGAAATATATAATCGATCATCCATTTGGAGCAGATTGACCTGTTTTTTATTAAGCCATATATGGTAGCTGGAAACGCGAAGTTGGATGCTCATCGGGCCACGAAGATCGAAATCTTATATTGCACTGACTACTGAAATATCGCTGCTATTAGCTTGAAAATGCCCGCTTAAGATAAACCACAGAATAAATGATTCAGATAGAAATGGGCCCGCAACTAAACCATATAATGGAGTGCGAGGATAAAAATGGGATCTGAACTTTTTGACATCCCCGGGAAAGTAGCACTAGTGACGGGAGGTACCCGCGGTTTGGGGGAAGTTGCCGCTGTGGCAATGGCTAAAGCCGGCGCAGCGGTGGCGGTCTGTGGCCGCAGCCAACCGGATCTGGAAAGGGTTGTCAGACGAATTACGAACATGGGCGGCAAGGCACAGGGGTTTTTCTTGGATGTTCTGGATAGGTCCAAAGTGAATAAAACGGTTGCGGACATTTTGGACCATTTTGGTCAAATCGATATCCTTGTGAACAACGCTGGTGTCAATTATCGGGTGCCGCTGCTGGATTTTCCTGAAAAAGAGTGGGACCTTATCATAGACACCAACCTCAAAGGTTATTTCCTGATGGCACAGGCCGTAGTGCCGGGAATGCTGGCGCACGGCTACGGAAAAGTGATCAATATGAGTTCCGTACTAGGAGCTGTGGGGTTGCCCATGATGGCAGCCTATGCCTCCTCAAAGGGAGGCGTGGACCAGTTGACCAAGGTCATGGCCCTGGAATGGGCGAAACAGGGCGTGCGCGTCAACGCCATCGGACCCACTTATTTTGAGACCGAACTTGTGGCCCAAGTGCGCGATGACGCGGAGCGCTTTAACTTCATCAATGACCGGACGCCCATGGGACGCTGGGGTCATCCATCCGAACTAGAAGGCATTGTTATTTTTCTGGCGGCACCTGCCTCGGATTTTATCACCGGTCAAACCGTTTACATCGACGGAGGATGGACCGCCTGGTAGGAGACATAGATGTTAGTTCATGAAATTTTAGAAGCATCGGCCGTGCGGTTACCCGACAAAATTGCCCTGATCGAAAACGAAAATGAACTCACTTTTGCGCAGGCCTTGTCCCGGGTCGAGGCGTTTTCCACCAGACTGGCCGAGCGGGGCGTGACCAAAGGCGACCGCGTGGCCTTGCTTTTTCCGAACTGTATTGAATTCTGCATCGCCTATTTTGCGGTCGTGCGCCTGGGTGCCATTGCTGTACCTCTCAACAACCGGCTGGCAACCAAGGAGTTCACTTACATTATCAACGATGCTGGACCGAGTACCTTGGTGGTGGGGTATCAGTTCTGGGAGACTTACCTCTCCTTCAGGGAACATCTGACCCATCCATCCCAAGTGATCTACGCGGGGGATGCACCCTTAGAGGGGATCGACTTTTTGAAAGACCTGATCTCGCCAGTGGCCAATACGCTACCCGCTCCGCAAATCCTTCCCGACGATCCGGCTTGCATCATGTATACATCCGGAACTACAGGACTGCCTAAGGGTGCCGTCATGAGCCATCGCAATGTATTCACTAATGCCCGAAACTGCGGGGCACATCTCAATTACCGCGAGGATGACAAGACCCTGATTGTGGTGCCGTTGTTTCACGTAACCGGTTTGAACAGCCAACTGGTGGCTTTTATCTATGTGGGCGGCACCAGTGTCATTATGCGTGACTATAACACCGCCCGCATGATTGATCTACTAGCCAAGCACAAGGTCACCGTCACGTTCAAAGTTCCCACCATGTACACGCTTATGCTGGCCAATCCGTCGCTGGAAAATTCCGATTTATCGGCATTACGGTTGGCCGCCTATGGTGGCGCTCCCATGGCACCAGAGATTATCAAGACCTTGCAGCAGCAGTTGGACGTGAATTTTTACAATGCGTATGGGCTGACCGAAACCTCCAGTCTGACCACGGTACTGCCCTGCTGTGATGCGTTGCGAAAGGCGGGCGCGGTGGGGCTGCCCGTATCCGGTATACGGTTGCGGGTGATGACCGACGATGGTCGGGAGGTTACCCCTGATGAAATCGGAGAGCTTTGGATCAAGGGTCCCAACGTCGTCGGCGCCTATTGGAACAAGCCCCAAGCTACCGCCGAGGGTCTGGGTGATGGTTGGCTAAAAACCGGCGATTTTGCTCGCATCGATGATGAAGGCTTTGTCTTTATCGCCGACCGTAAGAAGGACATGATCAATCGCGGCGGTGAAAACGTGTATTCCATTGAAGTGGAAGCTGCCTTGCTGACCAATTCTATGGTCTTGGAGGCAGCGGTTGTGCCGCGCCCCCACACCATATTCGGCGAGACGGTGCACGCTTTTGTCGTTCCCGCGCAGCACGTCCAACCCACGGAAGAGGAGATTATCACCCATTGTGAAAAGTTAATCGCCGATTACAAGGTGCCGTCATCGGTGACATTGGTTACAGAGTTGCCCCGGAATCCTGGCGGGAAAGTGTTGAAAAACAAATTACGGGGAACAGTGCCGCCCGGGAATGCACTTCGACGGGAATAAGCAGACGTTTAGCTTAAGAGCGCCTTCTCTCAATGTCTTCCAAAAGTCCGGCGTGTATTAACCAGTTTCCAAGCCGAAAAAGGAGGTAAAAATGACTGAAAATTCAGAAACCACGGGGACGGAATCGAGTGCCCGGGATAGGGCGGATCTGATCAAGGTCGCCGCGGTTCAGATGGAACCCAAAATATCGCAAAAAAAGGAGAATTTGGAAAAACTACTCAATTTCATAGACGAAGCTTCCAGTGCAGGCGCACGGCTAATCGTTTTTCCCGAGTGCGCCCTGACCGGTTATGTGTTTCAAAACCAAACTGAAACTGCTGAAGTCGCGGAAACGGTTCCCGGTCCCTCCACGGATATTTTTGCAAAAGAGGCCAAGCAAAAAGATGTCTACATAGTTGTCGGCATGATCGAGATCTATGGACTGAGTTTTTACAATGTTGCGGTGCTGTTTGGACCTGAAGGATTTATAGGTAAATACCGCAAGATGCACCCTTGGTTCGCGGCCGAATCGCAGTGGCCTGTCACCTTCGGCGATTCAGACCAGGGGTATCCTGTTTTCGAAACCGGGTTAGGACAAATCGGGATGATGGTCTGCTACGATGCTTGGGTGCCCGAGCCTGCCCGGATACTGGCCTTAAACGGCGCTGACATCATCGCCTTTCCCACTAATGCCGTGGGTGTACCCGCCGGCATAGCCTGTCCTGATCATATATTACAAACTCGAGCCCTTGAAAATCATGTCTGGGTCGTCGCGGCGGATCGTATCGGAACTGAACGTGGAGTTCCCTTTGCAGGGAGAAGTCAGATCATCGATGTTTATGGCGACGTGATGGTCGAAGCGAGTGAAGATAAGGAGGAAATTATATACGCTGATATCAGTCCCTCAGCCGCCACACGGGATAAAATGCTGGTACCCGATCTTCCAGCTTCGGATTTGTGGTGGATTCGGCGGCCGGATACCTATTCAAAAATAACTTCGGATAAATAATGAGGGGCGAAATAAACCTAAGCAGGTGTCGAAAAGGAGCAAGCTATGGGCAATCTAATCTGGAAACATTGGTAAGGTGTGTACAAAAACAAAGAGGATACAAATCAAACAAATAACTAGAAACTAAAAGAATTGACTAGCCCGGTAATCGTGTCATTCCTAATGTAATAGGAATCACCATTTATTTTCATTACTCAACATCGGAATTTGAGAAGTAAAACTCTTGTTGACATTGCAACAAGGGAATCCTATATTCAACCAAATTAATATTTAACCGGGTTAAGTAAATTGGATACTAGTCACAAACTGCAAAAACATATTGTGAAAAGAAAGGAGCACAAAGATGAAAGACTATGATGTAATCATTATTGGAGGGGGAGTGGCTGGTGGGTTGCCTGCTGCGGCCTATCTCCAAAAAGCTGGCGCGCGTGTTTTGATAGTGGATGCCCTTCAGGAACTCGGCCATCATGTCAAAACCAATGAAGTATGGCCCGGTGTATTGTGGACACCCTGTGCAGCCGGCAGTTTCATAGGTAATTCTCCAGCCATGGCAGATCTGGATCTGGAGAACTACGGGGTGAACTTGAAACTGTCGCCGAGAGGAACAGGGATCACTTTCCCCAACCACAAGAGTCTCTTTATCGCTCCCTATGATATTGATGGCACCTGCGCGGATATCGCCCGTTTTTCTGAAAAAGACGCCGAACGTGCCCGGGGAATTTTGGAAAGGTATGTGGAAAAGATCATCGATTTCAATGATCTCTGCTTCTATTCCATTCCCACCCCGGAAAAGCAAGAGAAGATGATTGAAATGGCGGCTTATGTCTGGGGGGTTGATGTTGAATCTTTCCGGGAAATGAATGCTTTCGAGCTTGTAGAGACAGTCTTTGAATCCGACGAGGTCCAACAGACATTCATGTGCGTGGCCGGAGTGCAAACCCTTGGAGACATTGGCGAGCCTTGTCAGGGCGCGTTTGCAGCCGTTGCCTGGATTATGGTTATCCCCGGTCAGTTGGTCGGTGGCAATCACAACCTGGCACATGCTTATATAAGAATTTTCCTAGAGCATGGCGGTACCATTTTTCGGAACTGCCCGGTGGAGGATATTATTGTCGAAAATGGCGTGGCCAAAGGTATCAAGATCCATGACGATGCCGTTGTCAACGGTGGGGAAACGATTATGGCCAAGAACGCGGTGATAACCAATGCCGGTGTTCCCGAGAGTTTCCGTATGATAGGCGAGGAGAACCTTACCAAAGCCGATCCGGCTCTTGCACAGCGAATGAAATATTGGGACATGGCCTCTCGTGCTTCATTTGTGTCCCTGTGGGTTCTGAAAGAATTTCCCAAATGGAAATCAATGCAATGGAATCCCAATATCAGCAAGATGGATTTCTTTTACAAAGGATGGGAATCCATCGAACACGGAAAACGGTGGCATATGGCTCAAAAAAGCGGTGACACCTATGGCGCGTTGGGCGGCATTTGCGAGGCCGTGATGCACCAAGTCACCGATGAGACGGCCGCCTCCGAGGAAGGATACGTATCTCTGCGCGTGGAGGAAGTGTTGCCTTTCTACTGGCGGGAACGAGGCGGTGGAAGCGGTAAGGCGGACATCGAGATGTGGGATGAAAAAAGAGACGAGATCCTGGAGAAACAGACCGATATGTTTGCTGACTTGATCGAAAACTTCAGGGATCTGATTCTTGAAAAGTACTCCATTACCCCTTTGGATTTGTGGCGGGGCGATCGCGCAGGCGTGGCTGGGAACGGCGTCGGCGGCAGTTATACGGGAAACCAGTGGATGCTGGAAAGAATGCCCTATCGGATGCCGATCCAAAATCTCTACTGTTGCAACGGTGTCTGGCCGATACAGCTGTCCTGGGGAGCCGGTGGCTACAATGTAGCCTGTGCTGTAGCCGAGGACATGGGCATTCGCGATCAATCCTGGTGGAAAGCGAAACCTGTTGAATGGACTTTGCAAAACCTTGGACGTCTACTGGTTGAAAAAAATCCTTACTGGGTTGAATAATAATCATGAAAAGGAGGTAATATACAATGACTGGAGCCCAAAACGAATATGATGCCATCGTGATTGGTGGCGGACCCAATGGACTTACTTGCGGGTCCTACCTAGCAAAGGCCGGTGCCAATGTTTTACTTTTAGAAAAAAAATGGGAAACAGGTGGCGGGCTGGCTACCGATGATTTTCAAACACCTTTCAGGTTCAACTTGCATGCTATTTACATGATGATGGCCGAATTGATGCCCCCTTATGATGATTTCGATCTGGCCAACAACAACGTCGAATTCATTCGCCCTGAAACCCAGATGGCGTTCCATTATGACGACGGAAAAGCCTTGGTCTTCTATACCGATCCCAAAAAATCGGCGGAGTCCATCGCAAAGTTTTCGACTGAAGATGCCAAGGTCTTCGAAAAAATGTATGCCGAATTCAAACAGATTTGCGATGAAATTCTGATACCTGCGACCTATGTGCACCCTATTCCGGCTCTTGACAATGTTGAACTCCTTGAGGAGACCGAACTGGGAAAACGCTGTGTCGAGGTTTCGGAACAATCCCCGGAGTCGATGCTGGACTTTTACGGTTTCAAGGACCCAAGGGTGCGGGGGGCCCTTTTGTATATCTCAACTATGTGGGGTTTGGATCCTGACTCCACTTCGGTGGGATATATGATCCCGTTATATGTTTACCGGATGTTGAACGCATCGATCGTAGCCGGTGGGTCGCATACACTTTCGTCGGCTTTGAACACTCCTTTCAAGGCAAACAAAGGACATATCATCGAATGTGCGGACGTAACGAAAATAATCGTGGAAAACAATAAAACCAGAGGGGTGCGCCTAGCAGACGGTCGCGAATTTTTTGGCAAGGTGGTGGTCAGCACGCTCAATCCGGAGCAAACCTTCCTAAAGTGTATCGAGGAAGAAGAGATCCACGATGAAGACGTGGTCGACGCCGCTAAACTCTGGAAATGGGAGGGTCGCAGTTTTTTTACTGCCCATTTCGGGATTAAGGGCAATGCACCGGAATTTAAGGCGGCGGCCTTCAATCCCGATGTCAACATTGCCTTAGTACATGTTTTTGGCTTTGAGACGGAAGGGGATGTTAAAAGGCACATCGCCGAAGTGAGTGAAGGCAAGGTCGGCAAACCCGCAGGCCACTTCACCTGTACTACACAATTCGATCCTTTCCAAGCCAGCCCGGGCCCATATGGACCATTGCATACGTTGCGGTATGAAACATGGGCATCCTATGAGATTGACGGCAAACACTGGGATGAAATGAAACACGATTACCGGCAACAATGCTACGATATGATAGGGCGATATTCAACCAATCTTGGTGAGGCCAAGCTTTTGTTCAAGTTTGCCCACAGTCCGCTAGATATAGAAAGAAGACTCCATACCATGAAAAAAGGTTCAATCAAGCATGGGGAGTACGACGCCCTGCAAATGGGCTACCTCAGGCCCAACGAAGACTGTTCCAGGCATCGCACACCGATTGAAGGATTGTACCTCGCCGGGGCATCCAGTTATCCCGGCGGAATGATTCTTCTGGGATCGGGATACCTGGCCTCCAATGTTGTCGCCGAGGATCTGGGGCTCGATAAATGGTGGACACCGCCCGATTATATCGGCAAGGCCCAGGAAAAAGGATACATCCCGTCTTAACTCTTGGCTACTAAGTATGGACCGGAAACGGCCGGATTTACCCGGCCGTTTCGCCCTATCCTTAGCCTAGATTATTTTTAGTTCAATGCAATAAAGCATTGGTAACTTGCTCTCAATGGAGGCAACCATGCAGTGTGGTTCAACAGGTTTAGGCAAAAAATCACTCAAAATGAGATTGGCTAGTAAGAATGAAATTACCAAGCTGCCGCCCACCAAACCGCCAGAGGGGTCCCTTATCATGTACTGCAAAACGTATGATCCGGTCAAGTGGTGCATATGGATAAGCGTTGAGCCTGAAGATCTATGGGATGTGATCAAGATTGCATTTAGCAGACAAGCTATCGGTATGGTCATCAAGACAATGTTCGGGAAGATTTTGCCTCTAAAAAAGGCCTCTAAAGAAGATTTTCAAATGATGGCATCCCTGAAAAATCGGTAAGCTTCATCTTAACGAAAAACCAGTACATCTGTAATCTTCACTGGCGACAGTTTAATATAACGAACGTCAAAGAGAGCATGGGAATAACTCCACTAATGAAAGAAAACAAACTGGTGGGAATTGTGACTGATCGCGACATTCTTTCGTCAGCCCCGTCACATGTGCTGAGCTTCGATGAGAAAGAGCGGAAAACTGATGCCAGAGCTTTATGAATTAATGACTAAAATCAAGCTCAAGGACATTATGTCGCGTAGCCTGAGGACAATCTCGGTGGATGACTCAGTGATCACCGCTGCTCAGCTTCTGCTCACCCACAAAATTTCCGGATTACCGGTCCTGAGTAAACAAGGCCTCCTGATCAGTATCATCTCCGAAGGCGATTTATTCAAGGCCCTTGTGGATTTCTCCTGCCCGACCAGTCCGGCAACATCAAGGAGGTAGCGGATATCATCTGGGCACACTGCGGCCGTATGGCCAGTATAATGACCTCCATCACCAACAAGGATGGGGGTGAGCGTCAGGTGATTATAAGGATCGCTGATCAGCCGGTGATTGATCTGGACGCCATGCAAAAGGACTTGGAGGAGAAGTTCACCATGTTGTTCCGAGTGGAAGATCGGATAGAATAGCCGTGTATTTTATTGTGGTCCTGTCTTGAATTTGGAAGAGGCTCGTTTTTCTCAATACCAACCACCACATACGATCGACGAAAGGAGACCATCATGAGTGCAGACATAGAGACCCGTATCGATCAGCTGGAATCGATCCATGCGATCAAAAACCTCAAACACACATACATGGCCTATTGCGATTCAGGCTACCCTCCGGTGAAGCTCGGCCCTCTGTTCACCGAAGAAGCGATTTGGACCAACGCCGAGTTCGGCCACCATGCTGGGCGTGCCGCAATCGAGGAATTTTTTGGGGGTGTTTCGGCTCAGATCGTCTTTGCGGCCCATTTAGCCATGAATTTCATTATTAACGTGGATGGCGACAAGGCTACCGGTAAGTGGCGTTTGTTAATGCCATGTACCTTTATGGAAGACGGAAAGAAAATCAGCCGATGGATCCTCGGCGATTATGACGAGTTTTATGAGCGTCGCAACGGCAAGTGGCTGTTCAGCAAGATTGATTTTGTGGTCAACTTCAATGTTCCGTCTCTTGAGAGCTGGGCCGGAAGCGAAGCCGTTCGGGAAGCCTGAACAGATCCGTGGAACATACAGGTCGTGGGCGACGCCACGGGAGGGGAGTTGACCACAGATCTTGCCTGTCATCATTCAGTCGACGCCGAAAAGGAAGTGTGGCTGATTTAGACCGATGTGGAAGGAATTACCAAAATATAACACCACCCAAAGGGTGTAAAATCTTGTCTTCAAACTTCGGATGCGCTCCACATAGCAGGTGAATATGGTCGTTATCGCAACCAATGACTTCCATATCAATTGAGTCTCGGTTTGCAATCCCTTCAGAGGCTTCTTTTATTATTTCTTTTTATTAAAACACCCAGGAAAATTTTGTAAACAGAGTGTGCCCCTGATCAGAGGAAGTGCCGAAACGAATGTGGCCGCCAAATCTAAAGAAGGATTTCTATTGCCGGAGGCATTATCTGCGGAATGATTATAACGCCAGCCGGCGGTGGCGGTCGAAACGCTGTCAGAGGTACAACAAAAAAGGGCAACAACCGTTGCACCTTGCCAGACGGTACAGCCTTGTGAAGGGTTCCCGCCATGGCGGACAGGCGGAACCTTCGAAAGGATCACTCAGTCATAATCGAGCCAGAAGCTCCTTCTTCGCCTCCTCATACTCTTCTTCTGTCAGTATCCCCTTCTCCTTCAGTTCGTAAAGCTTCTCAATCTGTTCCAGAAGCTCCTCAGTCGTTTCAGGCTCCTTCTCTACTTCCTTCTCCTGCTCGTCCTCTTCATCATCACGCTCCTTCACGATGACGATAGGGTCGTGATGGCAGAACCAGTGGTGA